>SDBV01011449.1_pt1 | contig 11497 bp, 12 predicted proteins | sample 2277081 | NCBI WGS metagenome assembly SDBV01 (sample SAMN10402039, study PRJNA504765) | marine sediment metagenome | isolation source: marine sediment core GS10_PC15, 223 cmbsf | place: Arctic Ocean: Southern Knipovich Ridge | collected 2010
GGTCATTACCATCGCCCACTCGCCGGTACTCTTATGCACCCCAGCACGCAGCACCCGCCACTCCAGGTCTTCCCTCTTAAACGGTTTCTTCAAGTCGTCGAATATCATTCTTACCACCCCAAACTTTTCGCTGTGTTTATAAACATCTGCTTCATTTCATCAGAATACTCAAATCGCCTTTGGTTAATCTCAAAACTCTCGTAAATGTCACCATCAGCATGACGCTCACTCGCTGCCTTCCAATCACAAATCATTTCGGTGATGTCCATTAGGTTCATCTCGGAGATCCCATGCTTGAAGTGTTCGGGATGATGGCGGTTCTGCTCATAGTGATGCAATAGAGCTTTGTTCATCCCTTTCAAAGCCTCCACGTATTCATCACTCCCATAAGTCAGCGTCTTTAGCTTCGGAGTGTACTCATCAAACACCTCCTTTTCAGGCGAGCGCAGTTTCGATGTATCATGCGCATTCGCCCTAACACCCAAGCAAGCGCCGATATCGTTTATGTAACTCCCTGCCTCCGCAATGTGATCCATCGTGTCCTCTGTTGAATCATAATCGCTTTCCATCATTCTCCCCCCTTGTACTCTGCCCACAGCGAACCCGCCTCCTGCTCTACCGACATCTCTATCTTCAGCTCCGCCCTCTTACTCAGTAGGTTATACAACCCATGCTTTTGGTCAATATCGACAGGCAAAAACGCATCCCAATCGTAATCCCTGTCGTCATGCATCGTAATCCAAATCCACAGCTCCGTCCCCATCACTTCCATAGTGAACCCACCACTAATCCTTGCCATGTTTCTCCCTCTCTAGCTTTTCTTTGATTGCGTCCCCAATGAAATGCCCCATCATCACACCTCGCTCACGGACCCATAGCTTCAACTCGGCAAATACCTCCTTCTCGATCATAATTCTTGTGTGCAACGGCTTTCTTTCCATATCTCCTCCTTCGTTAAAATAAAGGAGGCCGACCGTTTCAAGACCGGCCTCCTCGTAAGCGGTTCACAGTAGGTTGCCCCACTCCCCGCTCTCAGCCACTCGCCACGTGACCTCTTTTTATGGCGCCAACTGCTGACGGCAGGAGTCGAACCTGCATGTCCTATGACTACGGGGTATATTACATAGGCTCCCCATTTGGTGTCTGCCAATTCCACCACGTCAGCAAATAACGAGAGGGGTGGGCCCTGCCTGTAATCTCCAGATCGTCTCCTCCCCGGCACCCCTCTCTATGGCGACAACAGGATTCGAACCTGCAATGTGTCTAGCCCCTCCGCAGGACTAAAAAGCGGCAAGTATTACTCCAGGAACTACCCCTCGGTAACCAACGCCCCCTACAGCATACTACGGCTATCACTCCCCTAGTGTTACGGTACTTCGGTCAGTTACACCTTTTCCCGTAGCTTCGTAGTTAGTGATTATCCAATTCCACCATGTCGCCCCTTTCTATACTACAAATCATTATAGCATAGTGTGAGGATGTTGTCAAGAGAATATGGCTGTTATTATGAGAAGTAGTATCGTGCCGGCCAAGCCGTATGTCAGTAAGGTGTTCCGTCTCTGAAGAAGTTCTATCTTTGGGTCAATCTCTGCCCGGTATGCGTCCCATGAGCTTTCTAAGCCGTCTAGTCGCTGTTCGGCCTCGCCTAACGCCATTTCGGATGTCTCCAACCCCATCTTTACTTTGGTCAATCCCTGCTCTATCTCGTCGAAGCTCGACTCCAACTCCGTCAAGACCATTGTCAATTCCTCCTGCCACGTCCCCCAACTCGGGGTCAACAAGAGCAGGAGCAGACCGCCTACCAAGAAAATACGCACATATACCTCCCAGAAAGCCAAGAATAGCTAGTATCCATCTTATCGGTCTGCTCCTTCCCATACTAGATCTTTGGAATGGAGATCTTAATACCGATCATAGGGCCAATCACACCTATAATCGAAAGTACCACTGGCACCCAGTCCGGTGTCACCTCAGTCATGAAAAATAGCACACTTACGGCTATCGACACTATACCACTGATACCAAAGCCCCACGCCGCCTTTCGTCTTGTTGTCACTTCGTCCACCTCCTACAAATCGTTTGAGTCTATACTCTATATTCGGCCAATGCGAAAACAAAGTCAATCATACTTTCGGTATATCCTCTATATCATACTCTATCAACCGATTCATGATAAGGTTGTTCCCATACGTAGCCGAGTTGTAGCTTACCTCCAGCAGCACACGTCTCAGTATCGCACCTGCTGTAGTCACCGCAGTGTCAGTCGCATTTAGTACTATGTTGAAGCTATCCGCCGCAGTCACCGACACCTGGGTCTTGGAGTTCACCACATCCCCTGCAATATCGTAATGGGTCCACCGTATAGACGTGGGAGTCAGCGCGTCCCCCGCCTCATCGTACACCTCAATGTGGATAGGGTATGCCGACCTCTCTGGGCATTTTTGCCCTAGCCTGATAACCGCGATAGCCATCTAGCTACTCGTCACAGAAGCCGTGTACTCAACAGTAATCGTATCGCTTGCACCCGCTGTCTTGTTCGCAGTAAACGAAGCACCGGCAAACAAAGTACCCGCGCTACCCGCTTTGCTATTATTGCTGACAATGTAGGCCCCGCCTATATCGGTTGCGCTTTCGGAAATAGCGAAGCTCGCCTTCGAGGCATTGTTTCCCACTTGGTCAGCGGACCCCAGCGCCGTAAACGATACCCGTGTCGCCTCACTGTAATTGGTAAACTCTGTCCACCCTGCATGGTCCGAGGCCGTGTTCGCACTCGCCACCGTAGGTGTGCCTATCATCAACGCTGCATACCATGTACTGATCTGGGCCGAGGCCGCTAGCGCCGCATTGTTCGCATACCGCCTGCCTGTAGCCACTACCACATTGGGCATCACCGACTGCCACGTCAAATCACCGTGTCTATTATAGTGTTTCACGGTAAACACTCCACCAAACCCTATGCCCATTAGTTGGCCCTCCCTGTAATATCTGCAATATTTACTTCTGCCGTCATATCAGCAGCCCTAACCGTCACCACCAGTGTCGCTAACCCTACACTCACCTTCACCCACGCGACCCCCTGGCCCCCTGATACCAACACCGAAGTCTGCGTATCGCCAAAGTCATACTCATCAACTATCGCTTCAACGTACTTGAATATCTCACTTACAGTATCGTCAAAGTTGTATGACTCATTCAATACTATACTAAACTGGGCAGTAGGTGTAGCCCCATCAGCGAAATCATACTCATCAATGATAGCCACCACGAACTGCAAGATCCCGGTTATCTGGTCTCCAAAATCATACTCATCGTTGAGCGTTATCTGAAACTGACCCGCACCCAAGGCTGCTACACCAAAGTCATACGAATCACTCAAAGCAATCACCGCTCTATCTATTACCGAAAGAGAATCACTAAAGTCATACGAGTCATTGAGCTTAGGTACGTACTTAGTTATTGTATCTACTTGATCTGCGAAGTCGTAGGAATCGTTCAAAGTAGCAGTATGTTGCGTCCCGCCTGCTTGAAACTCATCTGCCGAGACATCCCACGCAGACCTAACATTACCATTTATATCATCCGTGAATACTCCAGACAAATCAGTACCGGCACCAATGAGGTTGCTACCTGAAACTTTATCAAAGTCTCCGCTTCCAGCCGCGTTAAAATCATTCGGCCAATTTGCACCACCGCCCGACTCTGCAACGTTGTTCGTGCCAGTGTTGTCGTCACTTGCGCAGAAATTAACCGTCATGGTACCGGTTCCTGAATCGTTAAAATCAGTTGTATTGACAAACGAAACACAATTCTGAAAGGTTACATTGTTTACAGAGTCAGTGAAAAATCCATCAGTTGCGCCATACGCAAGACAGTTAGAATAGAATGTCGCGAATGGTCCACCAGCCGCACTGGTCTCACTTTCTACAAACCCACCTTCGAACCCGTTTGAGATACAGTTCCTGACTTCGATATTATTACTTCTAACCGCGTCATTCAGAACGGCAGAAAGATTTGCTCCAGATCCTACGGCCCCTCTTTCGAAATAACAATTGCTTATTGTCACTCCAGGATTAAACATTCCTCCTATTACGATAGCTCCGTATGTCGTTGCCCCGTTACGAAAAGATGAGTATCTAAACTGAAGGCCATCCACCACAGCGTTTTGGTCATCTATCTTCAACGCAGAATTATTAAATCCGTTTGTATCAATATCAAGAATAACCTTACTAGCATCGAGTCCACCCGAACTTGCCCTATTTGCACTATCCGTATAAATGTGGGGATAATATGAAGAATCTGTAGTGAACCCGTTTAAGTTTGCAATGGTGGTATCGCCACCGCCCGACCAATCGCTTTCATATTTGAAAAATAATATTCCCGCTGAACCACTGCCGTTGTCTGATGTCAAGTTAGCATTCGCCGCTACCTCTGCCACAATTGCAGCATTGAGGGACGTGTAGTCTCCGCCGGCCGGTCTTACGGTAACGGTTCTGTCAGACACGAATAGTCTCCCGTTGTTCGGTATCTTCTAACTTATGAGAATACAATGAGTCTTTTAATATGTCCCAAGTTATATCTTGGCCAACTATCAGTTCCCCTTCCTCTGTTTTTGTAAGGGCGGCTAAAGGCAATGTGTCTATCAAAAATTGCCATTCCCTTGACCTTTCCGTCTCCAACTCAGGGGTCAAGTATGGCTCAACGTATTGCTGCATGTCTTTTGCAGATATTCCAGGATACTTTATAATGCAACAGGTGGGGGCCGTCTCGAGCTTGCCCCACTCATGCCCATCGGGGCGCACGCCGACAGGGTCGCCCCTCTCATATCTAAATTTGTATTTGCCTGCAAGAACTTCTTTGCGGGGTGCCTTCTCTTCCTCTGGCATCGTTTCATCGTTATCAATTTTGAGTTGTTGTTCTGTGTAAGTGTCTCCCGGCCAATGAGACTTCATCAATACTAATAGTTCAGCCATTATTGTATTCGCACCTTCTTCGGCTTCCCCGTTCTGATAAACCGGATATAAAATGTCTCTGTATCCACATCGGCGAGCACATCAGAGTAAGCATATCCCGACAGTATTGTCTCACCCTCGTAAACCTGCTTGGTCCTAACTGCGACGATGTAATCACCCTGCAGCCCCATCGGTTCGATATCCACTGCCTGCGTCATGACAGATATCTCCGCCACGAACACGTAATCCGCCAGGTCCATCTTATCGTCGACTTTGTGGATCACGTAGACCTCGTAGGATATAGTCCCAAGCGTGGTCTCATCATCCCACAACACTGTCTGCGGTGATTCATACTTGGTTTGGCAGCTCACCGCTATCGCAATACCAAACATCAAACATAACAAAATTGCTCTTTTCATATCATCCCCGCTACTCTCGCAGCTACTCCCAGCGCCACCAGGGCTACCACCGTAGGCGCTATCGCTATCACCACCAACCAACCGTTCCTCCGCCTCGACTCTATCGCCGCCACTCGCTTCACCAGCCCACCTGGGCCGTTAATCGCCTCATCCATCCTTATTAACAGTGTATCTCTCTCGTCTTGGGTCATGGTGCCTCCTTATGTGGCCTCTGCCAGTCTATCAGATAAGTACTCAAAGTGGAACTCCCCAATTACCCTGATATCCCCCGTGAAATCACTTGCCACCCCCACATTTCTATACAACCTACTGTACAGAGTGTCCCCCACAACCCATCCCGCAGTAGTAAAGGAAAGCTCTCCTGTCTCATGGATCTTCTTGTCATTGCCCGGGGTCCCAGTCGTGATCACCGTTGCAGCCTCTACCGTTGAAGCCCCGGCAAAAGTGAAGTTATCTCCATGCGAGACCTTCTTATACTCCACGCCCCACCCGGCATTAGCCGCGCCCACCGGAGCTGTATCTACAAAGAAGTCAAAGTGCAGGTGCACCGTTCCGGCAGCAGCATAATCATGTGGCAAGTGGAACTCAATGTATATACTTTCTTCCTGGGTGTCGTCAAAATCCAGCGTAGGGAATCCATCTTCGGTACCTTCTGCCGGCGGATTAGCAGTCGGTCTCTTGGGGATACTGATGTCTATATCAGTCGTTCTGATGACTCTCGCTGTCCCGGCGAGAGTAAGCTCTCCATCAGGTGCAAAGTTAGCATAATTGGTATTGATATCTCCAATTCTGAAGTTCCCATCGCTATATAGTCTCACATATTCTGTTAAAACCCCCGCTTCTGCTTTTGTAAGAAATTGTAATTCCCCTCCTGAATCATCTCCTGCATTGGCATCTGATGTATGGACAATCCCTCTGATGTTAACAAGGACTTTTCTATGATTAGCATCAGCATCGGAGTTGTCGTGATTTATGAACCCAATACTTCCGGCAAGTGAGCTGTCAACCGTGTTTGTTGTAGATAAATCAAGAACTCCTCTACTTGTCGTAACTCCTTTTATTTCTAACTTCTTTCCACCATAAACATTATCAGAACCAGCTCCAGGGTCGGTGACTCCGAGTCCTACGTTTTGAGAAGTATCAATTACAATAGCATCAACGTTGTTAGTCTTAATGTATAATGGGTCATTTGTAACAGTTCCAATAATTCCACCAACAGTAGAAGCAAAAACAAATACCTCAACACCATTTGTGCTGTCTCTAACCGAGAGAGAACTTGGACCAGCTCTTGTTACTAATAACTCAGTTGCCGATATATCAGATGCATCTGTTCCTGCTCCCACATGCAACAATTCTTGAGGATTCGCATTTTTAATCCCCACGTTGCCATCGGGCATCAGGATAATATCGCCTTCGGCGGCCGTGTCATCCACCGTCGTAATGGTCAGCGCCCCGTCTGCCGCTACTGCGAACGTAGCATAGTCTGCTGCTCCTCCCGATAGCTTAAGTTGAATACCTGCTGCTTTGAAGAACTCCACAAGCTCATCTGGGTCATTAAGCCCAACTCCAAAATTACCGCCTTGGATATATGTATCATCGTTGCTAGACAGTATTGAGTTGTTAGGCCCCAGGTCGTTTATGTCAGTTCCATTGGAAAGAGCAGTCAACCCCGCTACAATTGCATTATCAGTCGAGCTACTAAACTCTATGCCAGAACCAGAACATCCAGAAACATATGCAGAAGCCACAATAGCATAATCAGCGCTAACAAGCCATATCCCCATAGAATTAGCCGCAGAGGATGTATTATCCACATTAACCACTGCTACACTAGAAGCCACGATTCCTGGGCCAAACAATTCAAGCCCAACAATCCTATCCCCCCCCAAAGTTTTAGTTACGTCATATATGTTTATATCAGATATGCACGCAATCCCCGGAGAAGGCCTAAACGAACAAGCCGCAGCCGAGGCATTAACATCCGTGGATATATTTTTAACTAGTATATTACTCGCTAAACAATTGTCCCCTGCCCATCTCAAGCCGCTAGTATGCATCCCCCCGGTGCCACCATCTATAACTATATCAGATAAGGTCGTATCTCCAGAAGTTGATGTTATCGCAATACCATTAGTTACGAACGTCCGGTAAGCCCCAGTATACCCGAAATTAGTTACTCTGACGCCCGTTATGAACAGGTCAGTCCCTCTTTGAATAAGGATGCCGTAAGTTATGCTTTTATCGGCCCACACGTCACGTATCGTGAGATTGTCAGCATAATTGCCGTGTATAAGAGCAATGGAAATAGCATCAGAACCGCTATCGATTCCTTGTATCTTAAAATTTGCTAAGGTCACATTACCTATATGATCTCCCGACGTACCTTCTACTACTATCCCATGGAAATCACCGTCTATAGTAAAAACCGTCCCAAGCCCTTCCCCTATCAGAGACAGATTCTCTTTTATTACGATGGAATCATCAATAGTAAATTCACCCCTAGACGGGTGGACTTCTCCGCCATCATATGCGCCATCCACGAATGCAATAGCTGCATTTATCAATACCTGGTCAGCCGTGCCAGTGCACTTATAATCAGCGTCCACTATCTCGTCGTCATCAAACGCCGCAACCGTCACCGTAGTCGATACACCCACCACATCGTTCGTCACGTACTTAATATCATCATCCGCGCTGTCCACCCACAGCTTGCCCAATGCCCTCCAGTTGAACGTGGGGTGCGCATAGTACAAGTACCTGTCCGAGTATTCCGGCACCGCACGGTCTACCCTAAACTCGCCCGTAGACGCTATGTAGATATAATAGAAGTACGCCCCCAGCCTAGTGCCCAAAAAGTCTGTATCTACAATCTGGTGGGATTCGTTCGTCGTCACCTGCCGGCCCTCAACGCTAGTGGACCCCGCAGTCAGTGTCACGTGCAAATCGGTATCCAGTGTGGCCTCAAACCCCTCAATGTACCCCGGTGGCAAGTTCGTAATGTCGGCATCTGACCGTAAACCCAAAGCATCAGACCTAGCTTTAGCTATGGCATCATAATCACTCATAGACCTATCCGCCTTCTCTGGGCCGACCTCTGAGCCCCCGCCTGCAACGACCGTTGGGTATACCCCGGCAAGGTCCGCCGCCACTCCGCACGGTCCTTCTGGGCTGCTTCCTCCACTTCCCTCTGGAACTGCTCCAGACGATACGCCTCGTCCTCCTCCCTGAACTTCAGCCCCCCGAAGTACGAAAGCCGCTGTAGGAGATCCTCAAGCCCCTCATCCTTATCCTTACGCCCTGTCGCCTCCTCAATCACACCTTCCAGCCCTGTTATATCCACACCCAGGTCAATCCACTTACCTATCGTCCTTAGTACCGGGAGGTAATTGGACAATACTTGCTCGGCTCTCTCGTCGATCTCCAGCTTGTCGTCACGAACATCTACCCCCATGCCGTACTCGTACCCCGCCCATTTCATCATCCCGTCTAGTACCGTAATGACTTCAGGTGAACCCGCAAAGAATTGCAGCAACTCCGGCGCATCTACTCGCTCAAGGAAATCCCGTTTCCTAAACAGGTTTTCCTCTGTTAAACTCTGGATAAACTGCTTCACCACTGGGTTCGCAGCAGAAGCAAACTCTTCCATAATCTTACGCCTATCGAAACTAGGCACAATCCCCTCGCCCTCGAACATCAACGGGATTTTGTTCAAGTCCGCATACGGCAAATTAGGCCACCACATGATAGGGCCTTCTTCCCCCCGCCCCACAGGTAAGTACCCCTGCTCCTTCATGTACTCGGGAACCAGCGCGAAGTCGAAGTCATCCATGCTCACCGCTTCCTCAGCCTTCGCCGCAAGTCTATACATATCAGGCATCAACATCATACCCGATATTTGATTCGCTATGTTCTTACGTATCCATGTATAAAATGGGATCATCGGCTTAAGATACTTCTGCTCTACCTCGGTAAGATCCGAGTAGTCAATGAACCATTTCTTGGTATCTATTTTGGCAAACTCCAACGCCGCATCATCAGCTACTCCTGCCTTAACTAAATCATCATAAGTAAGCAGGAACGAATGCAACCTCGCTGAGTTCTCTACCGCATCATTAACTTTACGCGCTCCCGCAACCACTCCCCAATCCCTACTGAATGGGTCCATCCGCTTCCCTATAGACACCGGTGGTTTTATCGCCTTGGCCACATCTGTCGCATATGTACGCCCAGAAACGACACCTGTTTCCCGTGCTATTTCCGCAAGCTCCTTCAACGTTTTATTACCTATCTTTCTATTCAGCGCAACGGTTATAATCCCCTCATCTATCTTGAAGTTCTTTGTTAGCATGTCTACAAATTTACCAGGATAGAGCGCATACGCAGCAGCCACGGTAGAATCCCTAACCGCCCGCGGATTCAACCACTTAAGTCCATGCCTAATAATTCCCGATGCAGTGTTAGAAAAGAAGTTGCGTAATGTAAACCCTGGAGTAGAAATAGCTATCCCCTTCCACCACTGGGTATAGTTCATGAACACCCGCTTCCATGCCTGCAGGGTATCATCTGAAGCAGACATCGCATACGTCTTGTCTATAATGTCCTGGATATCCTTATCAAATAACAGCTTGTCGAATGCGGGGTCACTGCTTTTCACCAGCTCACCATACGCCACCCCTACACGTTTGGTCGCAGTCTGGCCCATCTTACTCATATCCGCTAACGTCAACATAGGTATGCCGAACTCCTTGAACTGCGTAATAAGGTTCCCGCGCTCCATCGCCCTCGCGTGAGCTATGATACGTATGTTAAACATCTCTATCAGGTTAGAAGATACAGGAGACAAATTGTTGACGCTCACGATCTCCCGGAGTACATCATCCGCACTACGCCCGGTCGCCTCTGCCACTACTTCGGCCATATCACCAAAGAAGGGCCGCGCCTGCTCCATCCCCTGCCGCAGAGATTGCTGCATCGTATAGGTAGTCTCCTCCATGAACCCCGGAGCCTGTGCACCACCAACCTTCCCTGCCCGCCGCCTGCCCAACGAAGGGACGTTCTGTACCTTGGGGATATAGTTCATCCACTTGCCTATCTCGTCTTTGGAAAACACTCCGCTGTCGATATACGGCTGCAACTCCGCAAGCATCCCCTTGAAAATCTCATCACCCCTTTCCCAAAACTTGATGATCTTCTCTACTTCCTCCGGCGTCATCTTGAGAGCCGCCAACTTCGCCACATAGTCTGTCTTGGCTCCCGCCGCCACCAACGTATCCACAAGCGCAGTAGGATTCCTCACAAACTCCCTAAGCAACGTAGCCGTATCCGGTGCCTTAGCCCCCAGGCTCTTCTCTATTGACTCAGCAACCGCCCGCGCACCAAGCGCCTTCATATGGGTTTTCTCCCCAAGCTCCGTAAGCGCATCTTGAGCGACTTCCATCGTTACGTCCTGGAGGTGCCGCTTAACATCCTTCGCATCACCCGCCATGATATGAAGCATCTTCTGATATGGGTTCCTGCCTACACCCAGAGATTTACGTACAATAGCCATTGGAGACGCGGGGCTGTTCATTATCGACCACCATGCATCCGAGAACTTATGCCCTGCCGGGGTGGTCTTCAGCATCTCCCCCACTCTGCCTATCCCCCGTGCTATGATGTTGGGATCACGTTCGCCCTTAAAGAACTCCCTACCGAACATCCTATTAGCTCTCGTGCCGGCACCCGTGTACCCCTGCTCAATCGACGCTACCAACCCCTCAAGTCCGCTAGGCGGTGCAGCTTCAGTCGCAGTCTGGGCCGCGCCTGGGACCCCTAACATCCTCCCACCCATCATCTCGTCCATGGTTTTCTCAGCATGCGCATCCAGAAACGGCTTTATCTCTCCCCGCAATTTCTCCTGTAGCTCTGCACCTGGGCGCAGCAACCCTTCCCGATAAGCACCCCTCGCAAAGACATCGCTCTCCCGCGCCATAGACCCGCCTACGTTCTTCGCAATGTAGTCATAGGCTGCATCAGCACCCTTATTCTTAACCAGCGCCTCCACCGCTTCACGAGACATCTTGCCTTTGGCGAGATCCGCCAACTTATCTAAGGTCATCCCCATCTTCTGAAGTTTAAGCGCATCCTTCA
>SDBV01011450.1_pt1 | contig 11496 bp, 11 predicted proteins | sample 2277081 | NCBI WGS metagenome assembly SDBV01 (sample SAMN10402039, study PRJNA504765) | marine sediment metagenome | isolation source: marine sediment core GS10_PC15, 223 cmbsf | place: Arctic Ocean: Southern Knipovich Ridge | collected 2010
TATAATCTTACAGCAAATGGCACAGTTGTTGCTGCTCATCCGAGAATAATTGAACCTTACGGAGCTATGTAATGTCAGTTGAGTGGATAAATGAAGATGTAGTCTTTACTGATGACGATGTTACCTGGGAACCAAAAGCCTACTATCCTTTAGGTGGATTGATAGAAGGACAATCTGGGGTAACTGGGACGATACAATCTGTAGAAACTTTAGCGGGGACAATAGCTGCCCAAAGTGCTCTAACTGCTGGTATATTAGAAATATCTAAACTGGCCGGGTCTCTGGGGGCAACGTCCTCGGTAGTGGCTTCATTAACTGACGTAAGGAGTTTAGCAGGCTCTATTGTTGCAGTATCCTCCGCAGAGGCTTCGTTAAACGAGATAAGTAGCCTGGCCGGTTCAGTGGCGGGACAATCAACTGTTTCGGGGAACCTGAGCCTCTTCCAAGTTTTTCTTCTTGCTGGTTCAATAGCAGCCCAGAGCGATTTAACCGCTAAACTCCAAGAATTAAGTTCCTTATCTGGCTCTATAGCTGCACAATCCACTACATCAGGACGGATAATCTCCACAGAAAAACTCAGTGGGATCATCGCTGCACAAAGCAGTGTTGTTGGGGTCATTCAATCTGGCTATGCTGTTATGCCCCCAGAAATGCACGAAGCCCTTATTGACCCGTATAGTGGAGGGGCTTGGTTGTGGCTTGTAGAAATAAAACTCCCCGGTTATGGCTTGCTTAGATATGCAAGGGACAGAGTGAACATCATCTATGCCGGGCAGACCTACACCAAAAATAATTTTGACCCTGGCTTAGCAGCGTTGACAGGTGATGGTTCCTTATCTCGAACAGCCCTAAAAGTTGCACAAGATGCTAATTATACATTAGAGGATAAAATCAACGCTACTCAGGGGGGTAGTGGAGGATGGGTAAAGATTATCCGGGCACACGAAGATTTCCTCGATAAATTTATTGACGAGTTGGAACAAATTACAGATATACTCACGGCAGAAAGTGATACCATTCACGTTAAGTTTACACTGGGGATTCAAGACCCACTAAGGAGAAAAGTACCTTTATATATTTACTCAAGTAAGCATTGTCCTTATATGAAGCCCGGGTTATTCAAAGGCCCAGAATGTCAATACGCCGGGGCCGACCCAACTTGTACAGGTAAATACGAGGACTGCTTTACCAAGGGGAATCAAATTCATTACGGTGCAGATTTGGGCTTAGACCCTAACACTGTACAGGCATAAGGAAAGATAATATGGTAGCATTTGTATTTACCTTAACGACCTTTATTTATTTAGTAATTGCAGCAGCGGGGTTAGCTTATTTGGGTGGCACACTTTTAGCCCCCAATAAACCTGAGCCGGATGAAAGTGGGGGCCGGGGCGGGACTCAAGGCAGACTATTCCGACCTATTACAACTCAAGATGAGGGGATAGCAAGACCCAGAAACTACGGTAAGAATCTGCACCTTGGGAATATTATTGCTAAATGGACAGATGTTTCAGACAATCGAGAAGTGTTACATTTGCTTCTTGATCATGGAGACGGCCCGACTAAAGGAGTTGCTGATTTAACTACAGATGTTTATTTCAATGACCAACCTGCCGGTAATTTTACTTCGGTCGAAATACAACAACGCTTGGGGACAATGAACCAAACAGTTATGACTGGTTTTGAAAAGCCAAAATTGGAGTATAAAGTCAATACTGAAATGGTCTATGGGGAGGACCCCATTTTGTTCACCACCCCAAATGATTTCTTTGACGACATTGAATATACAATCATGTTTCCGAATGGGATTAAGTATCAGCATAAGAGTGGGGGATACGCTGCCCTTTCAGTTCCATTCAAAGTAAGGATGCGGGAAGTTGGCGGGGCATGGGCAGAGATTTATAATGATAGCATAAATACATTCTCAGGAACAGCACTTTTCTATAAGTTCAAAGTTTCAGACTTGGCGACGGTAACGAAAGGCATCCAATATGAATTAGAGTTTACTGCATTGCAAGCAACTGTTGATCGGATTGTCAACACCATATATATACGTTCTGTTAGAGAAGTCGTAGAAACTGCTTTTACCCATCCAGGCCGTGCTCTCGTAGGTATTCGTGCAGTAGCGACTGCTCAGTTAAGTGGACACATTGATGTCAAGGTAATACGGAAAGATAGAATTATAAATGTTTTTGATGGTACTACTTGGAATCTGGAGTATTCCAATAATCGAGCTATGGTCGCTTGGGATATGGCAACATTACCTTCCATTTCTGGAGATGGGGGTGGGACGCCTTACGCCATAGAACGCTACGATGGGATGGCTCCAGCTAATCTTGACCTTGAGTTCTTCTATACTTGGGCACAATTCTGTGACGATGCGATTGTAGATGGGGCGGGGGGGACAGAGGCAAGAGCACCTTGTAATACTAAAGTCACGGACTTTACAAACATATTTGACTTGGTTTACGGGGTGGCAGCAGTAGGTCGAGCTAACATCTATTGGAAAGGCCACATTCTTACTGGTTGGGTGGATGATACATTCGGTGATCCTATTGATTTGGTCACTATGGACACCATAATGCACAAGACTTGGAAAAACGGTTGGGCTATAGAAAAGGAATTGTCTGGCTCGGTCGAAGTATTCTACAACGATGAGAAAATGGGTTTTGAACGTACCCCCGCAGAGTTCTCAAATGAGGATGCCGGTGGATTCAGAAATACAGTAAGTGTAGAGGGCATAGGTTTAATATCAAACGGCTCAGCAATTCATTATGCCGCTTATCTACTGGAACGTAATCATCTAATTCGTAATGTGAATATGTTTCGAGTCCACAAGGATGGTTTCAGATATAAACTTGGGGATGTCATCAGGCTACAAAGTCGCATAGCTAACTGGGGAGCAGCTTTCAACATCCGTAGTTCTACTGTCGATACTATTACAGTTGACCGGGATGCTTCTGCGGAGGTTAGTGCTGGGAATGTTTTATATATTAGAACTTACGATACGGCTCTAAAGGTAGTAGTTACAGATGCTTATGAGGTTGATTCTGTTGTAGGTCAGGTCATTACTGCCACTGTAAATTGGGATGTCACTCCTATAAAAGGAAATCTTGTAGCTGTTGGCCCCGCTAACAGTATTAAGTTAAGACGTATTACCAAGATGACTCCTACTGTTGACAACTACTTCAATGTCGAAGTTGAAACTTATGATGTAGATTTATTTGATACGGATACTATTGACCCTGATAATCCAAATGTGAATTATGTATGGCCTGGGGCTTTGCCGAGTACGGGAGATACTGTAACACGAACCGAAGTGCAAGATATGATAGACGAGTCGGCAGGTGTTGCAGTGCTCAATATAGATATTCCTTGGCCAAGTAATCTAACTTGGGATGATGATACCCCGATAGGGGGATATGTATCTTGGTCAAAAACTGATGCAGCAGATGACATCACTTTCACGTTTAGGGGGACAACACATTTAATTACTGCCGAGGGGACTAACAAAGAATTTATTTATTGGAATCCAAGTTCGCCCACTATATTTTCAACTACTGATACCATACTAACAGCGGTAACTGCCCCAAATTGGTTGATGTGCCGCAATGTTGCAGGGACAGCGTTTCCGGCAGTTCCAATGCAACTGGTTCACGCAGGAATAATTCAAGCAGGGACTATAATTGCCGCTCAATTAAACGTGGCTATTCTTTCCGCAATATCAGCGTCCTTGGGAGAAATAACAAGTGGGAGTATTACAGTTACTCTTGATGGAAATAACAAATTGCGTATTAGTGGGACAGGGATTCAAGTAACAGAAGATGGAGAATCTTGGAGAAATTTCTTAGTTTTTGACGGGACAAAAATCATACTTAGTTATGATATGTATGATACCGGCGACCTTATAAAAGGTGTCGGAGTTGCGGAAGTATTTGGGAATAAAAAAGTATTTGATGGCACTCTTGATTTTTCCACTACAGTTGATAGTGCTGATTGGACGACCATAGAGCCGGATGATTTTCTTAGTGATTCTTTTCTTGTAGGCCATTTAGAAAGAGAATTTCAACATATAAAAGTATATGTCGATGGCCATAGTACCAACGGTAATTTTGAAGCTCGGTTTGCAGTTCTTCAAGATACACCTGCCGTACAAGATTATTATGATGTTGGCGGGGATAGCGATAATACATTTTATGGATTAATTTGGGAAGCCCAAACTTTCGTTGCAAATAAAGATAATACAATCACAGATATTGAATTGCTTCTTTCTAAAGTAGGCTCCCCCGGCACTCTCACTGTTGGGATACAGCAAACTGATGGGCCGGGCCGTCCTTTCCCGGATGCTGCTGATTATACAACTGGTACTTACGACGCAGATAATCTTAATGATACCGATTATTCGTATGTAAAAATAAAACTTTCAGATTACGATCTTACTGAAGGTGTCAAATATGCTATTGTTGTAAGAGTCCCTGCGGGGGATGCTTCTAACTATGTTAAGTGGAAAGTAGATGAATCAACACCCACATATACATTTGGTTCCAGAAGTAGTTCCGGTAATGCTGGTCATTCATGGGTACTTGATACCACAAGAGATTTTATGTTCAGGGTGTATGGTAAAGCCATCGACCCTGTTGGGTACTCTGGTGCAAGTGCATCAGTTCCACTAACAGTGGCCGATGTAGATACTTTAGTTACATTCAATTTTACAAATGAGCTTATTGTTGATGCTGGAGTAACTGCGTTAGATGCTGTAAAATTAAAAGTACAATTACGAACTACTAATGGGGGGGATATAGATTTCGGTGGTGGAGCCGGGAATGAAATGCAAATTGACGATACGGGGATAGGCCGTGCATTGCTTAAAGAATAGAAAACCTCCGCAGAGTGGGTAAAAAAATATTAAAAAAAGTGGAGAAAAACCAAGAAAAGGCTTGGAAATAAACCAAAATTATGATACAATCACTATAGGAAGATGATGACTAAGTAATAGTTAAAAGTGAATAGCTGAAATAAAAAAAGGGGTTAAAAATGAACAACGGATCAACAAGCAATCTTCTGGAAGCCTCAGCAACTTCTATATTTTGGATGGAGGCCAGGTTCCCTAACCCCTTACCTGGCCTCTATTTTTTTATTAAAAGGGTAAAATAATGGCTGAAAAGAACAAAAGTCCAATAGTAAAACACTCAATAAATCTCGTAACCGAGAAATATTCCGATTTGAAGCCTGAGAGGATAGACTGGCTCTGGCCTAATAAGATTCCCGTAGGGGCAACAACTCTGCTTGTAGGCGACCCGGGGGCGGGTAAGTCAACTCTGAGTCTATATGTAGCGGCTCAGGTATCGGCTGGTCGGTCCTTTCCTAACTGTAAAGAGCCTACGAAGCAGGGAACAACCCTGATTATCACTGCGGAAGATAGCCATTCCGCTACAGTTTTGCCCCGATTGATGGCCACAGACGCTAATTTAAGTAAGATAGAGCGTACCGTGTGTATCAAAACTACCCAAGTACGGGCAGATGGCACAGAAGCCTCTGCGGAGGAGAGTTTCGGACAGGATTTGATGGAACGTCTGGTTTTGTTGGAGGAAAGAATCAAGGCGATTCCTGATTTCAGGCTCCTGATTATTGACACAATTCCCTCATATCTGGGGGCTAAAAATCTTAGTGCTATTGTGGATGTAAGGGCTTTTATGGATAGTCTGGCTGCGTTAGCGTGTAAATATCATTTCTCTGTCTTGGGGATTACCCATTTTAATAAAAATCAAGATGTTCCGGCTCAATACAGGATTATAGGGTCAATTGGTCAGACGGGGGCAGTGAGGGCGGTATGGGGGATAGTCAAGGATGCTAATGATGCGGCTCGGCGTATCGTGGCCTCTGGGAAATTGAATCTTACAGGGGATACAACCGGGGTGGCTTTTAGATTTGAGGAAAGGCAAATAAATATTGATGGTAAACCTACCTCAATTTCTCGGTGCAACTTTGAGCCGGGGGTTATCAGGGAAGTTCTGGATGATTTGTTGGTTCCGGATTCTGGGAGGAAGGCTTCTCCTAAAAAGAATGAGGCAGCGACTTGGCTTCAAGAATATTTAGTGGGTGGTAAGGAGTACGATGCCTCCGAAGTTATTGCAACGGCGGAACAAAATGGGATAAATGAGAAAACTCTCCGGAGAGCGATGTCCGTTGCCAGTGTAAAGTCAAGACCTATTCGTGGCGAAGTGAGTAAAAAGATTGAGAGTTGGAAATGGTCGATTCAAGGCTAAAAATCCAGTTACCCTTATACCCCCCGTTAAGGAGAATTTGTCCTTCTGGTTTATTAGCTCAAAAATCCAGATGGACTTTTCCAGTGTATAGGGGCATGTAGGGGCAACTGGTTTATTAGGCCAGAAACAAGGTTTTTACTGAAAGGGTAACACTATGGATTTGGAATTTGAACGAAAATTAGCAGAGCATCTTTTGGGGTTTGATTCAAAAGAAATCTACGGCGGGGGTACTAAGGGTTTGAAAACGATAGTTGGTCTCTTTTTTCACTCCTATAAACCCGATGGGGAGATTGAATGGCAGGGGCAGGTTATCGGGACGCAAGAGGGTGGATATTTGATTGTGAACCTTTTTGATTGGTTTGTCGGAATGAACATCACCTGTAAGATGATTCCGCTTTCGTTAGGGGAACAGTGGGCTTTTTACAAAACATCCGAAGAAATGAGGTGTGCTTATGAAGCGAAAGCATAAGCAGAAGAAAAAGGGGCGGGTCGGATTGGCAAAGCGTAGTGTTTTGCGGCGGTCTCGCCCATTCAAAGTTTAACCTTTTTTAGGAAGCAGTGTTATGTATGAAGATGTGTGGGATAAGTGGGAAGCGGCTACGGATAGGCTCGATGTGGCGACACAGGCGGTCGAGGGGTCGCTGTGTGGCCCGGATGGAGTACAACGGAAGGCTTGGAGCCGGTATGTAACCCTGCGGAGGACTTGGGAGCGTTGGAGACGGAAATGTGAAAAAACTTTGAGAAATTTCCAGATTTTATCGTTTTCGGACTAAAAGTGTGCTATACTGTAGATATGAAGGAGACGAGCCAGATAAACTATTGGCGGTCTGAAAATGAGAGTCCCGGCGAGGATATGCGGGGACTCTGCTTAATTTAACCTCCGCAGAGTGCTATCAGGGTGGCAATAGTCACCTTGGTGGCCTCTTTTTTTATGGTGTGATATGACAAACGCAGAAAGAGACCGAATGTTGATTGAGATGCACACCGATGTCAAGTGGGTCAAGGAGTATATTAAAGACCAGAAGAAGTATCGGTATGGTATCTTCATAGTTTTTGTGATGGCCATACTTGGGATAATTGTGTAAATATCAGGGATTTAATAGGGTTTTTTAATGTGCAGTGGGAACCGGGACAATCTGGGAATCCAAAAGGCAGGCCAAAGGGGGCTTTGGGGGCTGTTGGTAAGATTCGTGCAGCAAGGAATGAGGTACTGTCGAAGCCTGAGAACCTTGAGAAGTACAAGAAAGCCCTGCAAGCCAGCCTTGATAAGTGTCCTGTTGATTGTGTTGATAAGTATGTACCTCTGTACTTCCCTGATGGGACAGACGAATTGCCAGAGGACTTGGCTAAACTTGTCGCAGAACAACTCAAGGATATGGACAAAGCCACAGTTGGTGGAGAGCCAGATGAGTAATGGATGGCCCCAGTTACGATACCTTGAGATACAAGCGGCTTACTGGGCGAGTCAGTGTCGGTTTAACTATCTGCCGTGTGGCCGTCAGAGCGGTAAGACGGAATTGGCTATGCGTAAGTTGGTTAAACATTTACCTGTGGCAAAGCCTTGGAGTGATCCGAGGTATTTCTTTGGCAGTCCTACATACAAGCAAGCTAAGAAAGTGGCTTGGGAACGGATACAGAGATTGATTCCGAAAAGGTGGATTGCTGATTTATCTAAGGGTGATTTGTGTATTAAAACCATATTCGGTAGTGAGCTATTTCTTGTTGGGTTAGACCAACCCCAGAGAGTTGAGGGGTTGATTTTGGACGGTGGCGTGATTGATGAGAATAGTGACATCAAGCCCAAGACTTTTGATTTGAGTATATTGCCGACGTTGGTTCATAGGAACGGTTGGGTTGATTTTATAGGAGTACCTAAACGATTCGGAGCCGGGGCAGTTGAATATCGGGATAAGTGTCAGAGAGCGGAGCGGGGTGATTTGCCGGATAGTGCTGTGTTTGCCTGGCCGAGTAGTGGAATTGTCCCTGCGGATTATTTGGAATTGTGTCGGGCTACAATGGATATACGAGACTTCGAGGAACAGTTCAATGGAACTTGGTTGTCGGCGAGCGGTGAGGTTTTCCACGCTTTCGATAGGGATTTTAATGTAAGGTCGTGTTCGTATGATCCTAACTTGCCGATTATAGTGGGGAGTGATTTCAACGTGAATCCGATGAGTTGGATTCTTGGACACATCAAAGGAAATACGTTTGAGGTGTTCGATGAGATTTGGATTCGGAATACAAACACCCCCGCTACGTTGAATGTTCTTCTGAGTAGGTATGCAGACCACAAGGGGACTTTTCAGATGTATGGCGATGCCAGTGCAAGGGGGCGACATACATCGGCCTATATGACTGACTACAATCACATCGCAGGAGATGTTCAGTTAAAGAAATTGGGGAGGTCGATGCACTATATCCGCAGTAATCCCCCAGTGGCCGATAGGTTCGCAACGACTAATGCGAGGATTTGTTCCGGTGATGGTGTACGGCACGTCTTTATTGACAAGAAATGTGAACATCTTATTTTGGATTTGGAGTCAAGGGGTTATAAGCCGGGGACAAGAGAGGCGGATGACAAGGGTGACATTGGACACCCTACTGATGCGTTGGGCTATGTGCTTCATCAGAAATTCCCCCTAAGACTAAAATTGGCGACAAATACACCTACTATAGTTTTCACAAAATCATAAGGAGCATAGTATAGGCATGGAACGGAAATTAACAGTGGCCGAAGAAGCCGTATTAGCTGATGCTAAACCGGAAACAGAAGCCGAAGCGATAGCTGCGTTAGATGCTGCGGGAAAAGGCGAGGCACAGCTTTGGAAGGAAATGTTCGATAAGCCTAAGAAGGGGGAAGTCCGGCAGTGTCATAGTTGTAGCCATCGTCCCGAGACTGTTTGCCAAATGTGTAAGCAAGTAATGAAGCCGAATAGTTCTTGTAGCAACTGGAGTAGTTGATGGCTAAACGCACTTACAAAAAGAAACCGAGAAGGAAAGAAATAACCGGACCACAGACTGTATCTTTCAGCTTTGGGGATTCTACTTTAGTGAGAAGCTACACCACTGTCGGGACATATACAGAGCTTCGGGCTGTAAGGAAAAACCCAACGGTGCAGTTGGCAAGAGCCTTGTTGGTTAGTTGCATACAGGCAGGGAGTTGGAACATTGAGGCCGATGAAGATGTCCCTGCGGAGGTTACGGAATTTTTTGAGCATGTGCTTCCGTTGCGGGAAGATTTCATTTATAATGCTGTAGCTTATGGCAAGGTTGATTTTGGGTGGTGTGGGTTTGAGAAGATATTCCGAACCGATGGCAATCGGATTATGATTGAGACTTTGAAACCATTGCTGCATGATATGACTATTGTGTTGGTTACGAAGCATGGGCGGTTTAATGGGTATCGACAGAACTCGATGGGGTGGGGAGTTCTGAATCCACAGGCGGGAACAGTTGGACCAGCCTACCCACTGAATATACCAGTAGAGAAAAGTTTGCATATTGCATTTGGTGTTGAAGCTGGTTATCTGTATGGGATGCCGTTGCTTGAGGGAATCCGAGCCACGATGGATATGTGGGATGAATGTAACGATGGGGCCAGGAAATATGATAAAAAGATTGCCGGGGTTCAGCCTCTTATAGAGTATCCAACTGGGTCAGCAAACGTAGATGAAGAAACTAAAAATAATTCCAGAGTTGCTGTTGGAATGAATGATGCACTTACAAGTGGGGGAGGAGTAGTTATCCCCAAATCAACTTTGGCTTTGGAGGATATTCCTACAATTCAAAATGAAACTCAAGCGGGGTTATATGCTTGGAAAGTCTCATTGTTAGAGACAAAAGGAAAACAGCAGGCGGCTTTCATTGATAGGCTCAAATATCTGGATGCTCAGAAAGTGCGGGGATTGGGGTTTCCAGAGCGGGCGATTCTTGAGGGTCAGTACGGAACTAAGGCTGAGGCCGGAGAACATATTGGTATGCTGATGACTAATATTCAGGAGACGGACAAAGCCATAACCCGTACCCTGAATCAACAACTTATCAATCAGTTGCTCGTACTTAACTACGGGGAAGAAATGGTTGACAAGGTGCGGTTGGTTAGTGCTCCGTTGGTTAATACACAGATAGCTTTCATCCGCAAGGTATATGAGGAACGGAGCAAGACAGACCCAGACATTGACTTGGCTGCGATGCGGGACAAACTCGGTATTCCAACCAAAGAAGGTGGTTCCCAAGTTGAATCTAAGGAGATTGATAATGAAGAATAAACCTGTCATATTACAGTTGCAAACTTTCCCAGCCGTTAGTGTTGGATTTGGTAAGGAGGGATTGACTCAGTTTCAGAAAGAAGTTATTAAGGTTGGGAAGTATATTCATCCCGCTACTAAGAAGGCTTTTGAGATTACTGTTGATACTCTGAATCATTGGGTGGCTACATTTAATCGATGGATTGGCAATGGGAATCAAGTGCCAATTCCGCTGGGTCATTCCAAGATAAATAATCCAGAGGCTAATGCTGGGTGGGTGACGGGCTTAGCAGTTGAGAATAATAGTTTGATTGGGATAATGGAGTTGGTTGATCCCAAGCTGGCTCTGACTACAGATGTTAGTATCTGTGTCGAGCCGGAGATAACCGATGGAAAAGGTGTAAAGTATTCTAACATCATCAGTCATATTGCATTGTGTACAGACCCAGTGATAGCTGGGCTGGATAAATTTATGAAATTATCATTAAGTAAAGGAGAATCCAGTATGGAATTTCTAAAGAAGATTGCCAAGATACTTGGCATCAAAGAAGATGAGGTTACGGAAGATTTGGTACTGTCCGGCGTAGTTGACAAAATCAACCCTCCGCAGAAACAGGAGCTTTCTCAGGTTGTGCCCGACCCTGTGGTTAAGCTGGTCAGTGAGAACCGGGCTTTGAAATTGAGTAATCTGGTTAAGGCGGGTTTGATTACTCCGGCCATCAAGGATGTGATTACGGCTAAGTATGTCGAGGTAGTGGCCCTGGCATTGTCAATGTCCAGTAAGGCCGATGATGGGTTTGATATGCTGTATGATGTTCTGTCCAAGAATACGCCGGTGGCTTTGGCCGAAGTCTCGGGGATACAGTCTCTCGAATTGGCCAATCAGTCTGCTAATCAGCCGAATGTGATGCAAAAAGAAGTCGGCAAACGTCGGAAAGCTGCCGGACTGGACAAGTAGTAAAAAATACCTCCGCAGAGTGTGG
>SDBV01011451.1_pt1 | contig 11495 bp, 12 predicted proteins | sample 2277081 | NCBI WGS metagenome assembly SDBV01 (sample SAMN10402039, study PRJNA504765) | marine sediment metagenome | isolation source: marine sediment core GS10_PC15, 223 cmbsf | place: Arctic Ocean: Southern Knipovich Ridge | collected 2010
ATGCGATATCAAGCAAATATTCCGAACGAAGTGTGTGAGATTCCTGGAACTGTAGTCCATATTGATGTCGATCAAGAATACGCTGAATACCATGTGGTTTCAGATGAACTCAAACCAGAGGACAAACTTGGTGTCATGAATTTGAATCAAATGGGTGTATATGAGGTGGTTAGGATATCGCGCGAGAGAAAAAATGTTGCTGCCCATGTCGCTCAAGAATTGGGTTTGAACGATTTCTATGCTGAACTGCTGCCTGAAGATAAAGTTACCGTGATGGAAGAAATGATGAATACTCGCGGTTCAGGAAAAATTGCATTTGTCGGCGACGGGATAAATGATGCTCCCGCGCTAAGCCGTGCAGATGTTGGGATCGCAATGGGCGCTTTTGGGGCGGATGTTGCAATTGAAACCGCAGATGTTGTTCTGATGACGGATTCACCAACTAAAGTAGCTGAGGCAATAATCATTGGCCGCCGAACAAGAAAGATCGTTTGGCAGAATATTTACTTAGCCCTTGGCGTAAAAACAATATTTGTAGTATTAGGGATTTTGGGGGTTGCCTCAATGTGGGAAGCAGTTTTTGGAGATGTAGGGGTTACAATCTTAGCAGTACTTAATGCCACCAGGGTGTTAAAATAAGATATTATTTTGGAGGATGATGACATGAGTGATACTGCCAAAAGCCTTGCTGAACGTTTGGAAAAGCAAAGCCAAAATGAATTTTCGTTTTTACAGCAAATGGCTTCTGAAGATTGGGAAAAACAGATCTATTCCGAAGGGGCTGAGTGGACCGTCCGTGCGGTGTTCTCTCATATTGTAGCATCAGAACGATCATTACCAGCTTTGTTTAAAAATATCCTAGAGGGGGGGAGCGGTGTGCCTGATGATTTTGATCTGAATCGGTATAATGAGCGTGCTGTGGAAAAAACAGGAGACCTACCTTACGCGGACTTGCTAAAAATGTTTGCAGAAAGACGAGCGCAGACTGTTAAGTTTGTTGCTAGTCTTTCAGATGAAGATTTGCAAAAAATGGGCAGGCATTCCTCGCTTGGTGAGAATACTTTGAATGAAATGATAAAAATGATGTATCTGCATGTCAAAGTTCATGTTCGAGATATAAAACGATTATTGCGCGGGGACTGAATGATTTTGACCGATTTTGGTATAATCCAATAATGAATTCCATTATGTCAATTCCTGACGTATATTGCCTTGATTTAGTCCAAGAAGGCAATCAATTGGTGCTGCTTCGAGATTCTGATCACCTGCTTCGTCGATTCGGACAAATTGAAGTTCGCGAATTGAAGGTAGGAGAGATATCTCAGTTCATTCTCCGAAAAGCTGCTGATGAGATATTGAGCGTTACCCAGGGAGAAGTTAGCTTGCTATTGATCGACAAACGTTTAGACTCGCCTTCAGAAAACCAGACAATGAAATTGTCTCTCTCAGAAGATCAACTACAGGCAATCTTGATCCCATTTGGGGTTGCATATGGTTATACTGCAAAGAAATCAGCTCAATTGATCCGGATCACTACCCACGTAGATGGAACTCACCCCGAAGATAAGATTTTCCCTCCTGAAGAATTTGAGGAATATTTTAAATAAACAATGAAAAACCATCCTGTTGTTTTGTTCATCAAGCTTTCGCGCCCATTCTTTCTTTTGGGAGGGATCGGTCAGTATTTCCTAGGGGTTAGCATTGCGAAATATCTTGGGAATATTATGGATTGGACAATCGTGATTATTGGATTGGGGTGGGTGATAGCGATGCAGTTGGCAACCCATTTTTTGAATGAATATTATGATTATGAAAATGATCGCCATAATACTAATCGGACACCATTTTCTGGCGGAAGCGGGGTTTTAGGAGAAGGTGAGGGAAAACTCCCCAGGAATGTTGCAATGGTGGCAGCTACGGGTATGTTGACTATAACTACTCTATTTACTTTAGGATTGGTTCAAAACTCCCAATTGACGCTATCTTTAATATTGGTCATGGTACTCATATTTCTGGGTGCATTCTTTTATGCGGTCCCACCTATTAAGCTGTCCCATTCAGGGATCGGAGAGTTTACCACTGCGATCTTGGTCGGGATTTTAGTGCCATCTTTTGGGTTTATGCTGCAATCTGGGAGTATGGATCGTTTGGTTATCCTTGCGGCACTTCCACTGACTTTATTAATTTTATCCATGCTGTTAGCATTTGAATTCCCAGATTATTCTTCAGATCAAAAATATCAAAAACGAACCCTACTTGTCCGACTTGGATGGGAATATACCATGTCCATTCATAACTCTTTTATCCTGGTCGCATTTTTATCGCTTGGTTTTAGCGTTTTAATTGATATGCCATCAAATATCGCTTTATTTGGATTTTTCCCTCTCCCACTTGGGGGATTACAGATATGGCAAATGAGACGGATCGCGGCGGGGGGAAAAACAAACTGGTTAGCGCTTACGATGAACGCAGTAGTCCTTTTTGGTTTAATGACCTATATGTTAGCCTTTGCATTTTGGACAAGATAAGAGGTTAGTTATTCATGCCTGAATTTATATCCCTCCTTCCACCTCTCGAAGCTCTTGAAAAATTCCTCTTGGAGATAAACCTGCACATTCGATCTGAAAAGATATCAACATCCACTGCACTGGGTAGAGTGACTGCACAATCAATCGTCGCGTCATACCCGCTCCCGAATTTTCCTCGAACGACAGTTGATGGTTATGCTGTTCGGTCTGGAGATACGCATGGAGCAAGCGAGAGCCTTCCAGTCTATCTCTCATTAGTTGGAGAGGTTCCAATGGGTGGTAGACCAGATTTCTCACTAGAGAGTACTCATTGTGGTTTGATCCATACGGGAGGGATGATGCCGGAGGGGGCTGATTCTGTGGTTATGATCGAGTATACCCAGCAGGTCAGGGAGGGAGAGGTTGAGATCATGCGCTCGGTGGCAGCAGGTGAGAACGTGATCCAAATTGGAGAGGATGTTGGGGAGGGTGATGAAGTTATTCCACAGGGTACTCGTTTACGTCCGGCGGAAATTGGGGGGTTGATGGCTTTAGGATTCCATGAGGTTGAAGTTTCGCGAAAACCTAAAGTAGGGATTATCTCCAGCGGGGACGAGGTCATTCCACCGGGGACAGAAATGCAGCCGGGACAAGTAATGGATGTGAACACTTATACTTTAAGCGCCCTTATTGAAGAGAATGGGGGTGAGCCAGTCTCTTACGGAATCGTGCCAGATGAATTGAAAAATGTACAGGATGTTGTAGCAAAAGCTCATGCTGAGTGTGATCTGGTTGTGATCACAGCTGGTTCCTCTGCCAGCGCCCGTGACCTTACTTCCCAGGTGATCGATGGAATGGGGAAACCGGGCGTTTTGGTGCATGGTGTGAATGTCCGCCCTGGTAAGCCAACCATTTTGGGAGTTTGTGATGGAAAACCTGTTATCGGCCTGCCAGGAAATCCTGTTAGCGCTTTGGTGATTGCAGGATTATTTGTGGTCCCGGTTGTTCACTTGTTATTGGGAATATCGGTAGAAAGACCTCGCCCGATGATTCCAGCAGATTTGTCAGTGAACTTATCTTCCCAGGCTGGACGCGAGGATTGGGTGCCAGTTAAACTATTGGAAAAAGAAAACCATCTTTTTGCTGAACCTATATTTGGGAAAAGCAACCTTATCTTTACTTTGGCAAAAGCAGATGGTTTGATAAAAATCCCGGCTAATGCAAATGGTTTATCGGCCGGAGAACGCGTTGATGTGGTGTTGATCTAACATGTCAGTTTATCTTCACGATATTCCTTTGCCTGAAGCAAAAGCTGCCTTATGGGAAGCGTTAAGAAAGGTTGGATTAGAAGGCGTCCTTGGCGAAGAATCAATTCCTCTTGATGAGAATGCTTTGGGGCGAGTCTTGTCTGCACCCATTTGGGCAAAGATTTCTTCACCCCATTATCATGCATCAGCCATGGATGGTTTTGCTGTTCAGGCTGATCAGACCATTGGGGCTTTGGAAACAGCGCCTTTAGTTTTAGAAATGGGGTCGATGGCTAGGTATGTTGATACCGGAGACCCGTTGCCTGGAGAGTTTAATGCCGTTATCCCTATTGAGAATGTTGAGCCGGTAGATAATACAGGCAAGCCAGCGAAAGACTCCAGAAATCCTACTGCTATCCGAATTCGGTCAGCTGTTGTTCCCTGGCAGCATGTCCGGACAATGGGGGAAGATATGGTCGCTACCCAGTTGGTTTTGCCTGAGGGTCACACGCTACGACCTGCTGATCTGGGCGCGATCGCGGGGAGTGGGCACGATGATATAAAGGTTGCTCGAAAGCCTAAAGTAGCTGTGATTCCAACTGGGACAGAACTTGTGGAGATTGGCCAACCTTTAAAATCCGGCGATATCATTGAATACAACAGCATGATTTTAGCTGCCCAAGTAAACAAATGGGGTGGGGCAGCTCTACGTTTTCCGATCACACCAGATACAAGAGAGAAGATTCTTTCCGTAGTTCAGGATGCAGCAAAAGATCATGATCTGATACTTTTAAACGCAGGCTCATCGGCTGGGTCTGAAGATTACTCGGCAAGTGTGGTCGAGGAGCTAGGTGATCTTCTTGTTCATGGGGTGGCAGTCCGTCCTGGACATCCAGTAATTTTGGGGATGGTTAGGAAGGAGAATGGGGATAAAGTCCCGATCATTGGTGTGCCGGGGTACCCTGTCTCTGCCGCGCTAACGGGGGAAATATTTGTTGAACCGCTTCTTGCAAAATGGTTGGGGCGTCCCCCTGCAGAACCAGACCGAATCACGGCTGAACTTACCCGAAAGGTGACCTCGCCTGCTGGGGATGATGATTTTAGGCGGGTCGCTGTTGGGCGAGTGGGAGACCGCATCCTAGCCGCGCCGTTAACTCGTGGGGCGGGGGTGATATCTTCCCTAGTTCGTGCAGATGGATTGGCCCTGTTACCGCGTGGGTCTCAAGGAGAACCGGCAGGGGCTAAGGTATCCGTAATGTTGTACCGCAGCCGATCCGAAATAGAGCGGACGATCTTTGCAGTTGGCTCCCACGACCTCACCCTTGATCTATTAGCCCAATTTCTAAGTAAACATGATCGCCGTCTGACATCCGCGAACGTAGGCAGTTTGGGGGGGTTGGTTGCCCTACGCCGGGGAGAAGCCCATTTTGCTGGGTGCCATCTTCTCGATCCCGAGAGTGGAGAATACAACTTGCCTTACCTTGATCAATACCTTTCTGACCTTCCTGTTAGAGTGATCGGATTGGTGAATAGAGAACAGGGGTTGATCGTCCAAAAAAGCAATCCTAAAAAGATTGAATCTCTGGGCGATTTGACCCGGGAGGATGTCTTTTTTGTGAACCGCCAACGCGGAGCTGGCACACGAATACTGTTGGATTATCATCTGGAATTATTAGGATTGGATCCAGCGAAGGTTCAGGGGTACACTAACGAGGAATTTACACATCTCTCTGTGGCTGCTGCGGTAAGTTCAGGTAGAGCGGATTGCGGGTTAGGAATCACTGCCGCGGCTGAGGCGCTTGAAATGGAATTTATACCTTTATTTGAAGAAAGATATGATCTAATTGTCCCTGAAAGCTATTATAATAGTCCCCTGATGGCTCCTTTGTGGTCTGTCTTGGAATCCTCAGATTTTAAAGTAGCGGTTGAGTCGCTTTCGGGCTATGATACAAAAGCCATCGGAGAAACTATTGCTGTCGTGGAGTAGGCTGTATGGAAAAAGCGCTAATTGTAGATGATAACCGCCAAATGGCTGAAAGCCTTGCCCAAATGTTGGATTTTTATAATATCCATTCTGAAATCGCGTTTGGGTCCCGGGCTGGGATGGCTTCTTTAAAAGATATGACCCCTTCAATTATATTTCTTGATATCAATATGCCTGGAGTGAGTGGTTTTGATGTCCTCGGATTTGTCAAGCGTGAACCTAGACTTTCGGAAGTACCAGTGATTTTTGTGACTTCGGATGACCAACCTGAATCTTCTCAACGGGCAATTGAAGCAGGGGCGGATGCGTATATCATAAAGCCTGTAAACCTTGATGTCCTCGAAGAATCGTTGAAATCCCTTAATTTGATCATCTAGAGCTTGCTTGGGGGAAAAGAGATCGCCCAATAGAAATCATTAATCGGGAAATATATAGAAAATTATCGTCGCTAAAGCCTAAACCTGTTTTATAATATACATAGTTATAAATATCTGGTTGTCCAAAGCCGGATAGTCTTGGAGGAGTTCAGATGATCCATATTGTAATAGTCTCAATTTTAGTGATCCTGTCGACTTTAGGCATATATTACGGATTTTTAAATAACGACACTTTGCTGCCTGAAGCGGCTAGCGCCCAGGCGGTACCCATAGATGAGTTGTTTAATATCCATTGGATCATTATGGCTTTTTTCTATTCGTTGATCATGGTATTTATTCTATACAGCGTCGTAGTGTTTCGACGGAGGAAAGGGGATGAGAGCGATGGGGCATATTTTAAGGGGAATACACGCTTAGAGATAATTTGGACAATAGTGCCTCTTGGAATTGTTCTATTCCTTGCCCTCCAAGGAGCAAAGGCATTAGACGAAGTAGAGCGGCGAGCCTCTAATGCTTTTGATGTGAATGTTCATGCATCTCAATGGACTTGGTTGTTTGAATATCCAGCTTCAGGAGTGGTATCTTCTGAATTGGTGCTGCCTTTAAACCAACAGGTTTTATTAAAATTAAGTTCAGCCGATGGTGATGTAATTCACTCTTTCTGGGTACCTGAATTTCGAGTAAAACAGGACATTTTACCCGGCGGGGAAGAGTTTGTAAGATATTTGCGAATAACTCCTACTAAAATTGGATTTTTCAAAGTCCTGTGTGCCGAGTTGTGTGGTACTGGACATGCGGGTATGACCGCCGATGTGAGAGTGGTTTCAGATGAAGATTATAAAATCTGGCTTCAAAGTCAATCGACAGATTGTGACTTGAGCAGCATTGAATGTGGTGAACAGTGGGCATCAACATATTGCCAATTTTGCCATTCTCTAGATGGGACCGACAATACCGGACCAACCTGGTTGGGATTGTATAATAGTGAGGTGCTATTAGAAGATGGCTCAAAAGTGTTAGCAGATGAGGATTATTTATTGGAATCAATAACTGACCCAAAGGCTAAGGTACATTTTGGTTATCAACCTATTATGCGCCAAGATTTTTCCGATCTGCTTACAGAAGAACAAATTAATGACATTATTGAATTTATTAAGAGTTTACAATAGCGTTTAATAAAACAGGAGAATTCATAATGAAATTCTTGTCAACTGGATTTATGCGTGGGATATTTTCCCAAATTTTTGGGACACTCGCTGGGATGGGTTTTGTGATGCTTATGCGGGTGATAAAAGGGTTGGAGGCTTGGGATGCTGAACCCGTTGTTGTTGGTGGCGCGGCTGTGGGAGCGGTTGCTTTCCTGGTCGGCACAGGAGTCTTCAATGATTGGTTCAAGTGGGCAAAGGGAAAATCCACCCCGGATCACCTCGACCCAGACCCCGATCAGCCCGGATGGCGCAGATATTTCAATGTAGACCATGACCACAAAGTGATCGGTATTCAATATGGGGTCACATCGATCGTGGTTTTACTTCTCGCAGGTTTTTTTGCGATATTATTTCGGATAGAATTAGCGAGTTCGGGGGTGACATTTTTAAACAATCCAACCTGGCTTAAATTCCTGAACCATGACAGTGGAGAAAGTTTATACAACTCGTTCATGAGTTTGCATGGGATCGTGATGGTCGCTGCGATTCTTCTTGGGGTAGGTGGGATCATCAATTATATTCTCCCGCTCCTGCTTGGGGCCAATGATATGGCTTTCCCACGGCTGAACGCGTTTGCCTATTGGGTCAATGTTCCTGGAGCGATCCTGGTCGTAGGCAGTTTGTTCTTCGGTGGGTTTGACACTGGCTGGACAGGATATCCGCCCTTAAGCATCCGGGCGCCTTTAGGCGTTCAATTGTTTTTGTTGGGTGTCTACTTTATAGGACTTTCCTCGATCTTTGGTTCTATCAATATTATCGTTACGATATTTAAGATGCGCGCTCCTGGCATGACCATGTTCAAGATGCCGATCTTTGCATGGTCTGCTCTGGCGACAGCGATCATCCAGTTAACTGCAACCCAATTAATTGGGTTATCTTTCCAAATGGTGATGTTTGAACGTCTTTTGGGAATGAGTTTCTTTGATTCCTCAGCGGGTGGAGATCCACTTCTCTTCCAACATTTATTCTGGTTCTATTCTCATCCTGCTGTGTATGTGTTCGTCCTTCCTGGATTCGGGATTATCAGCGAATTACTGCCAGTCTTCGTACGGAAACCACTGTTTGGATATCGCTGGATAGCATTTTCCTCAATTGGGATTGCCCTTGTTGGCTTCTTTGTTTGGGCGCATCATATGTTCACATCAGGAATGGTCCCTTATCTAAGAGTGCCATTTATGTACAGCACATTGTTGGTCGCTGTTCCTACTGGAGTCAAGTTTTTTAGTTGGGTGGGGACTATTTGGCGTGGGAAAATTACTTTCCCAACCCCAATGCTGTTTGTATTGGGCGCTATGGCTGTGTTTCTCTTGGGTGGTGTGACAGGCCCTCCGAATGCAACCGTTGCCACTGATCTCCATCTTCAGGATACGTATTGGATCGTGGGACATTTTCATAACACGATGTTTGGTGGATTCATCTTCCCCTTGACAGCCGCGATCTATTATTGGTTCCCCAAAATGACAGGGAGACGGTTAAGCGAGAAATTAGGCTATCTTCACTTCGTACTTCTGTTCGTTGGCTTTGAAGTCATGAGCATCGGCCAAATGCGGATCGGACTTTTGGGGATGCGCCGGAGAATAGCAGATTACAGCCCAAGATTGGCTGACGGCCTGGTTGAAGACATTCAATTATGGATCACCATTTCAGGATTTGTGGTCGCATTATCTATGCTTGTGTTCATTTTCAATCTCGTCAAATCTGCCCGGCGGGGTGAGGTCGCTGAAGGCAATATCTGGAATTCCCGTTCTCCAGAATGGCAAATTCCAAACCCGGCCCCTCTCCATAATTACAAGACTCCGTTCAAGGTCATTGGCGACCCCTATGATTACGGCCTGCCTGATGCACCTTACTTAGATATGAACCCAGAAAAAAGTAGTGATTGATAAAGGAAAATTAGGAGATTTCTCATGGCAAAAAATAATGCTGAAAAACCAAAAGATGCGAGCGAAAGCGCTTTGCGAAGTGGGCTTTGGGTATTTTTAGTTCTTGCGATCCTTACAATTGGTGAATTTATATCTGCGAGGGTCGCTCCTGAATTGACCATTATTTTATGGGTCTTCGCAATATGGAAAGCTTTCACAGTAGTCAAGGATTACATGCACATCGGCAGATTGTTTCGGGATGAGGAGGCTCACTGATGGCAGCTGAAAAGATCAGCCTTAAAGAATATAAAACCAAGTTGTCGAATAACAGATTAGGGTTATGGCTTTTTATCTTGTCTGACACGTTTATATTTGGCGGCTTATTGGTTACTAGATTCTCATTATTGGGCGACACCCGGCCCGATCTGAGTCAAGTGCTTGGATTGGCGGTAACTTCAATTCTTCTTTTAAGCTCCTTTTTTATGAATCGAGGTGAAACCCAGATTGCCCACGGGAATCAAAGGGGATTTCTCAAAAGTATCATGATCACTTTGGTCCTGGGAATAATATTTCTTGTAGGTGTCATTGGCGTTGAGTGGAGAGTCGCTGGAGAGCATGGCATCACACCTTCTTCTGGTCAGGATGGGGCCGTGTTTTACCTTATGACTGGATACCATGCATTCCATGTGTTAACTGGGGTAATCTTCCTTTTTGTCGTATACCGAAATGGGAAAAGAGATTTATATTCGGCAGAACAGCATTGGGCTGTTGAAGCCTGCGCGATCTATTGGCATTTTGTGGATGTCGCCTGGATATTCTTTTATCCCGCTTTGTATTTGATGGGCACGGTATTGCATTAAGATGTCACCCATAAACTTGGACAGGTATTAGGTGCTTCAATGAAAGGTAAAAATGTGATCTGGGTGGGGGTTGTCGTTGTCATTCTCATTACAGTAATATTTTTATACTCCCAAAGAACGCAGCCATATTCGTTAAATGGATCCTTGATCGATCCCGCTCAAACTGCTTTTGAAATTAACCTTCCATTGGCTGATGGGGGAAGTTTTCGTTTGAGCGATCAGAAAGGCAAAGTTGTATTGATGTTTTTCGGTTACACGCATTGCCCAGATTTTTGTCCAACGACACTTTCCGATTTCAAAAAAGTGAAGAATCAGTTAGGCGAGATATCAGAGGATGTTGAATTTGTACTCATTACGATCGACCCAGACCGGGACACATTGAATATCGTACAGTCTTTTGCAAGCAGAATCGACCCAAAGTTTATTGGGTTGAGCGCGAGCGAGGAGGTTCTGACACCAATTTGGGATGCATACAATGTCTTTCGCGAGAAGGACGAAATTAATCCAGAGGGTAATTATCTAATGAGTCATTCCATGTTTGTCATATTGATTGATAAGGAAGGAAATTTTAGGATGACGTTTCCATACGGGATAGGCGCTCGGGCGATTTCTGAAGATGTAACTTATCTGTTAGCTGAATAATACTGTGAAAAATTTATACGTAAAGCGTTTCTTGTTGATATTCCTGGCCTCCGTCATTGGAGTTTGGCTGCTCAGTGAGATCGCATTCGGATTTCAAAAAGCGGATACGGATAGAGCGCCGACAACGGTTGAGATCACGATTCCAGCGGGAACGGCAGATCGTGTGGCTGCTGGGGAATCAGTACCATCTTTACCTGAAGAAATGGTCTTTGTGATCGGGGATGTGCTGCTTGTCCATAACCAGGATAATGTCACTCATGAGTTGGGGCCGGTTTTGGTGCCCCAAAATGCCAGCGCAAGGATACCCATGGAGTTTGCAGACAGCTTCCAATATTCTTGTTCTTTTCAACCTTCAAAATATTTGGGAGTCGAGATCGTGGAACCTACAACCTGGGAAACCCGAATATTAGCAATTTTATTCGCAGCCCCTCCTACATCATTGATCGTATTCTTATACAGCCTCGCGGTTCGTCCAATAGAGATGGAGGGGGAGGGGATATTGGAATAGGTAACATCTTCAACCAAACTATTTCGCTTTACAAGGAATTCACAGCAAAAAAAAGCGCCTTCCGAAAGAAGGCACTTTACTTGTTATCGTAGTTGAAAAGAAACTTTTCTGGGTCACTCCACCGTCACGCTCTTCGCCAAATTCCTAGGTTGGTCAACGTCTAACCCGCGCATGGCGGCGATATGGTACGCCAAAATTTGGAGCGGGATAACCGTGATCGCTGGACTGAGCATCCAATGGACTTCCGGGACCCAGATCACATGGTCTGCGACATCCGCGATGAATTCGTCTCCGTCGGTA
>SDBV01011452.1_pt1 | contig 11495 bp, 10 predicted proteins | sample 2277081 | NCBI WGS metagenome assembly SDBV01 (sample SAMN10402039, study PRJNA504765) | marine sediment metagenome | isolation source: marine sediment core GS10_PC15, 223 cmbsf | place: Arctic Ocean: Southern Knipovich Ridge | collected 2010
CGGTAAAATTATGATCATTGAAGTGGGGGATTCACCAATATGAAAAATGTCCAAAAAAAGTGCCCGTTATTAACGATTTCCGAGAGGTCTGTATATTTGATAGCAAGTTAGAAATCCAAAGGGATTTTGGAACTATAGATATTTACTGATATATTCACAGTCATGATAAAAATGAAAAATGTTTTCAATAAGAAGTCGAAGGGCAAGACTATTCTCATACTGTCGGAATGCCAGCAAGGGGCTTTAAAAGCAGGCCGGTTTGCGTTGAAACATTTATATGATAATCAAACCCGGGTTATACTTCTGCGGACATTTAAATCCCCAAAATTCGGATTAACTATGATCAGAAATCTTCCTTCGATATTAAAAGACATTTCAAAGGAAGATCTTACAGTTTTGAAAAATACATTCATCAAAGAGTTTGGGATTCCGTCCGACAACATAGTGAAGCATGCAATGGAAGGAGATCTGATAACGATTGCACAACAGGAATTCAAGAACTGTGATAATCTCTCAGTGGTTATCGGAACAGACAGTACCCCCTTATATAGTAAAAATCCCTACAAGCAGATATTATCTTTTATGACAATTACGGGTATCCGCCCTATCTTCCTGATAGATGATAGTATCACGCGTATTGACCGTTCCAAAATTCTTGTAATTTCGGAGAATGAGGACAACATGCCTGAAAGGTTTAAAGATTTCCTTATTAATATTTCTGAAAGGGATAATATACCTGTTGAATATTTATCAGGTGAGAATTACAACAATGCTTCATTTCCTGAAGGAAGCACTAGCAATTTCTCGAAAGAAGCTATGAAATAAGAATTGAAAGAAGTAGAAATTAATAACAGAAGGACTGGTGAACCACACTCCTGAAATAAGAAAAATACTTGCCCCTGTTCCTTTAGGCAGTGATTGTAAAATTGCCATACAGCAGGCGATGGTCTTTCACAAGGTTTATGATTCTGAGATTATCCTGTTGCATGTTGAAACTGAGTTTTCATTTTTTCACAAATTATTAAGACCAGATCGATTAAAGAAGCATATAAAAAGGGCGAAAAAGAAGCTGAAGAAATATGCAAAGAATTATTTTGGTGGTGAAATACCTGACTTTATAAGCATGCAGGTTAGTACAGGTGAACTCATTGAGGAAATTCTCCTCGCTGCGAAAAAAACGAAATGTGATTTGATTATTATTAGTAAAGGGGAGCGAATATTTTCAAGACTAAGCTTTCTGAAAAATGAAAACGCAGATAAACTCATCTCTGGTGCAGTATGTCCGGTCTTAACTATTTCTGGGAAGCATGCTGAAAAAGGCATTAAGGATATCCTGATTCCGGTTGACATCACGAAAAAGATCACCAATAAGGTAGCATGGGTAAAGTACCTTGCTGAAAAATTTAATGCAAAAGTACATGTCATTTCCGTACTAAACATGGAAATTCCTCCATTAAAAAGCCTGGCATACCGTAAGGCATTAGAAATTGAAACTTCAATGAAGAAGGCAGGACTGGAAGTAAACGTGGAATTGCTTAAGACCAAAAACCAATCAATGCATGAGGTAGTATTATCGTATATTGGTGAACTAAAGCCTGACCTGGTATTAATGATGACCCATCAGGAGTCCATCCTTTTTGATAATTATATCGGAAAATTTGCGGGTGAGATAATTCACAGGTCTGAAAGCCCGGTTTTCAACCTGGTACCCAGAAAAGAGACTATCATAGAAAATCTTTTTAGTTCTTTCGATACCCAGAAGAAAAGCTGGCAGGATATTAATTTGAAATAACATTCATAATATATTATGGAATATAACAATAAAATAAAAAATCTGACGGATAAAATTTACCGTGAAGGAATTGAAAAAGCAAACGAAGACGCTCAACTCATCATTTCTAAATCTGAAGAAAAAGCCGCAATAATTATTGATGATGCGACAAGGGAAGCTGAAAAGATTGTAAAACAAGCCGAAAAAAAGGCTTTAAGTATTGCTGAACGTATAAAGACAGAGCTACGGCTTTCCTCACAGCAATCACTGGGCGTCCTCAGAAAGGAGATTACGGAACTCATTCAGGTAAAAGTTCTTAAAGAACCTTTGCAAAAAGCATTTGAGGATCATGAATTTATGAAAAAAATGCTGGAAATAATGGTCAAAAAATGGAATCCCAGTGAAGGAGATTCCGGATTGGATGTTCTCCTGCCGAAAGACTTATTGGAAGAGATCGAACAATATTTTACAGAAAAAACAAGTAAAATATTGAATAGCGGATTGTCCTTAAGTGGTGATGAAGATCTGAAAAAGGGTTTTGAGATTTTACCTAAAAACGGCAATTACAAGATAAGTATAACTGATTCTACATTTGAGGCCTTTTTGAACGAGCATTTCAAAGAAAGAATTGTCGAGTTTTTGTTTAAAAAGGAAAACTAATGTCGCAAAGAAGGTACCATTATCTTGTTGCAGGTTTGCCTGATCTTTCATTTGAAGAACAAAAACAACCCATCAGTTTCTTGGAGTTTTATGAGGAATTAGAAAATCACCTGCATCCTTCCGATTATGAGCAGGTCAGGCTGGTATTGCTGATATATGACAATAAGAATCTTATCAGTTTTCTGAAAACCGGTGAAACTGACTATCAATTTACGGGGAACTATGATGCAGAGACATTCAGGGATCAGGTTGAGAATTTATCTGCCATTTTACCGGAAAAAGATATGTTACCCGGATATATGGTTGATCTTATCAAAAATCATTATGATGATGAGTCAGTGATAAACTCCGGTATATACGAGAAGATTTTGGCTGAAGGCTATTATAATCATATTATGAAAACAGGAACTCCATTTTTAAAAAAGATGTCAGAGTTTGATCATAACATGAATAATCTTTTAGCTACACTGCAAACCGGAAAGTATAATCTTTTTCAGAAAGAGATTATTGTAGGAGATAATTATTTAGCTAACTATTTAAAGAGGGTCGGGGGAAAAAATGTTGTGCCGGATTCAGAATTTGAGTTCTTTAATGAGATCATGGAATATGCTGGCAATCAATCTTTTACTGAAGCTGAACGCAAGTATGATATGCTTCGTTGGAAAATAATTGATGAGGCCATATTTTTTAAGATGTTCAGTAATGACTGGCTTTTAGGGTATTTGCTAAAGCTCTTTATAATCAGACGATGGGCAAGTCTTGATCATGACTCAGGTGAACAGAACCTGAGAAAAATGATAGCTTATATAAAGGAGAAACCGGAAATTATTTAAATTCTAATTTGAAATGGCTAGTACAGGAAAGGTAAAAGGAATCATAGCAAACCTGGTTATTGTTGAGACCAACGAAACCGTTGCTCAGAATGAGATATGCATGATTTTACATAGAGAAGAAAAATTGAAGGCCGAGGTGATAAAGATCAACGGCAGTAATATTTTTGTGCAGGTATTTGAAAGCACACGTGGATTGAAGGTGGGTTCAACAGTCGAATTCACCGGGAAGATGCTTGAGGTTGCGCTGGGTCCTGGGATATTATCCCGCAATTATGACGGCTTACAGAACAATCTCGATGCCATGGAAGGCCTGTTCCTTAAAAGGGGAAACTATACCTCCCCTCTCGATGAGAACAAAGTGTGGGAATTTATACCTCTGGCGGAGACCGGTCAGGAGGTAATGGCAGGAGACTGGCTTGGTGAAGTCAAAGAGAACCAGATCGCACATAAAATCATGGTTCCATTTAGTTTTGAGGGTACATACAAAGTAGAATCAATTGTTTCAAAGGGCTCCTACAAAATCAATGACTGCATAGCCACCCTGAATAATGGTTCCGTCTCCTCACTAACTGTTACAATGGTCCAGAAATGGCCGGTCAAGATCCCGCTTAAGTCATACAGGCATAAGCCCCGTCCTTTCAAAATATTGGAAACAGGCATTCGTGTTATCGATACGCTAAATCCCATCGCGGAAGGAGGGACAGGTTTTATACCCGGGCCATTTGGATGCGGAAAAACAGTTCTCCAACATGCCATATCCAAGCAGGCAGAAGCAGATATCGTCGTTATAGCGGCCTGTGGGGAAAGGGCAAATGAGGTAGTGGAAATCTTCAAAGAATTTCCGGAGCTGGAGGATCCCAGAACCGGTTACAAACTCATGGGAAGAACAACCATAATCGCAAACACATCCAATATGCCTGTGGCTGCCAGGGAAGCATCTGTTTATACAGCTATGACCTTGGCAGAATATTACCGGAATATGGGACTAAAGGTTCTTCTCCTTGCAGATTCAACGTCTCGTTGGGCTCAGGCATTAAGGGAAATGTCCAACAGGATGGAAGAGCTACCTGGTCAGGATGCATTCCCGGTTGACCTGCCGGTTATTATATCAAATTTTTATTCCCGTGCCGGATTTGTAGAGCTTAACAACGGGGAGGCTGGTTCTATCACGTTTATCGGGACTGTATCGCCGGCCGGAGGGAACCTGAAAGAACCGGTAACTGAAGGAACTAAAAAAATTGCCAGGTGTTTTTATGCACTTTCACAACAGCGTTCTGACAGTAAGAGGTATCCTGCTATTGATCCGATCGATAGCTACTCTAAATATTTAGAATATGAGGAAGTTATTGCGTATTTGAAAGAGAATGTCTCGGATGTGTGGCTCGATATGGTTTCCTACACAAAAGATATACTAATTAAGGGCAGAGAAGCTCAGGAGCAGATAAACATTCTGGGAGATGATGGTGTTCCGGTTCATCACCATGTCCTTTTCTGGAAAACTGAAGTCATAGATTTTGTGATCCTGCAACAGGATGCATTTGATCCAATAGATCAAATGACTCCCATGGAACGGCAAAAATATATGCTGGAAAAAGTTCTGAATATCGTGAAAATGAATTTCAATTTCGAAAACTTTGAAGAAGTTGGTTCCTACTTCAGAAAGGTGATAAATTCCCTGAAGCAAATAAATTATTCGGAATTTAAATCGGATCAGTTTCATAAGTATGAGGGTGAATTAGAATCTATAATTAATGAAAAGAAGGTTGCATAATGGAAAAAAAAGCTTTTCAAAAGATATATACAAAGATCAGTAAAATAACAAAGGCAACTTGCTCTTTGATAGCGGAAAATGCAGGTTATGAAGAGCTGGCTCTTATACACAATAGACTGGCTCAGGTCGTAAAAATAATAGATAAGGAAGTGACACTCCAGGTTTTTGCAGGCACTGAAGGTATCCCTACAAATGCTGAAGTCATATTCCTTGGCCGGCCTCCTTCACTGAGGATTGGCCCCGATCTGGAAGGAAGGTTTCTGAACGCTTATGGGGATCCGATTGACGGGGGACCCGAATTGACCGGAATTGAAACAGAGATTGGCGGGCCATCTGTGAATCCTGTCAGGCGTGAACAACCTTCTCAGTTGATTGCAACAGGTATATCCGGTATTGACCTGAACAATACACTGGTAACAGGCCAGAAAATCCCATTTTTTGCAGATCCTGATCAACCTTATAACCAGATCATGGCCATGTTGGCCCTGAGGACTCAGGCAGATAAAATCATCCTTGGGGGAATGGGGTTGTCACACGATGATTACCTATTTTTTAAAAATACTTTTGAAAACGCTGGTGCGCTTGAAAGAATCATTGCGTTTATCAACACTACGGAAGATCCTCCGGTGGAACGCCTTATGGTTCCTGACATGGCCCTTACAGCTGCAGAGTATTATGCTACAAAATTCAACCAGAAAGTCATGGTTTTACTTACTGACATGACCCTTTATGCAGATGTTCTTTCCATTGTTTCTAACAGAATGGAGCAGATACCTTCCAAGGACAGTATGCCGGGATCATTATACAGTGATCTTGCCAAAATTTATGAAAAGGCAGTACAATTTCCCGATGGCGGCTCTATTACCATCATTGCCGTCACAACCCTTTCTGGGGGTGATATCACTCATGCAATACCGGATAATACTGGATATATTACCGAAGGTCAGTTGTTTCTGAGGAGGGATACTGATGTGGGAAAAGTGGTGATAGATCCTTTCAGGTCTCTTTCCCGGCTGAAACAGCTGGTAATAGGGAAACAAACCAGGGAAGATCATTCACAGGTCATGAATACCGCAATCCGTTTGTTTGCTGATGCTGCCAATGCAAAGACAAAACAAGAAAACGGATTTGACCTCACCGAATATGATGATAGAACGCTAAAATTTGCGTTTGACTATACTGATAAACTTCTGGCAATTGATGAAAACCTGGCTATAAATGATATGCTGGACACCGGCTGGGAGTTGTTCGCAGCTCACTTCTCCAAAAGTGAGGTCGGAATCAGGGAAAACCTCCTTGAAAAATATTGGCCGAATGGTAAAGAGAACGAAAAAGTCAGTATTAATACAGAAAGCAATTCATAATGAATCTCCGGTTTCAATATAATAAAACTTCACTTCATCAGCTTAATAAACAGCTCCTGGTCCGGCTAAAGGCGCTTCCTACACTTAAGAATAAGGAGTCGGCACTGAGGGTTGAGGTGAAATTGTCTAAGAGCAAATTTGCAGAGTTGGAGAAAAAACTTGAAAAACTCATATCCGGAGAGGATGAAAACATGAGAATGTGGAATGAGTTTGATCCCGGTCTAGTCAGAGAAGAGAAAGTAATGCTGAGCTATAAGATGATCGCAGGGATAAAAACTCCTGAGTTAGATACATTGACTTTTCATGTAAAGGATTTTTTCATTTTCGGAAGTCCGAAATGGTACCTGGATGGGATTCAGGTGCTTAAAACCCTCATTACACTTGTCATTGAAAAAGAAATTGTTAAAAAGAAAGTGAAAATGCTTGAATATGCACGGAAGAAAACCACTCAAAAAGTCAATCTGTATGAAAAAGTACAGATTCCTGCTCACCTGAGCGCGATTCTGAAAATAAAGAGGTTCCTTGAAGATGAGGACAATCTTGCAAAAGCATCACAGAAAATTGTAAAAAACAGGCAACAACAAGCTGAGGAGGCATTAGTATGATCACTCCCATGAAAAAATATACATTCCTTGTATATCATAAGGAATATGAGGAGTTCCTGAAAATGCTGGGGAAACTTGGAGTCTTACATATCAGTGAGCCTGTTAAGGAGAAGAAAGATGAGACTCTCAGAGATAAGACAGAGCAACTCAAGCGTTATGACCATGCACTTGATATTCTGAAAAATGCAATAGATGACCCGGCACAGGAGAGCGAAAAAAATACTCATAGCCCGGAGGAGATTCTTTTTCGTGTGGAAGAGCTGATGGAGAGAAATGGCAGGCTGGAAGAAGAGATGATTGAAATTCAGGGCCAGATTGATAAAACTATTCCCTGGGGGGATTATGATCCTGGTGATTTTTCTAAGCTTAGGTCAGCAGGGTATAAAATTCAGTTGTATCATTGTCCGGTCTCACAGTTTGATACTAAGTGGGAGGAGAAGTATCAGCTTTTTATTATCAATAAAGTGAAGGGCATTGTCTATTTTCTTATTGTCTCCAAGACAAAAGAAGATATACTTATCGAAGCAGAGGCTGATAAACTTTCTTCAAATACACTCTCTTCTCTTAGGAATGAACTGGAAAAAACCAGTATCGGATTGAAGGAAATACAAACAGAACTCTCCTCATTATCATCTTTTGCAACGGTGCTTCTTGATAAGAAAAGAGAATCCCTGGAAGATGAAATAAGCATGATATCTGTATTTCTTGACACTAAAAAGTCTTCAGACGATAAACTTATGATGCTTGAAGGATGGATTCCAGATGATAGTGAAGATGGGGTGGTTAATTCTATGAATGAAGATGGAATTGTATATTTTGAATCTGTTCCTGACAAAAATGACTTGCCACCTGTGTTGTTAAAAAACAACAGGTTTTCAAAATTGTTTGAACCGATCGGAGAGTTGTATAACCTGCCAGGCTATTATGAAATGGACCTGACGCCTTACTTCGCGCCATTTTTTATGATTTTCTTCGGGTTTTGCCTTGGAGATGCCGGATATGGTGTGTTTATGATAATTCTTGCATCTCTTCTTAAACTTAAGGCAAAGAAAAAATTGAAACCTGTACTTTCACTTGTGCAGTATATGGGAATTGCCACCATTGTTTTTGGATTGATCTCGGGTACATTTTTTGGCATTAACCTGATTGACAGCGGGTATACACTTACATCCAATAGTCTGGAAGAACTCGGAGCTGAAACACTTCCCAAAACCCTGGTTCTGGATCTTATGGTTCTGGAGGGTGAGTATTTTAGAACCAGAAGTGAATTCCTGGCTGCGCTTGAACAGCAAATGGACAGCCAATCTTTTAGTCAATTCAGTACAAGAATCGTTAAACATAGCAAACCTGGAGCAAAACTTTTTAGCTCTTTCCGTCATCTTATGCTGGATTCCATAAGTATGTTCTATTTCGCCCTGATCATAGGAGGGATGCAGATATTATTTGGATTTTTTATCAAGATCTTTAATATCACAAAACGGAGAGGTTTTAAGTATGCTTTGTCTTCACTTGGATGGTTTATTTTCCTTGTATCCGTGATTGTATATGCCGTGGGTGGTAAACTTGGGTTTCTGGATTTGGATGTCATCAGGTATGGCTTATATACAATGATGGGTATAGCTGGAATTCTGATTTTTGTATTTAATAACCCGGATAAACATATTCTTGTCAGACTGGGAGGAGGGATATGGGACTCTTATGGAATAGTAACCGGATTGTTTGGCGATGTGTTATCCTATATCAGGCTTTTTGCACTTGGCATATCATCAGCAATCCTCGGATTTGTCTTTAATGATATCTCTCTTCAATTCCTGAATATACCTTATATAGGATGGTTGTTCTTCCTGATTTTGTTACTGGTCGGCCATTCTATCAATCTTTTTCTGGCTACACTTGGAGGAATCATTCACCCTATGCGTCTTACATTTGTGGAATTCTATAAGAACGCTGGTTTTCAGGGTGGTGGAAAAAAATATGAACCGTTTAAAACTAATAATTAATAACATTTCAAAAAGAAAAAAATTATGGAAAGTACATTATTGAATAGTGCCGGAAGTCTGCCTGTTTTCCTTGGTTATGCGGGCTTGGCTTTGATGTTGATTTTGGCAGGTATCGGAAGTGCCATCGGTGTATCAATGGGAGGAAACGCATCCATAGGTGCTCTTAAAAAAAATCCGGATGCTTTTGGTAATTATATGCTTCTGAGTGCATTACCCGGAACACAGGGATTATATGGTTTTGCTGGCTTTTTTGTTATAAACTCAAAAGGAGTGATCACTGACGCCATGTCCATGACTCAGGGAATTGCCATTTTGGCTGCGGGTTTAGCTTTGGGTTTTGTCGGACTTTTCTCTGCAATAAAACAGGGAGGTGTGACCTCAAACGGTATCGCTGCCATAGGTTCAGGAAATGATGTATTCGGTAGTACAATGATTCTTGCAGTTTTTCCTGAATTGTATGCAATCATTGCCTTTGCGGCAACATTCATTATCAGCACCAGTTTATGAAATGGCACCAGGATTTTATATCTTTAGCCCATCGTGGCAATGCAAAAAAGGATATTTTTTAAAAGGGCGGTAATTCTTAGACTTATTGTTTTCAGTCTTTTTGTTTCCGGCGCTGTCTATTTTGTCTTTAAAAGTAGCATGAAAATGGATACCCAGCAGAATCGTGTCATATCCCTGTCTGCGAACATTGAAACCGAAATACTGGAAACACGGATTTTAATTGATGATCATAGATTTTCACGGTAAACAACCACCCGTATTTTTGGCTACGAATAGGTTGCTCCTTCAAAAATAACATTCTTATCATTAAGCCAAGGGTATTTCTGGCGGGAATATTTTGGCATTACCTCCAGTATCAGAGGGAGATTTCTTTTCTTTTTCAGCTGTACGGTGATCATATCTTCCTGGATAATAATATCAGCGCCATTAAGGACAAATTTGTCGTAAATACTTTGAACCGAGAGATGTGAGTATCGTTCAAGTTCCAAAGCAAGTAAACGGTACAGATTGTTTGCCAGTATAGACATGGTCAGATCAAATTCATTTGTAATCATAACAGCCGGTTTGATCTTCACATTACCGGTTATTGTGATCTGCCTGATCTCTTTGTCATATTTTTTCAGGAACACTTTTTCATCATAAACACGCAGGGTTCTGTGCTTATTACCGGCACATTCAACTCTCACTTTTTTCCATCCTGACTTGGGTAAATTAGATATTCTATCGAGCATTTTTTTTCCTCTCCGGCGGATGGTGATGAAGTTAATTTCTGCCTGATCCAGTCTTCTCAGGTTTTCATAATTGGTGAACCTGCTGTCAAAAACAATATATCTGAGCTTGTCATTCTTTTTCTTATTGCTGCTATGGTAGAAATCCAGGAACTCAAGCACAACTGCACTTTCATCTTTGTGCAAAATATTGGCATTGCCATAATCAATTATCCCGGTGTCGGGATCATGCGCAAGTACGGCCAGCATGCTGCTGAGCGCTTTGCCTCGTTTTCCCGACCAGTTGTTTTCCAGATGAGTGTCATCACCCCAGTAAGGAATGGTGGTGAAATCCAGGTTAGAGGTATCTTCCAGCAATCCGGCTTTCATCCATACCCGGTGAAGTTGTTTTAAAAACCTGCGGTTCATATCACTTGTGACACGGTCAGAATAGGAAGTGAACCAGGCGGTTTTGGGCAGCACGTTAAGCCCCGCAAATAGTCCCATGCCCCGGTCCATGCACCAGGTGTCATCGGAACAGTACCGGCGACGGTTCGCCAATTTCAGAGCCAGAAAACTAAGAATCGATTGAGTCTTACCAATAACAGATGTTCCAGGATAGTCTGATTTGTCAATAACAGCATCTATCTTGTATCGTTTGATCAAGCCCAGGAACATCAGTATCCCGGCATTTGAGCTTTTAAAAACCTCAGGGGTAAAAGCCAGGGGATATGATTTTTCAGCAGCTATCCGGACATTCTCCAATTGTTGCCTGACAAGTTTGGAGCGTCTGGGTAAACGTGAGAACCCTTCTGCCGATACGATATTGAAAATGTTCTTCTCCGATATAGAGAACCTCAGTCCGTCAAGGGCAACTTTAATGTCAGGTACGGAGTAATATTTTTTCCGCATCTCAATAATAAGAGATTTGACCTCATTCGTATTGGAAGAGACTTTTCTTCCCGGTCGGTATTCTACAAAGTACATCCTTAAGGCCCTCTGCATAGATCATTTGGCTGTACCCAAGACAGGTGACCATCACTTCAACCGGGACATCCTCGCCGATCTCCCGGTCAAAATAGGACAACTTCTTACCAGCAAAATAAATATAGGTTTTGTCCCCAGGCTCATGCTCCATGTGCATGCTCGCATTGCTGGTTTTCTGCCACCTGGCAAAATGGGTGCAAAACTGAGAGTAGCCGTACCCATCAGGAAATTTTCTTTTATATTCATGCCAGAGCAACTGACGGGTCACTCCGGTGCGCCTAAGTTCCTTC
>SDBV01011453.1_pt1 | contig 11493 bp, 9 predicted proteins | sample 2277081 | NCBI WGS metagenome assembly SDBV01 (sample SAMN10402039, study PRJNA504765) | marine sediment metagenome | isolation source: marine sediment core GS10_PC15, 223 cmbsf | place: Arctic Ocean: Southern Knipovich Ridge | collected 2010
AGACTACTATGAGACAGAAGTAAGACATGGGCTTGATATCTACGCACCTGTTGATAAATACGGCCGGTTTACTGATGACGTGAAAGATTTTGCCGGTCAGCACGTTTTCAAGGCAAATCCTGCCATTATTGACAAACTCATTGAGAAAAAAGCCCTTCTCGGTACTGACAAGCAAATAACACACTCTTATCCACACTGCTGGAGGTGCAAAAAACCTGTTATTTTTAGGGCAACCGAACAGTGGTTTATTTCTATGGCACATAATCAGCTAAGACAAAAAGCCCTCAAAGAGATAAAGAATACAAAATGGATACCTGCATGGGGTAAGGACAGGATTTATGGAATGGTTGAAAGCAGACCTGACTGGTGTATCTCCAGACAAAGGTCATGGGGTGTACCTATAACACTGCTTCAGTGTAAAAAATGCAACGAGCTTGTGACTGATAGGGCCGTGCTAGATAACATTGTAAACGAAGTGGAAAAAGCAGGCGCTGATATATGGTTTGAAAAATCGGAAAAAGAACTGCTTCCAAAAGGTTATAAATGCAAAAATTGCAATTCTGAGGAATTTACAAAAGAGACTGACATCCTTGATGTGTGGTTTGATTCAGGAGTAAGCCATGCAGCAGTTGTTGAAGCAGACAAAAGACTCTCCTGGCCCGGAGACGATCCCGAAGCTTCGGGACGACCTGCTGACCTATATCTTGAAGGCAGTGACCAGCACAGAGGCTGGTTTCAGAGCTCACTTCTTGCCTCAGTAAGCACGAAGGACAGGGCGCCTTACAACGCAGTACTGACCCATGGTTTTGTTGTTGACGGTCAGGGCAAAAAGATGTCTAAATCCATTGGAAACGTTATCTCACCCCAGGAAGTCACGGGCAAACACGGCGCTGAGATACTGAGACTCTGGAGTGCATCTGCTGATTACAGAGAAGACGTAAGAATCTCCAGAGAGATTATCGACCGCCTGGTAGAGGCATACCGGAAAATAAGAAACACGTGCAGGTTCCTGCTGGGTAACCTGTATAATTTTGACATCTCCGAAATTAAAAATTATGAGTCAGAAGTCATGAGTGGTAATGACCTTCTTGAAATAGACAGACTTGCTCTAAGCATGCTGCAGGAACTGATACAAAAGGTAACAAGGGCATACGAAGACTTTGAATTCCATGAAGTCTTTCATTCTATCTACAAATTCTGTGTTGTAAATATGAGTTCTTTTTATCTTGACGTGCTTAAAGACAGGCTCTATACGTTTAAGTCTGACTCAAGGGAAAGAAGGGCATCGCAATTTGTCCTTTATACGATATTGATTTCTTTAACAAAAATGATGGCACCCATACTTACCTTTACTGCTGAGGAACTATGGGGTTTTATCCCCGGCAATACAAAGGAAAGCGTTTTCCTTACCCGCTTCCCGGAGGTAACGCCTGAGTTTATAAACAGAGAGCTTGAAAAAAAATGGGAAAGCCTTTTGAAAATTCGTGACGAGGTTAACAAGGCGCTGGAAATAAAACGTCAGGGAAAATTTATAGGAAATTCTCTGGGGGCAAAAGTAAGTCTATATGTGGATGGGGAGAACTATAAAATTCTCAAGGGCTTTAAAACTTTTCTTTCTACTCTTTTTATAGTTTCGTCTGTAGAGGTTTTTTCCCGACACGCCGGGATTCACGGGGACGAAAAAGATACAAAACCTCTTGGAATCGATCCCAAAGTATCGGGACAATCTGAGGAAAGTTATAAAAGCCCTGAGATAAGTGGTATGGTAATTTTGATAGAAAAAGCATCCGGGGAAAAATGCAGCCGTTGCTGGAATTGGAGCCTGAGCGTTGGAAAGTACAAGGAATTCCATGAGATATGCGAAAGATGCTATGAGGTACTAAGAGATTGAGAAAAGGATTTTTTGTCGCAACCGTAGTTTCTATAGTTGTTCTTCTGGATTATAAAACAAAACAACTTATTGAGGCACACATTCAGCTACCAGGGGATGAAATAGTTCTTCCTTTTTTTAGAATAGTAAATGTAAAAAATACAGGGGCTGCCTTCGGGCTTTTCTCCGGCCTCAGCAACAATTTTTTTATATTTATCTCTCTGGTTGCCATAGCCCTATTAATAATATACATGATAAAACTCCCAAGGGGGCTTGAACTTTTTTCTCTTTCTTTAATTCTCAGTGGGGCAACCGGCAATCTCATAGACAGACTCACCATCGGCAAAGTTATTGATTTTATTGATTTTTTTGGCTATTGGCCTGCGTTTAATGTAGCTGATTCTGCAATTAGCATAGGGATAATTCTCTTTCTGTGGTCAAATTTCAGAGATTTCAGACGTCACAGAAAAGTATCTCCTCACTAATCTTTTTCACTAATATTTAATAGTATTCGAATATTTGCATATATTAAAAATATAAATTCTAATATTAGATTCTTGAAGTTTTAGGTTTTTAGGTGGACAATCAAAATGCACAGCGAGCCTGCCTGCCGGCAGGCAGGCGCAAGTGAGCGCGCTGGGAATACTAAATAAAAAGCAATTAAGTATAAAGATATACCTCATTGTCGTCAGATCTTCTGGACATATGTTCTATTTTATTCAGTTACTAGGTTTATAATTAAATTTTTCAGAGGAGACAGGACAAGGGGCTTTATTTATAATGATTTCTCAATTACGCAGGGTATAAGTAGTTTGGCATCTATAATTTTTTATTGTATCTCTCAGGAATAAGCAATCATGAGCAAGGCATTAAAGAGTCAAAAAAAACGAGGGCAGAAAATCATTGAAAAATTTAAATCTTTTTCTGGGTGTAGTTTCAGAACAGAACCCTTGAAGTGTCTTTATTGCAGCGAAGTTTACGAAAGCATAAGGGATTGGGGACTGCACATAAAAGAAGTACACTGCCGTTGATAACCTGATTTTTAAGGTCGGCTGTAAGCTAACCCTAGCGGAAGATAAGCCTTTGGATTTAAATCTAAATTCGCATATTTCCCGTGCCTGAAATAGTAAAATCCAGCTGAGGCTATCATTGCGGCATTATCTGTGCATAAGCTGGGGGGAGTTAAGTAAATTCTAACCCCTTCTTCCCTTGCCTTTTTTGTGATTGCCTCTCTCAAAGCCCTATTAGCAGAAACTCCGCCAGCCAGCGCGATTTTATCAAGATTGTGAGTTCGTGCTGCCGCTATGGCTTTTTTAACAAGTACTTCTACAACTGCTGCTTGAAAACTTGCAGCAATATCTTCTTTTTTTGATTGCGGGTTTTTTTTGATATGAGTTAGAACCGCAGTTTTTAAGCCGCTAAAACTAAAATCAAGACCACCCCGGATAAAAGGCCTTGGAAAAGGAATCGCTTCTGGATTGCCTTTTTCAGACATAGTATCTATAAAAGGACCTCCGGGATACCCTATGCCAAGCAATTTTGCAACCTTATCAAATGCCTCACCAGCAGCATCATCCCTTGTTCTGCCAAGCTCTGAGTATTTACCAAAGCCATCCACCCTGTACAAGTTTGTATGTCCACCTGATACCACTAGAGCAATAAAAGAAAATTTAAGGGCAGGATTTTCCAGAAAAATTGAAAAAATATGGCCTTCAAGGTGGTTTACAGCAATAAGGGGTATTTTATATACACAAGCTAATGACTTAGCAAAGCATACTCCTACAAGGAGTGCGCCTATAAGCCCAGGGCCATGACATACAGCAATCGCAGAAATATCTTCAAGTCTTACATTTGCGTTATGTAAAGCCTCATCTACCACAGGTAATATCATTTCTATATGTCTTCTTGAGGCAAGTTCAGGGACTATTCCACCGTATTTTTTATGGATTTCATTCTGACTGGAAACAATGTTCGAAATTATCTTAGTCCCATCCTCAACAACTGAGGCAGAAGTATCATCGCATGAGGTATCTACACCTAAAATTAACATTTTTTAGCTTTCCTTCCTAAATAGACTACAGGGAAAGATAGCACACTTATTGGCAATCGGTCAATTGTTAAGCGTAGGCAAGTTCACCACGTTAGAAAGCTCGGCAGGGTTCTACTCGATTCAATATATTAATATATTTTTTTCTAACCCTCATCTAAAGGGCGGAGTTTTCTTTCCAATGGGTTGAATGTTCCACGTGGAACATTCCAATCTACAATTATGCCATTTTATACTGAAATGCCCTTAATCTCAGAACGAGCTGTGATAATATTTCTGTACCTAAAATAGTGAATAGCAAGCCTCGCCAGTGAAGATAGGCGGGCCAAGTAGAAAGATTGATTTTCTTTGCTACTCTCTACCTTTGTACTTTTGAATATTTAGTATGGCATATATAGCACAAGTTGCTTCCCGAATTGGATTTTCTGAGAAAAGGACTGATATCGTCGTCATGGACATCATGACAGCTTGAACAGACTAAAAAATTATTATTTGGCTGTCCGGGGTGTAAAGTATTCATAGTGTCACTGCTATACATGGTAAAAATTAAGGTTGAAGTATTTCTGTTCCAAAAAGGGGCGATAGAGTTAGCAGCGTGGGGTGTATGACAAAATACACAGGACTCTGTGGTAGTTGCCTTACCTATACCATAAGTACTGTTATAACTCAAGTCATGTTTAGAATTGACAAGATTTCCGCTAAATGCGGCAGATGCAAAAACCATGTAGTTTATTAGAATAAGAATTAAGCTGCTGTTTCTTCTCATGATCCTTTTCGTAGTACACTACACACGTTTTTATAAAGCAATATATATGCCTGTCTCTGGAAATTATTAAAGTATAACAAACTGAAAACCTTCATTTTTCAGAAAGCAAGCATCTTAATGCGAAGCATTTGATGTGTTATTCCCCCTTCAAATGAGAGATTTACCGTAAAATTGATTTAACAACGCTCAAGATCTTTAAGGAGATTCCCTTGAATGCTCCACAGTATATCGCATGGCATAATGTTCCACGTGGAACATAAATACCAAGTCCTTGCAGGCTTTTTAGCAAGCATTATGTTGTATTTCCATTAGCCCTGATATCTGACAAGCTAAAAAAGGCAGTAATTGTTAAATAATATTACACTTTAACCTTAAAAATTAGCATGTAGCAATTTTTTTGTTTATTTTTAATGAGTTGTGGAGTTAAAAAATCCGACACAATCATAATTTTTTAAAGAAGTTCTCGAAATTAGTTGATAAACAGGGGCCAAAGATGCTGGGCTAACGACCCCTGGAGGTTCACGTTAAAGCAGCATCCACGATTCACGTCAAAGCAACTCCATGATTTGAGATTCATGCTGCCGATAATTTTTTTAATTATAAGTAAGTACGATATGTTTGCATACAATTGAGTCTCGCCCATTTTTTTAGAGACAAATCCAGAATAATGAGTCTCCCTTTTCGTTGACTTACTTTTAACTTATCTTTAAACTTGTTATCTATGATATCTATAAAACAGGATGTTATTAGAATAGTTCAGAATGCCCTTGAAAACCTCAACAAAACATGGGGATTAGAGAGCCTTCCAACTATTGAAATAGAAATCCCAAAAAACGAATCACTGGGCGATGCTGCCACTACTTTGGCAATGAACCTCACAAAAATCCTGAAAAAACCACCAAGAAAAATAGCAGAAGAACTCCTTCGGGAAATAACTGCTCAATCTCGGCTCAGATCGATTCCGACAGGCCTGTTTGAAAAAATTGAAATAGCAGGCCCTGGATTTATAAATTTCACCTTTAAAAAAGAGTATTTCCATGAAAAACTGGAGAAGCTTTTGAGGGAAAAACACTCCTCCCTTAGAACAGACATTGGAAAAGGTAAAAAAATTCAGGTTGAATTTGTAAGCGCAAACCCTACCGGTCCCCTGCACATAGGACACGGAAGAGGAGCTGCAGTTGGAAATGCCCTGAGCAATCTTCTTCAGGCAGCAGGTTTTGATATACAAAGAGAATATTACATTAATGATGCAGGACTGCAGGTAAAGCTCCTGGGACAGTCTGTTTATGCAAGGTATCAGCAGTCACTGGGGAATAATGTTCCTTTTCCTGAAGACGGTTATAAAGGAGATTATATTGAATCTATTTCAAAAGAAATAATTAAACGGGTCGGCAACAAACACCAAAATAAATCTTTTGAAGAATGTGGAGATTTTTTTACTAACTACGCTTATAAAATGATGCTGGCTGATATTGCAAAAGACCTGAAAGGGTTTGGCGTTGCTTTTGATACATGGCAAAGCGAAAAAGAGCTCTTTGAAAAAGACAAAATAAAAAACTCTTTAAAAACCCTCCGGGATAAGGATTTTCTCTATGAAAAAGACGGGGCTCTGTGGTTCAGTTCAACCAGGTTCGAAGATGACAAAGACAGAGTTGTGAAGAAAAAAGATGGTGAATATACTTATTTTGCCTCTGACATTGCCTATCACAAGGATAAACTCGACCGGGGTTTTGACACAATTATCAACATGTGGGGCGCAGACCACCACGGCTATATCCCGAGGATTAGGTCTGTACTTGAGGCATTTGGTCTTCAAAAGGAAAAATTCAAGGTCATACTTGTTCAGATGGTAAAGCTGCTAAGGCACGGCAAGCCGGTTCAGATGTCAAAAAGGGCAGGAGAATTTATAACACTGCGCGAGGTTATTGATGAAGTTGGCGCTGATACGTCAAAATTCATATTTCTTACAAGAAGGGCAGACAGCCACCTTGAGTTTGACATAGAAGTTGCAAAAGAGCAGTCAGTAGAAAATCCGGTTTTTTATGTGCAGTATGCCTTTGCAAGGATTTCAAGTATATTCAGACAGGCGGAAGAGAAAAAAGTTCAAGGGTTCAATAGTTCAATTGTTCAAGAGGTTAACCTATCAGCATTAAAAGAAGATGATGAGATTTCCATAATAAAAAAACTCCTTCAGTATCCAATAGTCTTTGAAGGAGCGGTTTTCTCTTTTGAACCTCACAGAATAACCTATTATTTGCAGGAACTGGCAGGAATGTTTCATTCATATTATAATAAACACAGGGTCATCTCTGACAATAAGGCGCCTACCTCTGCAAGGTTATGTCTATGCAAAGCAGTTCAGATTGTACTTAAAGAAGGGTTGAACATCCTTGGAGTCAACGCTCCGGAAAGAATGTAGAAATGGACTTTATCATAGCCAGAATAATTCATATGTTTGGTGTTGTTATATGGATTGGAGGGGTTGCATTTGTCACAATGATTACCTTCCCGATGATACAGCGCGCAGGAAACTCACTTGAACAGGTTATGATGTTTCAGGGAGTTGAACACAGATTCTCAAAAATTGCCAAGATAATGGTCATACTGGTAGGGCTTTCGGGATTATATTTGATTTATGAGAAGTACGGATTTAATTTTAAAGAGTTGGGATTCGGCGTCTGGATAATGATTACTGTATGGGTTTTCTATGCATCCCTTTTATTCGGGCTAGAAAAAATCATCTTTAAAAAAATGTTTTCAACACCTTCTCGGAATCGAGCCTGCCTGTCCGGTAGGCAGGTCGTACCAACAGGAAAACAGCCAGACACCAAAAAAATCTTTAACAAACTCCAGAGATTTCATTGGGTCGTTCTGGCGCTGAGTTTCCTCGCTATAGCCGCAGGGATATGGACAGCACACTAATAACCAGTTATCAGTGATCAGTTGTCAGTTTTAAAATACCGAACATCAATTATTAATTAATTTATATGAGCAATGAATCTGGTATTAAATATAAAAATATAAAAAACGATGGGAATGCACGCTTAGGACAGATTCACAACCAACGCGGGATTATTAGCACCCCTGCGTTTATCCCTGTGGGTACTAATGCAACGGTTAAGGCAATGAATCAGGACGAACTCAAGGAGCTCGGCGCTGAAATTATACTTTCAAATACATATCACCTCTATCTCAGACCCGGGCATGAAGTAATCAAAAAACTTGGCGGGCTCCATCAATTCATGAACTGGCAGGGCCCTATTCTTACAGACAGCGGAGGTTTTCAGGTGTTCAGCCTGTCGCCTCTGAGAAAAATAACAGGTGAGGGTGTTACATTTAAATCACATCTTGACGGCTCCACGCATTTTATAACACCTGAGATAGTGATGGAAATTCAGGGAGCACTCGGTTCTGACATAGCAATGGCTTTTGATGAGTGCACGCCATATCCTTCGACCAGAGAATATGCTCTGAACTCCCTTGATCTGACTACCAGATGGGCTAAACGGTGTCTTGATGCAAAAAATGAAAATCAGGCCCTTTTTGGAATTGTTCAGGGCGGAATATATACTGATTTAAGAAAACAGAGTGCAGAGCAATTAATTGAACTGGATTTTGATGGATATGCCCTTGGAGGACTTAGTGTCGGAGAACCAAAAGAGCTGATGTATGAAGTAACAAATTATACAACGCTGCTTTTGCCTGAGAACAAGCCCAGGTATCTCATGGGAATCGGAGACCTGCTTGACGTGCTTGAGGCTGTCTCAGCAGGAATTGACATGTTTGATTGCGTAATGCCTACAAGAAACGCAAGAAACGGAACATTATTTACAAGCAGAGGAAGGATTAGCATCAAGCGCGAGGAGTTTAAAGCAGATTCAAGTCCTCTTGACCCTGATTGTGAATGCTACACCTGTAAAAATTACTCAAAGGCGTATTTAAGACATCTATTTATGAACAAAGAAATTCTTTCAATGAGATTAAACACTTTTCACAACGTTTATTTCTATCTTGAGTTTTTCAGAAAAATGCGGACAGCTATTAACTCCGGAACGTTTGATAATTTCAGAAAAGAGCAGACAGTTATACTGCAGAATAATTTTCATGGGGATTAAGTATCCTAACGACAAATTAAGTGATGCGCACGCTGAAGAATAATAACATGCAAGAAGACAGTTTGCATGTTGAAAATATTTAAAGGCTAAAAAAGTGCCTTCCGGTGCGCATTCACTTCAATGCATGGTTATACAATTCTTTTTGTATCGTCTTTAGTCGATCAAGTTGCTAATGTATTTCAAGATGATGATCATATCTATCATTAAACGATTTTGGAGAAAAAAATTGTGGGTATTAACAATTGAAAGAAAGCAAATATAGGAGCCAAATAATCAAGAGATACTCTAAAGAGATAAAAGGAAAGTAATATCGAGATTTTTATTAGAATTTATGTTTTTACAGTTTTTCTAAGATCATTCAAATTTGCTTCTTTAAATTCTCTCGTACTGATATCGTATTTATCTGTTTTTATCCTGTTTTCATGTATTTTAAGTGCTAATTCATGATCCAAAAGAGGCGGGCAGTCACCTTCGCAGGAAAGAGTATAGCATCCGCACATGAAAAGAGGGAAATTGCCTTTATGTATAAAAGAATCTTCACTAATCATCTCACCTGTAAGGGCATCATGTACGATGTGGTGTGCTCTAAAGAAATGACCATCGGAAGTGACCCTTACTTCACTTCTTCCAAGAACATGGATTTTCCCATTCCGCCATCTAACTACATCAATGTATTCTAATATGCCTTTTTCTTTTTCCACTCAGAGACTGCCTCTTTAGGTGCTTTTTTGATGTGATAAAACAGGGTAGAATTTCAGATGGATTGCAACGAGATTGAATGTGATTACCCTTAAAACATAACCAAAGTTGTCAGGTCTTGACTTATTACTTATCTTATTTAGTTCTTCCATGTGTCAAATGTCAAGACCTGACACTTCTCCATTATTACGAAGCCCATTTAATGCTCGGTTTGCGGTGTGATTGGACACACTCTCTCAAGTACAAATTGATCAGGTTTTGATATGGGACACCTGTCTCACTTGCCAGTTTCTTAAAATACTCGATGATGTCTACCCCCATTCGAATAGTAACCTGTTTTTTTAATTTCTTGGCATAAGGATTCTTACGTCCTTTCATCTTTGAAAAATCATATTCTTTCCTCATTATATCCCTCCAAAATATACTTTCTGTTCTTTCTTTGTGGCTTTTCTTGATGATATGATTCTGATTTCCGAACCCTCCCTGTAAATGCAGTAGGATACAACTAATACTCGGAGTTGGTAGCTGAGCCCTAACATTAAGAATCTGTCCTCATCTTGCGAATGATCAGGGTCATAATATTCAATTGAATTCTCATCAAAAAAGACTGTTTGTGCTTCCTCGAAGGAAACGTTATGTTTCTTTTGATTAGTTTTATTCTTTCTATCATCCCATGAAAACCTTAATGGTCCAATTTAATTATATTGTAATTATATTGTAATTATAAAGCAAGATGATAATACCGGATACCGCTGGCACTTGTTCAAGGTATTTACCTTGTTAGGCTATCTCACCACTTAATAAAGTGTATTGTTTAGGTTTGACCCCATTCTTTTTCCCTTGACTTGTTATAAGTTTTTTTGAATTTCTCTTATTTTACTTTGTAGCTCTTTTTGAACCGTAAATATTAAATCTGTTATCTCATCTATACGTCTATGTAGTTTCTTATACTCAAATCCCCTAAATGACATAGGATACCTCTTGTATTGCCCAAAATCCCATTTGGCAACCCTTGGATTTTTGTATGGCAAATCTGTATGAGCGAATAATTTGTTTCGCAAGTAGATTAATTCCTTATGCAAATCTTTTTTTTGTAATGGTACAAACTTATCAGGCAGTTTATGATTTGGTATTTTATGTCCTTTGTTTTTAGAAAATGGTCTTGCATAAGTTACGATTATGTCTCTTAAAATGGCATTTCTAACATCTGCCTTTTTATATCTTTTTAATATTTTGAGTGTATGTATTGCAGTATCTAAATCGATATCGCAAAGTCTGTAAAACTGATATTGCTCAAAAGTGTTTTCATTCATTTTCTGTACTTATAACAAGTAATTATATAGTTTTCTGTAGTTATAGAAGATTAAATAGTCATAATCAATAAAAAATAGTGAATTTATAGGGTTTTCTAACTTAATAACATTACTTTTTGCATATTATTGATAAATCAAATATTTCTTCAAATTAATTATCTGATAGAGGCTCTTGCAAAAGTCTTTATTCGTCATTCCCGAGGCCTGCCCTCGAATTTCGTAATCGGGGGTCTTTATCGGGAATCCAGCCACAGTGGGATACCCCACGTGGTGTCCCATATTCTTTAAAATCAAAGACTTCTGGATACCCGCTTTCACGGGTATGACAACAATAGCGATCCTCTCGATACTTTTGCAAAAGGCTCTGATATAATTTGCTTAATGAACGTTCTCATTACAGGCGGAACAGGATTTACCCCAGTACCAGCTATTGCAGAGTTTGATAATATTGTCGAATATATAAATTTTTCACATAGGTATTTAAGATGAAGGTATTAATTACTGGCGGTACTGGGTTTATCGGAGGGGCACTCAGCCGGGAGCTGAGAAATTCCGGTCATAATGTCATTATTACAACAAGACTCCAGACTTATTCAAAAGAAAAACTCACATGGAACCTGCCTGCTCTCATCTCTTCAGATACAATGTCAAACATTGATGCTGTGGTAAACCTTGCCGGAGAA
>SDBV01011454.1_pt1 | contig 11492 bp, 10 predicted proteins | sample 2277081 | NCBI WGS metagenome assembly SDBV01 (sample SAMN10402039, study PRJNA504765) | marine sediment metagenome | isolation source: marine sediment core GS10_PC15, 223 cmbsf | place: Arctic Ocean: Southern Knipovich Ridge | collected 2010
AGCATACCTCTCAATTGCTGGTAAGACATCATCTCTGGTATGTGGTAAACCATGAAAAAAGAGATCTGGTGAAAGTTTTCTTTCTAATCTTTTAAATACATATTTTTCTGCAGCAGCATAATTCATTTTTTAAAAATTAATCCTCAGCAAAGAAATCAACTATTTTAGTGAACATTCCTTTGCCTTCTTTCTTTTTTGATGTTTTTACAGGTACTTTTTTAATAACTGGTTTTTCTTTTATAATTTCTTTAATAACAACTGGTTCTTTTTTTATTACTTCCTTAATAACAGGCTTAGAAATCCTTTTCTCTATTTTTTTTAATTTTGAACTAATATCAAGCTCATCTTTTAAAGAATCAATTGCTTTTTCAAAAATATGACCATTTTTCATTCTTGCTTTATCAAGAGCCTTTAATTCTGATTTGATATCCTTTAAATCACTTTCAAAATTCTCAGAAATATTCTTTTCTAATCTTTTAATATCTGAAGAAAAATCTTTTCTAACATTCTTAATCCTATCTTTTTCTAATCTTTTAATATCTGAAGAAAAATCTTTTCTAACATTCTTAATCCTATCTTTTTCTAATCTTTTAATATCATTAGAAAACTCACTTCTAATATCCTCAATCTTATCATCTTTTTCCAGTCTTTCAATATCTTTAGAAAAACCATCCTTAATATCACTAATTTTTGAGTCTGCCTCATTCTTTATAGCTTCAACACTAGAATCTATCTTGCCTAATCTTTCATTTAAATAATCAACTGAAATAGAATTCTCTTTTCTAGCTTTCAACTCTTCAGTGCTTTTCCTTAAATCCTCAACATCTCTTTTAAAGTTAGCAAAAGAATTCTTTAATTTAGTATCTATAAGGGAATTTCCTGCTTTAATTTCATCAATATCCCTTTTAACAGCAGCAAAAGAGTTTCTTAAAGCTTCTGAGTATTTCATAACTACTGTGGAATGGTATATTATATTTAAATCTTGCGGAATTACAGAACTTTCTTTAGGTGCTTCTCATTAATACTATAACTATTATTACTTTCATCTTTACTTTAAGTTTAAATATTCTTTAATAATTTTATTGCATCCCTACTTTAAAATAGTAAAAAAGAAAAGGTTTAAATATCCTGTTAATATATTGATTTTGAAAATGTCTAAAGAGGATTTCCAATATAAAAGGTCAGATTCTATAGTTGAACCACTTAGAACTCTAAGAAGCCGTGTAAAGAAAAGAGATGAACAAAAACATGACCAGTATATGGTAAAGATTATGAGAACCCTTTTCGGATCTTCCTTATATCTTGCTTCTTTGATAACTAGAAACGAGGCAATTTCTGGGAAGTATGATAAATACCAAATTAGTCAACGTACAAGCCCGGTTTTAGAGATGAGAAATTATGCAAGAGTATTGTGGGAGTATTATAATTTTTTAAAGAAATCAAAAAGTGTTTCTATTGATAAACTTCCAAAAATAATTGAGAGAAGAATTGAAAGGCAAGAGAATAAACTCGAAAGAACTTTAAAAGAAAGGGGAATAATTGATGAAAAGAAAGGGCGTATATATTATTTAATAAAGGATATGATGTCTCTAAATGGATTTTATGAAAATCTTGGAAAAGAAATTGAAATGTTGCTTTTAGAAGATCCAAACGTTGTTAAAGACTACAGTTATTTTACAGAAAAATATGAACAAATTGGAACAAAAGGCAAAAAAGAAGGAGTTGAGGAAGCAGCAGAAAGAATTGAGAGAGAAGTAGAACATGAAAGAGTAATCTTAGTAGCAGGAGAATTAGAAAGACAGGAAAAATTAGTTAGAGAAGCTTTAAATTCTTTAAAATCTAGTCGAAGGTAAACAATTATGAACATTAAAAGATATTTAATCAGTATAAATATACTTTTCTATTTTATTTTCTTTTATGAAACAGTTACAGATATGCTTTCTTCATTATTTTCTTCATTAAGCTCTATAATCTTATCTTCATAATCTACAACAGCTGTAACTGGTTTTGTACCACTACTTGTATACACATATGGTGCTGTATAAACAAATATATCCTCATTAACTTCTAAACTAAATGAGTAATCGCTATAAATTACCTCTTCTCCTGTATTAAGTTTCCAGAAAATATTATCTGTAGCTATTTCTCCTATGTTCTTAATTGTAAATGCATACATTGTTCCTGATGTTGTATCAGGAGATTGAGGATAATACAATCTTAAATTGCTAATTTCTAAATCAGGAACATCTACATTATTAACAGCAACTGTCCATTCCTGTGAAGCTGTTAATTCTCCGTCAGATACTATTACTTTTATCATATGTGTTCCAGAATCTTGATAACCTGGCTCATAAACATGTGAAGTTCCTGTTGAAACCACTACATCATCTAATCTCCAAGAATAACTTAAACTATCCTCATCAGGGTCAGATGCTGTTACAGAGAAATCTAATGAAGAACCTTCATTTATTTCAGGTGTTGTGTCTGTTGGAGTAAAACTATCAATAGTTGGATCATTATTTACAAACTGATGCTCACAAACACAATTAGATTGACAAACATCTATGGTATGCACATCACTATCATCACAATCTAAATCAACTTCACATTCTGCACTGCATTGTATTTTATCGCAGGTATAGGTTAAAGTTACAGTTCCTGTTGTGCATACATCGGCATTTTCATCACATGCTGATGTAAATCCAGCAAAATAATCCCAAGTAAATGGATTATTGTCAGGATTGTTTGAGCATGTTGTTATTTCATTTAAATCCTCTCCAGAGCAATCAACTAATATTCCTGGCTGACAGCCTTCTGCTCCTTGGCATGTTTCTTGTCCATTACAGAATACATAATCATCACATAGGGCATTTCCTCCTTCATCAATACTTTCATCACAATCATCATCTATACCATTGCAAACTTCAGTTGCACCAGGATAAACATCGGGATTATTATCATCACAATCATCACCTGTTGGACAGCCTGGAGCTATTGCATAATAGCTATCGCCATCAGCATCTTCGCAGACAGATAGAATAGTGATAATAACATTTTGTGAATCTTCTAAGTTGCTATCACTAACAGTAACAGTTACTGTATAAACTCCCTCATCACCTGATTGAGTTTGCCATTCTCCATTTGAATCTAAAGGGCTTGTAAAAGTATATGTTAAACCATCTCCATCTAAATCAGTTGCTTGAGGAGTAATTTTTACTAAATCTCCCTCTGCAGCAATTATATCTTCAATATAATGTAAAACAGGCGCTCTGTTGCCAGTTCCTTGAACAGCTGTTATAGTTACAGTTCCAGAATAACTTCCAGGTACTGTTCCTGATGGAACATATAATTTATAGCTTGCTTCATTTGTTTCCATTACTCCATAATACAAACTAATATTTTTTCTTTCAGAACTATAATCTAAAATTCCAGCTAGCTCATTATTCCAGTTTTGATCAACAAAAGTATATTTTACATTATTAACCAAGATAATATTTGAACCAGAACTTAAATCACTTCCATAAATTTCAGCATCTATAATTGTATTTCCATAATTCTGTATAGTTGGACTATTTACAGTTAACATATCATTATCCCCTGTTACTATGCTATCACTTGCAGCATTAACATCCAAGAAATTTATAGTGTTTGAATCCAATTCTACATTTATTGATTCCAAATAATCAAAACTAGTTGTATCATAAGCTTTGTTTCCATTATTATCCTCTGCTGTAACCTTTATTTGGTATGTTATTGGGGCATCATAGAAATTCACATCAAAGCTATTTGAATAACTTCCAGTATCAGAATCAATATTACTAATTTTGTTCAAAGTTATTACACCAAATGGAGTAGTTGATTTAATACTTTTAATGTCACCTACACCATCTAAATCAGTAACCTCTGTTGTTATTGTTATTTCTTTTATTGCTCCAGGGTTTGGTGCAACTTGGATTCCAATATCTGCACTATCATCTGGAGTTATAATTATTACATCTATATTTGGGTTTGCAGCAATAACACTAGTTAAACTAATTAAAGCTACAATTAGCCAAATTACTTTATTTTTTTCTTTTTCTAAATACATAGTATATGCCTAATCCTACTATTAAGATAACAATTATAATTGAGATTCCAATAATAACGTTTGTAGTTTTTTCTTGGCTTACTAGTTTAGTTTCTTCAGCTTTTTTTGTAATTTCAGAAGGCATTTCTTCTAAAATTTTGAAATAAACAGTTCTTTCCTTTAACAATTCATTGTTCAGGTAAACTTGAACATCAGCCTTGTATTTTCCCAAAGCTTTACCTTTTGTATCATATTCTGCAATCAAGCTTTGACTTGCTCTAGCCTTAACAGCATCAAACTGTTTTTCAAAGCTATCTACAATTTCATCGGTTTCTGTTTTTATAGTAATCTCTGCATTTGGGCTTACATCAACATTTCCTTTATTCAAAAAACCAATTATGAACTTAACTTCATTATTTAGTGTAGTATCTCGTGTTAAAATATTGTCAACATAACCTTCTACAATCTCTTTGTCAGTAACTGTGATTTTTGCCTTAAAACCAGCACCAGGAACTAAACCCATCCCTTCTAATACATCTGCTGGTTTTCCTTTTACATAAATCATTGTTTCATAATCTCCAATTGCAGTATCTTCTGGAATGTCTATCTTAACCTTAACCTTAGCTGAGCTTTTTCCTCCAACCCTAACTTCTGTTCCAGGATCAAGAGTAAACCAATCTTCATATTCCATAATTTCAATTACTGCAATAATATCTTTGTCTCCAGTATTATCTATTTTAAACTCCTTTTCATATGTGCTTCCTTTTAGAGCATCCTTAAATTCTAAAACACTTGGAGCTACTCCTATTCCAGCAGCATTAACTATTCCAATAACTAAAATGAACATTATAATATTTATAGCTATGTTTATTAATTTCATTTTTATTCCTCCTTTGCTTTTTTTCACCTTATTTTAATAAAAAAAATAAAAAAAATTTTGTTTTGTTTAGCTACTTCCCCAAGCTAATATAGTTACAGTTCCATTGTAAGTCCCAGTTACTGTTCCTTCAGGTACATTTAATTCAAAGTCAACCTTTTCAGTTTCACTTGCTCCTTTTGTTAAATTTATATCAGCTAGTGTTAGTGTTCCACTTAAAGGACTGAATCCTAATGTACCAAACTGGTATTCAACATTACCTACAGGTATTGTAGCTGGTCCAGTTAAAGCTGTTCCAGAGATTTTTGCATCAATCACAATGTTTCCGTAGTTCTGTATTGTAGGTAGAGCTGTTGTTGCCATACTAGTATCGCCTGTTACATTGCTTGTAGCTCCTGAACTTACACTACCAAATCCAACAGTAGTTGCATCTAATTCAAGTGCTGTTAATGAGTCATAATTGAAATTCTCTGGCAAGTTTCCTGTTGCTGCACTGGCATCAGTTGCTACACAATCTACTGTGTATGTTCCTGAAGCATCATAAAAGTCCATGTTAAATGTTCCTGTGTAGTTTGCTCTAGTAGAATCAATGTTACTATCAAAAGACAATTCTACTGGAGAATCTTCCACAGTTCCGGTTCCTGTTATCGTACAATTTACTGAGCTTATATCTACATATCCATTACTATCTCTTGCTTCTGCTACCAATAAAACTGTTGTTGTATTACCTGCAGTTGGGCTTACTGTTGCTCCCGAATCTTGTCCAGCAATTACAATGTTATCTAAAGTAGGTGCCGAATTTCCAACAGTAACTGTCATTGTAGCTTCATCTGAAAATGTCGCTGGTGTTGCTAGCATCAAAATTGCTGCTAATATTGCTATTATTTTTTTCATTTTTGTTTTTCCTCCTTCCTATTTTTAATTTATCTCAGTGACAGGTTAATCCCTGTCCTGATAAGTGTCCTTAAATCCGATTATAAAACGGATTATAATTAAGACGTAACATTGACTGTTAAGGTTACGCCAGTTATTTGAGGACTATCATCTGGTAAAATATTGACAGTTAGACTATCATCATCATATAATCCATAATAATCTGTTACAGTAAGATTTACAGGATATATTCCTTGTATAGAATAGGTATGAATTGGCTTAACTATGGTTGAATTATTATTATCACCAAACTGCCAATAATAGGTTAAAGTATCATTATCTGGATCATAGCTTTGAGAACCGTCAAACTGCAAAGGAACATTTACTATTCCTGTAGAAGGTCCAAGAGCAACAGCAGTTGGAGTATTATTAAGGACTATCGAAGCATTAACCAAACCATGACCATAATATTGATCCCAGCCAACTTCCCCTAAATCCTCGGCAGTTGATTGCAAAACATTTCTTATATCATCAGGTGTTAATGAAGAGTCTTGGGCTAAAAGTAAAGCCGCTACTCCAGAAACATGAGGAGTTGACATCGAAGTTCCTTGGTAAAACCAATAACTCCAATCAACTGGTGTATCACCAAAGGTTTGTTGTAAAACTCCATCACCATAACCATCATTGTTTTGGTCAACTCCAATATTTCCTCCAGGAGCAACTAAATCAAGTGTTGAACCATAACTTGAATAAGGTGCTTTTGTTTCATTATATTGAGTTGCTCCAACAGAGGTTACATTACTATATGCAGCAGGATAATCACATCCACCAGTATATCCTAATTCACCATCCCTATTACCACATGCAGCAATTACTGTAACTCCGTTGCTATAAGCATAATTAACTGCATTTTCTAAAGTAGTAGAAGAACTAGAACCTCCTAAACTCATACTAATTATATCAGCCCAATTATCTACAGCATAAATTATTCCATTAGCTACCATATCATAAGTTCCTGAACCATCTGCACCTAAAACCTTAACCGGCATAATAGAAGTGTTAAAAGCGATACCTGCCACACCTAAATTATTATTTGTGGTTTGAGCAATTGTTCCAGTAACATGAGTTCCATGTCCTTCATCGTCATTAGGATGGCTGTCATTATTAACAAAATCATAACCAGCAACAAAAGAAGTCCCAGCTAAATCTGGTGCTTTTTCATATTGAGTAGTTTCCCAAGAGCCAGCCCATGATTCCATATCATCATAAAAAAGAGTTCCAGAGCCATCTTCTAATTTTACTTCGTCAATATACCAAGCCCCGTCGCTATCAAACTGTGGTCTGTAAAGATGCCCATCTTCATCGCTGACACTCTCATCAGAATTAAACCTAAATCTAAGTAAAATGTTTTTGCCTTTATAACTGGTTAAATCTATAGAATCTGCCACCCAAACAATCTTGTTCTGAGCCTTACTTTGGCCGGTGTAAGTTTTTAAGGGGTCATCCCAACTTAAGCCTCCATTAGAAGAGACTTCGGTATAAGCGTAATCATAACCACCTTCCATATCATATCTATGCTGAAAAGAAAAAGTTACTGTACCGGTTGCAGAAGTTAAATCAAAAGAATGTTGCAAATAATCTTTCCAACCGTTTCCATAGCCAGGAGAATTTGGCCAATCTGTATTAAATATCCCACCCCACCAAGAATAGCCAGAACCACCATAAGCATTATAGGCATCAATATGCCAGTGAGCAGGAGCTGGATAATTTTCATAAGCCACACCTGTATCAACTACAGCTACTACGATATTGGAATTTCCAGTTGTTACATCCCAAGCAGATTCCATATGAATTCCGTGATAAGTTGGATTATCAAAATGCCACTGATAAGAATAAAGAGGATCATTAGGAACCATTGAAGCATAAGCAATATAATTTGGTTCGGCAAATTCAACAAAAGGATTTTTTTTAAATCTTTTGACAATCTCGGGAACAGTGATGCCTGCTGGTATTTTTAAACGGTGAACTCCAAGTTTTTTGATTTTACTTAATTTACTTACTCGAAATTCTTGAATAATACTTTCTGCTTTCTCTGGTAATACACCTTCCTTAAATTTAACTAAAATTTCATCTGGAACATACTGCCTCCTAACAAATTTTTGCAGTTCTTGAGATTGTACTAAGCTTTTTTCATTTTGTTTAATTGACTTTGTGGCTATTAATGAATCCCTATTTTTTCTCATTAGCTCATTCATAGGTATTCTTACTTCTTCTACACTTATTCCAAACCAAGACTTAATATTATCAAGAAAAGTTTTAGGATTAGGAATTCCAACTACACTAGTACTTAAGAGAATCATGAAAATTAGTATAAAAATTACTAATAAAATATTTTTTCTAATTTTTACCCCCCTCCAATAGGGGTATTAGCTATCTATTCTTAAACTTTTTTGTTTATTGTTTTAAAATAAGAAAAAAAAATTATTAATACTTTAAAGAAGAAAGACTAAAAAGCCCTTATTTTCATCTGGATATAAATTCTTCTCCAAACCTCACTTCTTCATCTACTAATTTCCTGAAATACTCTGTTAATCCTTTGATTATATTGTCGTATTCGTCGTTATGATGACTTAGCATATTTTGTGCCTGAGCCGCCATCTCATTTATGGTCTTTTCAATATTATCAGTATCTTTCCTAAGGGACTGCATTTTCTGCGGGTATTTAACCCTTTCAAGGTACTTAAGCTCATGTATTATAGAAATAGCATACTTTACAATCTTTCGGAGTTCATGTCTAACTGGTTTTGCGTTTCTTTGTTTTTCCAATATTTCATGTAGATGCTCTCCTATTTTTTTTGTATCGTGAAAGAAAGCATTAATCACCTTCTTTGTAATTTTAATATCTCGTTTGAAGGGTGTATCTTTTTCAAGTCTTCCCAATTCTTTGTTAACACTTATTAGAATATTTTCTATTTCATACAACTTTCTGTCAATAAACTCTTTAAACTTGCTTTTTTTGATGAGATCCTTGTCTCTTGTACCTACTATTAACCTTACCAATCCCATATACAAATACTGTAGCTTATTCAATTTAAATACTTTTCTTTTTTGCATTTTTTTGAATATTATCAGCTTATGTCAAAACACAATACATAGTATGTATTAGAAAAGGCCAAAAAACAAAAGGTTTAAATAGGATTAAAAAATATGTTATTATTAACTAATAGTAACAAAATGGAAAAGGTAGTAAAATGGTTATGGAAAATACAGGTTACAAATTGCATCAATTATGGCAACTTGTAACTCAACCAACACAAGGAAGTATAGAACTTTCAAGCCAGGATTTGAGAGGTTTAAAGACTGTACTAGTTGATGGACTAAATCACCCCCTTCCTACTGTAAATCAGCAGGCTTTAGGTTTAATAAGTGGTCTAAAAAATAAAAGATTTAGAGATAGATGTGATAGAGATATATATGGAAATTTAATAACTAGTCTTGAAGAAATAGCTCAGCATGTATCTTCCCCATTAGAAATGCAACAAGATTTAGGCATTGATTTTCCAACTGATTTAGATGGAATGAATTCTAAAGTAATTAATGAAATTTACAAAAGTTATGAGCCTAATATGTTCTATACTAAAAGTGGTAGTGAATTTAGGGAAAAAGCAAAGGAACATACTGAAAAAGAAGGAGAGGGTATTCATTACTATGATGAGATTAAGAGTAGGGGGTGTTTTTATTCAGATGTTTTGAAACAGTGTTTAGTTCATCCATATATTAACCAATTTTTTAAAGAACAAAGGGATAATACAATGTATCCATTAATGAGATTGAGATTTTTTGAAAATATATTGCATGAAGTAACCCACGGATTAATTGATTCTATTCAGAAAGATAAAAAAATTTTATCCCCAACTGTGGAAGAATATGTTACTTCATTATCTGCACACCAAATAACAGCAGATTATGCAGATAAAATAACTAGGGGAAGAATAATCCCAAAATTATATGATGCTTTTGTTAGAACTAATAGAGTAACCTCTTTACTGCCCAGTCAAGAAGCAAGAATGAGAAATATATTTAGTAGTGAAAACAAAGAAACTAGTGAAAAAATAGCAAAATATTTTATATCTAAATTAAATTCAAGGGAAGGATTGAAAGAGCTAACCTTTTTATAATTTACCATATAAACTACTCCTTTTTAACAATATTAAGTTCATCTTATATCATAATATCGATTGTTCTGCCCTTACCTTCGGTTTTGATTTCTTCACCAGCAGTGGTGCTGCATACTAAATCAAGGTTATTGCCAAGGTTTTTTACATAAGGCGGTGTGCTTTCTGCAATAATCTGTTCTCTTGTATAAAATGGCTTTTGTTCTTTGACTACATCACTATTAAGCCCAGCCCATTCTGTTTTCTTTACTGGCTGAACTTCTTCTGGTGGTGGAGGTTTCTCTCTTTCCAATATTTCATGTAGATGCTCAAATAATAAACCAAATGGATGGCCTGCTTCAGAGCATCTTCTTAATTCGTCTGTTGAATATGTCATTTTTTTCAGCTCATTAATATGATAAAGATTTCTAGAGTGGCATCTGAAATTGAATATAAGCTATCCTTATTTTTATCTTCTGCCATTTTATAAGTAGTTACTAAAAAGTAGTATATAAATCTTTTGATTATAAATATAAACTAGAAATATCAAAAGAACACAATTAATTCTTAATCAAAACCTCTTTAAAGAAATCTTTAATACTTTTTCTCATATCCTCAATCTCTTCTTTTTTATAAGGTGATATATTCTTAAATCTATTTTCTATCATATCTTTTTTTGATCTAAAGTTCTGTAAAACATATCTCTTAGAACCTTTTAATAAGTTTGCAATCTTAATCACATTGTCTTTTGTAATTAATCCAGGTACAACAGTTGTTCTAAACTCATAATCAATTCCAGAATTTTGAATTAGTTTAATTGATTTTTTTATTTGATTAATATCAACCTTAACACAAACAACATTTTCATAATCATCTAAACTTGTTTTAACATCCATTGCAATATAATCTATTAATTTTTTCTCAACTAACCTTTTAATCATATTTGGATTATACCCGTTTGTATCTAATTTAACTAAAAAACCTTTATTTTTAATTTTAGAAATAAAAAAAGGTAAGTCTGTATAAATAGTAGGTTCACCACCAGTTATACAAACCCCATCTAGCCATTTTTTTCTCTTTTCTAAAAAAGAAAACAATTCCTCTTCTTTTATTGTCTCTATTTCATTAAAATGAAGGACTAAATCAGGGTTATGACAATACCCACACCTAAAATTACACCCACCAACAAAAATAGTAGCAACACTATAAGGCTCAAAATCAATCAAAGATAATTTTTGAAGCCCTTTTACTAGGACCATTTTAAAGCAAACTTTTGTTTTCAATTATTCTTTTAATCTCTTCAATACTATGTGCTACACTCTTAACTTCATCACCCTCAAAAAAAATAACAGTTGGTACAGAAACCACATCAAATTTTTTAGCTTCCTCTAATCCTTCAGGTAGTGCAGCATCAATCTCTTCTCCTTCCATATCAACAGTTTTCATAAATTCCTTTACACTAGGGCAGTGTGGACACATTGGTGTAAAAAATAATTTATATTTCATTTTAGTCTGGATTTCT
>SDBV01011455.1_pt1 | contig 11492 bp, 10 predicted proteins | sample 2277081 | NCBI WGS metagenome assembly SDBV01 (sample SAMN10402039, study PRJNA504765) | marine sediment metagenome | isolation source: marine sediment core GS10_PC15, 223 cmbsf | place: Arctic Ocean: Southern Knipovich Ridge | collected 2010
TAAACGAAGAAACAGGACTTTCGGACCTCAGGAAATCGATTCTCGACGGCCTTAACACCATTATTGAAAACGCGGCGAAAAAGGCTGAGATATCAACTGATGATATCAGCGAAATAACACTCGTTGGTAATACCGCCATGCACCACATAATGCTCGGGATAAACCCCGAACACATGGGCGTGGCGCCCTTTGCGCCCGCGCTTCACAGGTTCATTGACATAAAGGCCGACAGGTTCGGTCTGAACATCCTCCCCTCCGGGAACATCCACATGCTTCCCATAGAGGCGGGATTTGTTGGAGCTGACAATGTTGGCTGCCTCATAGCGGACGCTCCGCATAAAAGAGATGAAATGACCCTTTTGATAGACATTGGAACCAACGGCGAGCTGATCTTTGGCAATAAGGATAAGCTGATATCGTGCTCATGCGCCACCGGGCCGGCCCTTGAAGGCGCACAAATAGAATTCGGGATGCGTGCAGCCCCCGGAGCCATTGAGAGGATCCGCATTGACACAAAAACCCTCGAAGCGACATACAAAGTGATCGGCGACGAGAACTGGAGTGACGGCAAGAGGGAGATGCAGGCAAAGGGCATTTGCGGGTCAGCCATCATTGATGGAGTTGCCGAGATGTTCGTCTCGGGGATAATTCTGAAAAGCGGAGTTTTCAACCCGGAGCTGGATAATCCAAGGATAAGAAAGAACAAGAAGAACCTACCTGAATATGTGATCGCTTGGAAACATGAAACAGCCATAGGCGAAGACATCGTGATAAACCTCATTGACGTAAGGGCTATCCAGCTTGCAAAGGGGGCACTGTACTCAGGTTGCCAGATCATGATGCGCAGGCTTGGAAAAACGAGCTTTGACAGGCTCGCGGTTGCAGGGGCCTTCGGAAGCCACGTGGATAAACTGATGGCCATGATAATCGGCATGTTCCCTGATTGCGACCTTGACAAGGTCGAGTACATTGGCAACGCCGCGGGAGACGGGGCAAGGATAGCCCTTGTGAACACTGACATACGCCAGGAAGTAAACGATATAGCCACGAAGGTGGAGTATGTCGAGCTTGCACTTGAAGAAGACTTTAACGACAGGTTCGGAGAAGCAATGCAGTTCCCTCATATGTATGACAAATTTCCTCATCTTGAAGGGATAATTCCCCAGGAGTGAGGAGTGTATGAACCATTCAAGGAACTCGCAAGTTCTGAGGGAGGGTAAGAGATGGAAGTCAAGTTTATAGGGGAGTCTGGTCCGTACAAGTCTGTCAAAGGAGATGATGTCAGCCTGGAAAACGGTGCGCTCTACAAGTGTATGGAAAAGGAGTACCACTCAGCCCTGTTTGTTCGCATCACGGATTCATCCGGGGCTCATATAAAAGTAAAACGAGCAGAGCTGGAAAAAACGAACTGATCGCAATGAATCCACATAAGGGGGGACTGATTGTCCCCCCTTATGATATTTTGCGACCAAAACCATTAGCAATGTACCGTATCAATAAGGATGGTGCACAATGCAGCTTAGAATTGAATACTGCACTACTTGCAACTATCGTCCAATTGCGGCGGCCCTTGCAAGAACGCTGAAAGATGAGACTGGTCTGGACTCGGTCCTGGTCGAATCAAAAGGCGGGGCCTTTGAGGTATACCTTGACGATACACTTGTTTTCTCCAAGCTATTAATGAACCTCTTCCCTGACCACGAGAACATTATTAAATCCGTGAAAAATCTGACTGGAGGGTAATAATCAATCTCAAAGACCGATTGCTGGCCGCCCTGAAGAGGGAAAACACTGGCCGGCCTCCCGCAGCAGTGCCAACCCAGAATGCAATCGAGGAAGTGATGGTTGCATCAGGGTTCCTTTGGCCCAAGGCCCAGCAAAGTGCAAAGGAAATGGCAGGGCTTGCATGGGCCTGTCATGAGATCGCGGGAATCGAGAGCGTAAGGGTCCCCTTTGATTTAACTGTGGAGGCAGAGGCCATGGGCTGCATTGTTCGTTTTGGGGATGAACCAACAACTCCTCCAACTGCGACCCCGCTACAGGGCAGTGAGATGGACAAGCTGACCATAGCATCTCCATATAAAGACGGCAGGATGCCTGAGGTGCTAAAGGCAATTGAGCTTCTAAAAACAAAAACAAATGATGAGATCCCTATAATAACTGCAATTGCCACCCCCTTTGAGATACTCTCAAGCACAATGGAGTTCGAGGCAATCGCCATGTATTTTATCGAAGACCCGGAGTTCCTTAAAGCTCAATTAACAAAGATGACAGAAGTATCCATCAGCTACGGCAAGGCCGCTCTCGAAGCAGGAGCGGATATTATTTTTCTTGCGGACGGCACCTCGCAGAGCATCGGCCCACCCTACTTCGAGGGATTCTCATTTCCGTATACAAAAGAACTGGTCAGTTCCTTGGAGGCGCCAACGATCCTTCATATTTGCGGAAACCCCACGTCCATCCTTCCCTTGATGGCAGCAACGGGGGCCAGCGCATTAAGTGTAGACAAACCAGTTGATATTGAAAACGCACTCGAACTTGTGGGAGATAAAGTGGCGCTGGTGGGCAATATTGCGCCTCTGACTCTCTTAAATGGAGGGACTGAGGAAATAATCAGGGAAACACAGGATGCGGTAGACAAAGGGGTGCATGTTGTGGCTCCGGGCTGCGGGATATTGCCCTCGACCCCACTTGAGCATGTGAGGGCCTATGTGGATCATGTCAAAGGGGGCCAAGGGGGGTCATGACCCCCCTTTTAAATTGAGAGAGAGTTGAACCTTAAAACCTTCCGGGCTGCCTGCTTGGCAAAATTTCGGGATAGTTTAATTTCAGATCTTGTCGATCAGAGCTTGCAGGTGGTCAAGTGAAATAGTCTTCTTTACGACCGGAAGTTTTGTGAATTCGCTGAAGGCCTTTATCTTATCTTCGTCAATGGGGATAACACCCGTATCAAAGACCACAATTCGCTCGTAGTTGGTGAACATGGTGGTGAAATCGAAATCAAAATCATCCTTGCCGGCCTCGAACATCTTCTCCCAGTTTTCCACCCACCCGGCTGAAAGAAAAAACGCCGTGCCCTCAGCGTTCAGACGCTCCACCTCCTCACGGCCAACCATGGCTTCCAGGCAGTTGCCAGCGTTCAGTTTTTTTGCACCATATCCTTCGAGTATCTCCATGATGTCAGGATGACAATGTCCATAAAGCACTTTCAGCTCCTTATCGTCTCCCTGATATTTTTCAAGAGCCCGGACAAGCTCAGCCTTCAGCTTGTCGAAATGGACATGCAGGGCCGCGTCAAGGAACACAACATTCCATTCAAGTCCCTGGGATTTGATGAGATACTCTATCTCCTCTTTGAATATCCCGCAGCTTATGAATAAAACAGTTTTTTCAGAACTCATATAATATTTTGACATTATTCAGAAATATTTACAAGGCTGACCTGCCCCCGAAAATCGGTCCAGTTGTTAAGTTAGAAACCGGATTAAAGGCAGGAAGGAAGAATGGACATAAAGGACTAGAAAGCAGAGCAGATGACCAAAGCAGTTGTAAGAAAATATATGTTGACTTGTTTTTCAGAGGGGTGCTTCCCAAGAAAAATACAATTCTCAGTGTACTCATCATTTGCTGCTATAAATAGCGTCTGTTTGTAGTCAATATATTGAAGGGTCAGAAAGGTGGCCTCTAATGATATTTCACCTTTAGACCAAGGCTCTCCAGCCACAGCAGGTGCTGTGCAAATCATTAACATGAAAATTATGGGCGCTATGCTCTTCATGAATAAAGGTCATCCACAATTCTCCAGATACCGTTTAACGTTTAAGGAAAGTCTGCATCACCCCAGGTATATCCTTCTAAGAAATCAGGATCTGACCTGCTGCTAGTAATTGATAGCAAGTGAAAAAGGCCATGCATACCTCCCTGGCTCCGTGTTCTCCGAGAGGAGTATCCTGTAATCGATCTCCATAGAATTCACTCTTCCTGCAGGGCGCTTGAACGGCACCGGAATCAAATTCCTGCCTTCGGATACATATACCCGTTCCATATCCCGAAGGCCTGTAAGCCAGGCACCCTTGAAGGTATCGCTGAATCCATGGACCAATATCGTGTATCCCGTGTTTGACTTGACCTCAAGGCGAGTGGCCGACGGAGCCATGGTGTATCCTCTCCTTATATCGTCAGTCGTAACTATGACCTCAGGAATGCTATGGGTAACCCTCATCTGTGCATAAGCCATGACCCTTGCTGTCACCCTCACAACAGCAGAGCTTCTGGCAAACGTATCGCTACTCGTCGCTGTCAGCAGGATGGACAGCGTGGCAAGGCATAGAAAGAGAAAGAGATAGCGGGTCTCATGTCCGTGCTCCTTCCCTGATCTATGGGACATGATTGTTTTCATTTCCCCTTCTCCTTCTTGCCTGCCTTTAAAGCTAGTGATGATCATGTTCTTAACTTCCCTGGCCTGGTGCAATAAAGATGTCAGTGCGGTTATTAAAGTCATCAAGCACAAGGTTAGTGGCATCGGATTCGAAGGACACAAAGAGCGCGTCGCAACTTATGGACGGTTGATAGCTGTATCCGTTGCTTTCGGCGCCGTCATATGCTACGCTGACGCGAGTAGTTACTCCATTGACAATGTCGCGAACAAAAATGTCCGTCCTGGCATTTAGGTCGTCAGGCACAAGGTTTGTAGCATCTGACTCGAAAACGACATATTTTCCGCTTCTGTCTATTGATGCGGAATATGTGTAATCGTTGGCCTCGTCACCTTCTGAGGAAACGCTGGCGCGTATGAGAGTATCGGCCACGATGTCGTAGACGAAAACGTCTGCGCTATAGTTATTGTCCTGAGCAACCAGATTCGAGGCATAGGAGATGAATACTACGTGCGTCCCGTGGCAGTCGATTGTAGGACTAACGCTTGACGAGTTCCCGTCAGAGCCGTCCGGGGCTTCACTTATACGCCACGTTTCCGAGGTCTCGAGGTCGTGCACAAATATATCCCAGGTGTGGTTGTAATCATCAGCGATGAGATTGTTTGCCCTGGATGCGAATGACACGTACCTGCCGTACTCATCAATCGTCGGGGTTTTACTCATCCCATTGCCGAAGTTGCCTTCACTGGATTTGCTGACAAGTTTCGTTTCACCCGTCGACATGTCATGCACGAACACATCGCGTTTTCTGTTTACATCGGCAGGCACCAGGTTGGTGGAGTCCGAAGCAAAGGCGATATACTCGCCCTCGCAGCTTACGAAAACATCAGTGCTGTTTCCATTTCCTATAACACCGGAACTTGATTTGCTCACGAGGACCGTAATGCCGGTGTCCAGATCATGCACAAAAATATCAGCCTTGTTGTTGTCATCGCCCGGGACCAGATTCGAGGATGTGGATACAAAAGCAATGATCCTTCCTTCTTTGCTCATGGCAGGAGAGGAACTAATACCGTTGCCTTCCGTTCCGTCGGAGGCCACGCTGACCCTGCTTACCTGCCTCTCAACACGGTCGTAGACGAATATGTCGCTGCCGCCGTTAGTGTCATTTTCGACCAGATCGCTCGCGTCCGATTCGAAAATTACATAATAGCCATTGTCCCCTATGAGGGAGGTAGCGCTGTCCGTAAAGACTTCTGTGCCGTCGTACGATACACTGACCCTGGCATAGGAGAAAACACATTTAACCAGCACATCCGTCACATCCGAGCCAGAAACTACGCCGGTTCCGTTGCTGACCGTGCAGACCTGTCCCTCTGGCTGTATCGCAGCAGTGATGTCATAGGCTGCGCCGTCTGCTAAGGGGGTGTCGAAAGTGAACACACCGTTGGATGTGATTGCATGGTCATCCCCTCCGTTGTTCTGCAGCACCAGGGAACCCGAAAGGCCGCTTACGCTACCGCCAACAAAATAGACAGTGATTTGCAGGGCATATATGCCTTCGTTGCCGGATGGGTTAGAGGACGTATCTACTTCGCCACCGCCTTGTCCACAGCCCAACATGACCAATGAGAGCATGAGGGGCATTATCATTGTGCTGATATGTCTTACCACTTCTTTCATGACCCTGGTTTCTCTCGTTGACTTTCTCATCTCTTGTCCCTCCATTAAGCTGCTTTAGCGGTTCAGACGCAAAGGGTTGTCGGATTTATCACAAACACCATTCGTTCTAATTCTTTTCACAAGTGCTTTGACCAGAAGTGGGTCAAACTTGGTGCCTGCCTGGCTGTCAAGCTTTGCTGCTGCAATCTTGAACTCATCATTGGACGGAGCGATATATGTACCGGCGGTCTCATGATATTCGCAACCACTTGAACTGATGATTGCATCAAAGGCTTCGGCCACTGCGATCACCCTCGATTCGATGGGGATATCAACACCTTTCAATCCCTGGGGGTAGCCGCTACCGTCGTACCATTCATGATGATGGAGCACACTCTTGGCTATTGCTGAGTAGAAGCTTATGGGCTTTAACATGTCATATCCAAACTGAGGATGCATCGCATACTCATCTTCTGACATGTTTCTCGATAGCCTCAGCGCTCCTATGTCATGTAGAATTGCCGCTTTATAGAGCGTCTCTTTTCCCTGGTCTGTCATATCAAGCTCACTTGCTATCTGTAGAGAATACGTAGCAACATTTGTTGAATGGCCTTTTTTTGACTGATGGTTTTCCATGGCCGAGACAAGCATGTTCGTAATATGTATCTCAAAGTTCTTTTCGTCTTCATGGAATCTGGAATTCTCGAACGAGATCGCAGCCTGGTCAGAAAAATACTTCAGTATTTCAAGGTCCTCGTCCGTATAGACACCGTTTTGTTTGAATAGTTCAAGAGCCCCAAACGGCACACCATTGATCATCAAGGGAACAACACAAACAGTACTTCTCTTTTCACCCTTTATCAGGTCTGTCTCATGCTCGAAATGTTCAGTTAAATCTGCTCCACTGTAGCTATGGGCTTCTCCACTCTCCAGACTCATTCCAATGATTCCGCTAGCGTACAAAGTGATATCCCCTGCATTCAATGAGGAGATCGAATCACCTTTGACGGCTTTCACAAAAAGTTTATCGTCTTCAAAAAAAGCAAGAATACACGCGCCTGAACCTGTCAGCTTCATGGAAATATCCATGTACTTATCCAAAATCACATCGCTATAGAGGTCAGTGTGTATCTCCCTTGACTCTTCCAGCAATTTTCTTAATCTGCCACTGTATTTGTCTATGGCTTTGATTGCATTTGAAGAGGTTGCCTTTGCGCTGAACATGCCCAGAATCGATGTTGCTGCCATTATTACGAAAAGTACCAGTACGGACTGGATTGGGATATGACCCATAAACCCGTAGACATGCCTCGTAACCATTACCATGATTATCACCAGGCTTATCAGTACTGAAACGTTCAGCACTCTTATATGCCGTTTGATCTCGTCTATGGTTGAGGTTTTTATGTTTTCTTTCTTTCTCATCTTGGATCCTCCCTTATTTATTTGTTTGTCTATCATCCTGTTTCCTGTTTTGCCTCTCGCTCTCTATATCGCAAGACGCGTGCCAAAGATTACAAGCATGTGAAAAAACAGATGAATTTCTGCAAATCTGCTTGATAATCAGGAGGTTAAGCGATATTAATTATGCGTGCCTAAAGATTTTCTACTAAGCCGATAGCAAAAGTGTTCAAGGTAAAGTGTTATATCTCAGAAGACACATTTAACACTTTTTACACTTTTAGGGGTAATCTGGGATTACTGTTTTTTGATGTTGTATTTTTCGATTTTCTGATACAGCGAGGTGCGGCTGATATTCAGGAGCCTTGCAGCTTTTGCTTTTTTCCAATCCGTGCGGTTTAGGGCCTGGATTATAGCCAATCTTTCGTTAGATCCATCGAAATCAATGCTTGTTTCTATCAGCGATTGCATGAACTTTGGCGGCAAATCATCTTCGGTGATTATATCGCTCTGACTCAGCACAATCGCAGATTCCAGAACATGTTTTAGCTCACGAACATTCCCGGGCCAGTGATGAGTTAAGAATATCTTCATTACCTTGCTGGAAACAGATTTGACATTTTTATTGAATCGATTATTCAGCCGGGGGATAAAGTGATCGGTCAGAACGGGGATATCATCGATCCTGTCCCTTAGCGGAGGCAATAATATTTCAACAACACTCAAGCGATAATAAAGGTCTTCGCGGAACTCACCTTTACCGACCATATACGAAAGATCCTTGTTCGTTGCCGCAACAATACGCACGTCAACCTTGATCGGGGACAAACCTCCGACCCTTTCTATATCTTTACTCTCAAGGACACGAAGGAGCTTTACCTGGACGCTTGAGGAAATATCACCTATCTCATCAAGAAAAATGGTGCCCCCATCAGCAAGTTCGAACTTTCCTGGCTTGTCAGTTACAGCGCCCGTAAATGAGCCTTTCATATGGCCGAACAACTCGCTTTCAAGCAGGTTTTCTGAAAGCGCAGCGCAGTTGACCTTGATAATTGGCTTTACTCCCCTGATCCCTTTATAATGCAAAGCATCCGCCACAAGTTCTTTTCCTGTTCCACTTTCGCCGGTTATAAGAACAGTGCTGTCAACATCGGCAAGAGTGTTTATCATTGAGTATATCTCCTGCATCTTCTTATTCTTGCCAATGATATTGTGGAACATCTGCCGTTCCTTGAGGCTCTGCTCAAGGTCAGCAATGCGGGTCTCGTCCTTAACAACGATTATTGCACCAGAGAAGCTGCCTTCCTGATCTATGAGCGGAGAAGTGCTCAAGGACACCACCTGCAAAGGGCGTGAGAGCCGATTGCACTCAATGCGCTCCACCTCGACAGGCTGCATATCAGACAATGTTAATTTTATCGTAGAGAGGCACTTAGCGCTACATTCACCCATCAAGTCATTAATATTCTTTCCTTTAATGCCATTTTCTTTATAACCACAGATAGTTTTGGCGGCATTGTTGTGTTCGATAATGTTCAAGTTCTTGTCTACGGTGATTATGGCGTCCTTTACGCTCTTGAATATTGCCTCTATGTTCTGCTGGTACTTCAGGTTCTCGTCCTTGAGGGCCTTGTACTTGATTGCCTTGTTAAGTATCCTGAGCAGGGTCTCTTTTCTTACGGGCTTCCTTATATAATCATACGCTCCAAGGCGTACCGCCTCTGCAGCCGTATCAATGGAAGGCGCGCCGGTTACCAGTATGACCTGGCATTTCAGTTCCATCTTCCGTATATCGCTTAGAAGGTCAATGCCTGTTTTCTTCCCGAGTATGATATCCAGCAACACGACATCATAGATATTCTCCCTCAGAGCGCTGGAAGCGGTATCGTAATCTTCCGCTGTAGTGACGCTGAAACCCTCGTTATCGAGCATCTTGTTAAGCGCGAACCTTATGTCCTCTTCATCGTCTACAACGAGTATCTCAGGCCTCATGTTCCATCTCCATCACGGGTATGCTTACAGTTATTTTCGTAAATGCTCCCTCAACGCTTTCCAACTCCATGTTGCCTTCATGGTTCATTATTATCTCGTGGCTTATGCTCAGGCCAAGTCCGGTCCCCTGCCCCTTTGGCTTTGTGGTAAAGAAGGGATCCAGCACCCTGTCCATTATATTCTCAGAGATGCCGGAGCCGTTGTCATGTAACACCACCTGCACATATGTCTTTCCGTCCATATCCTTTGTGCCCCCGGTGATCTCAAGACACATCTCCCTCTCAGATTGAGGGTCAAAGTTCTTCATGGCATGCAGGGAATTCGTGCAGAGGTTCATGAATATCTGTTCCATCTGCTGGGGGTGGGCCCATATCCGTGGAAGGTCTCCCGGAAGATTAAGGACCAGTTTAAGGCCCGATTTCTCAAAGCGCATGGCGATCAGCGCATGCACCTCGTTAATTATTTCAATGACATCTACGGACTGTCTTTCCTCGCTGTCTGTCCGCGCAAATGAGAGGAGCTTGCTTACTATCCTGTCTATCCTCTCGCTGTTTCCAATGATCCTCCCCAGTATACCTGCTCTTTCCCCGGAAGCCATGTCCTGGTCATCCACCAAAAGCTGTGTGTTGAGGATAATGCCGGCATTGGGGTTGTTGATCTCATGGGCCACGCCGGCGGCGAGTTCCCCAAGAGAGGCCAGGTGTGCAGCCCGCATCCTTTCGGCCTGAAGCTTCCTTTTCTCAGTTATATCGATAGCTAACTCTATCACGTTAATTACATTTTCATCATCGTCCTTTATCGGGAAGGCCCTTATGTCCCAGAACCTGTTGTCTTCAGTGGTAAGGACATCGCTCTCTTCAAGACCTGATTTAAAGCTTTTCGCTACCGGACAGCCTCTGCACTCCGGTTCGCTCATGTGCCAGAGGCTGTTACAGTTGGGATTGGCGCCAACATCCAAGTCAAAAGCATCTGTCGCACTTATATTCGCCCAGAGGATCTTTCTATCCCTGGATATCAGCATGAGCGGGTCAGGTATGGCATCAAGCAGAGTAGTGAACTGGTTTGAAAGCTCCCTGAAGCGCTGCTCGTTCTCCCTGAGGACACTTTCGGACTTCTTGAGAGCATCAATGTCCCGTACAACGCCTATTATCCCAACAGGAATACCATCGTCGTTCTTGAGGAACGCCATCTTTGACTCAGTCCAGAAAACAGAGCCGTCCTTCCTGACCAGTTCAAGTTCAACACCAACGGTCACATCCCTGTCCAAGTCCGGCGCCTTCTCGCCCGCTATATGCGCTCTGTACAATCTTATTAATTTACGAAATGAGTTGCGGGTGAGAAACTCTTTCAGCGGAAGCGCCATGGCCTCATCATTAGAGTATCCAAGCACCTGAATAATAGAAGGTGTTATATAGGTCATTTTCAGCTTCAGGTCGGTTGTCCAGATAAGATCGGCGACGTTCTCCGCAAGCATACGATAACGAGTTTCGCTCTTCTCCAGAGCCTTCGCGGCCTGCCTTCGCTCAGCTCGTATGCCAGCATCCCTGATCTCCCTCTGCACCGCAGGCACGAGGCGGGCGAGGTTATCCTTCATTATGTAATCATGAGCTCCCTCGTGCATGAGGCCAATGGCCGTCTCTTCACCAATGGCGCCTGAAACTACTATGAACGGGATGTCGAGCTCTTTTTCCTTGTAAAGTTTCAGGGCGTCAAAGCCGTTGAAGTGTGGGAGTGAAAAGTCGGAAATGATCAAGTCCCACTGCTTTTCCTCCAAAGCACTTTCCATATCCTCAGGGGTCTCAACCCTTTCAAAAGAAGGCTCGTATCCTCCGCCCCTGAGCTCCATTACAGTCAGCAAGGCGTCGTCTTCCGAGTCCTCTACAAGTAAAACGCTTATTCTCTTATTATCCTGCATGTTCGATAACCCTATATCCTTTGAGAATACTGGCCTTCAGGAAATCTTATAACGAACCGGGTGCCTTGTCCTGCATTAAGTTCCATAACTCCGCCCAACTGTTCATTCATGGACTGGATAAGCTGCATACCAAGGGAATTGATCTT
>SDBV01011456.1_pt1 | contig 11492 bp, 10 predicted proteins | sample 2277081 | NCBI WGS metagenome assembly SDBV01 (sample SAMN10402039, study PRJNA504765) | marine sediment metagenome | isolation source: marine sediment core GS10_PC15, 223 cmbsf | place: Arctic Ocean: Southern Knipovich Ridge | collected 2010
GCAGTTCATGAACGCCTACAGCATGCCGCAGTGTACGCCGACGCGGGTGACGCTTTTGACGGGCCAGTATCCGTGGCGGCACGGATGGGTCAACCACTGGGATGTGCCCAGATGGGGTGTGGGCTATTTCGACTGGGAACAGAACGCGAGTTTTGCGCGTGTGGTGAAAAAGGCGGGTTACGTGACCGCTGCCGCGGGCAAGTGGCAGATAAACGATTTTCGCGTCGTGCCGGACGCTATGCAGAAGCATGGCTTCGACGAATTCTGTATGTGGACGGGTTGGGAATCAGGCAACGAACCGAGCCAGGAAAGGTATTGGGATCCGTACATTGTCACCAACAATGACCGAAAGACTTACAAAGGCCAATACGGACCGGACGTATTTACCGATTTTCTGATCGATTTCATGAAACGCCACAAAGACCAACAAATGTTGCTCTATTACCCCATGGTGCTCACGCATGGCCCGCACACGCATACGCCGCTAGAGCCTGACGTTGCATCAGGCAAGGAAACTTTCCAGGCCGAGGTGCGGTATACGGACATGTTGCTTGGGAGAATCGTCGGCGCACTTGACGATCTGGGTATTCGCGACAACACCATCGTGATCTGGACTACTGACAACGGCGGCGGGCCTACAACCACCCGAAACGGCAGATCCGTGACCGGTGGAAAGGGTAGAACGACTGAGAACGGATCATGCGAACCGTTTATTGTGAATTGTCCCGGTTTGGTGCCGTCGGGTGTCGTAACGGACGCCCTGACGGACTTCACCGATATGCTGCCTACCTTCGCAGAACTGGCAGGCGCTCCATTGCCGAAAGATAAGGTGGACGGACACTCGATAGCAAAGCTCATCCTGGGCAAGGAGAAAGATTCGTCTCGCGAATGGATCATGGCTCTTGGCGGCGGTGGAGGCGCATTGTCGGACGAGACAGGGCGGGTCATTCCCATTCACGAGTATCGCGACAGGGTAATTCGCGACAAGCAGTACAAACTGTATGTCGGTTTGGACAGGAAAAGCGAGAAACTGATAGATCTCCTCGCCGATCCTGGTGAGCAAGCTAACATTATCGACAGCATTGAACCCCGAGTGGTGGCAGCTCGCAAGAAACTGGAGGCAGTCGCTGCGGCATTCCCTAAAAAGGATGCGTTGCCAAGATACAGGGAACGCGAAGCAAATGCGTGGGATTCAAGCATCGAAAACAAGGGACTCAAGAAGACAAAAGAAAAGGCGGCCCAGAAAGAAGAAAGCAAGAAGCCACGCACGAAGAAAACTTGACGTGGATGTCGAGAAGGGGCGTTAGCCGCGGATGTGACTTTTGTTTCGTCGTACCCTTGGCGTTCTTGGGTGAGGCCCGCAAGAAAAGGGACAGACACGTCTCCGCTCGAAGACTCGCTTCGCTTGCATCAGTCCCTTTTTTGCTCAGTTTTTATGCTAAGGCGAGGGGTGGTGGCCTCGGATACAACTTTTGTCCAGCCGTTGAAGGGAGAGTAAAGCAATGAGGAATTCCAGCGTATCGCGAAGGGACTTTTTACGTGTAAGTGGCGGGGCTGGCCTGGCGGCCACATCGTCCGCAAGCTCTTCGTGGGCTCGGCCGTCTGGGAACTCGAAGCGCAAGCCGAACCTTCTGTTTATTTGGACGGATGAACAGCGTTTTGACACCATGGCGGCCTATGGCAACAGGAAGATCAAAGCCCCCAACCTCGATAAACTGGCCAGCGAGAGCTTTGTCCTTGAAAGGGCCTACGTAACACAGCCGGTATGCACGCCTTCTCGATCTTCGGTGATGACTGGCTTGTGGCCACATCAGAGTGGGTGCATCAAGAACAATGTCCCTTTGCGCAGAGAAACGAAATGCTTCCCAAGGCTGCTCGACGATCCCGATTACCTATGTGCCTACATGGGGAAATGGCATCTTGGCGATGAGATCTTTGCGCAGCATGGCTTTGACGAATGGATTTCGATTGAGGACAACTACATCAAGTATTACAGCGAGGGCCGCGACAAAAAGTCGCGAAGCGACTATCATCATTTCCTCGCGGCAAAGGGATACAAACCGGAGAAGCCGGACGCTTCCGGAGTCACTTTCGGACGCAGTTTCGCGGCCAGTCTACCCATAGAGCAGTGCAAACCGAAGTTTCTGGAAACGAATGCCTGCGATTTTCTGCGGCGCAACACAAGCAATCCATTCGTTCTCTACATAAACTTCCTGGAACCGCACATGCCCTTCACCGGTCCGCTGAACGACCTGCATGATCCCAATGAGATTGACCTTCCCGCGAACTTCACCGATCCGCTTGAGGACAACGAGCCGTTGAAGTACCGCGAGAAACGCAAGAGTTGCCAGAAGAAATACGGCGGCGATGAGAAATCGATGCGGGAACTGATCGCCCGCTATTATGGCCTCGTGTCGCAGGTCGACCGCAGTGTGGGCGAAATTCTCGATACGCTCGAAGATCTGGGCTTGGCCGACGATACCATCGTGGTGTACACCAGCGATCATGGCGACATGATGGGCTCGCATGGAATGGTTGAAAAGGGGGTAATGTATGAGGAGGCCGCCAGGGTGCCGTGGTTGATGCGTATTCCGCAGATGGGAAGGGAGCAGAACATGGTCCGGCGGCCCGTAAGCCATATCGATCTTGTGCCGACGCTTCTCGAAGCAATGGGGAAAAAGGAGGCCGCGGCCGATCTGCCCGGACATAGCCTCATCCCCTCCTTCAAGGGGAAAAAGCCGTTGCAGGACCACGTGTTTATACAGTGGAACGCCAGCGCCTCCGACAAGGTATCGATCCGCACCGTCGTGTCTCCCGACGGCTGGAAACTCTGCCTCACCCACAACGACAAGTCCCAGCTCTTCGATCTTAACAACGATCCCTTCGAAACCACCAACCTTTTCGACTCCGGCAAACACCCCGACGTGATTGATCGCCTGACCAAAAAGATCCGGCAGTGGCAAAAGTCCGTGGGTGATGACGCGGAAGTATGACCATTCTTGGGCCAAGGAAGCATAGTTTAGTATGGTGTCCCCGGAATTCCGACAGCGATTAGGACGAAGACAAAGCGATGAATTCCGGGATTGAACTTAGAATGGACACGTGTTAAAAATCGAGGAGGTGTTTCTTGGACTCAGAAGTAGCAATCCGGCTTGCCTGTCTGGACGATGCGTCTGTGTTGGCGGAATTCAATTGCGCGATGGCGCTTGAAACGGAGAACATACGACTGACTCCCGATGTTGTCCTGAAGGGCGTCAGCCATCTGCTGACCCACAACGAACTTGGCTTCTATGTCGTCGCGGAAATGGGTGGACAAATCGCCGGCTCGCTCATGGTGACTCCTGAGTGGAGCGATTGGCGGAACGGGGTTTTCTGGTGGATTCAGAGCGTCTATGTGCGGCCCGGTTGTCGGCGGCAGGGAGTATTTCGGAGGCTATTTGATTTTGTCAGGGATCTGGCAAAGAGCGAGAAAACGGTATGCGGCCTCCGTCTCTATGTCGAACACGGGAACGAAGCAGCGCAAGAAACGTACGACGCTATGGGGATGCGGGAAACTTCATACCAAATCTATGAAGAAGTCTTCGTGCCGTTCACGTAAGATTGAACACCAGGCACAACTTGCGGCCTGTTACGGCAAAGGCGCGGTATGCTTGAATGGACATTGAACCTCTCCACCGAAGGGGGTGCGGAGCCTATGGTCCCTTTTTTGCTCAGTTTTCTGTGCTCTCGCACGGGTTAAACGAATGTTTACGATTTTATGATTATTTGACTGGCACAAGTGGTTCTCCTACAATTCCTAGGCCGTGATCGCGGCCTCTTGCTGTAGTTGGATGACGACCGAGAATGGCCTCAAGGATGGGGGAGGAGAAACGACCATGAAGAAAGCGCTGATAACGGGAATCACTGGGCAGGACGGATCCTACCTTGCGGAGTTGCTTCTCAAAAACGATTATGAAGTCTACGGAATGATCCGCCGTTCGAGCAGTTTCAACACGGCAAGAATCGACCACATATATCAAGACCCGCATGTGCCAGGCCACAGGTTGAACCTTGTGTACGGCGATTTAACGGATTCGGCTGGTCTCGAGAGCATTATCGCCAGCACTGAACCGGACGAAATCTATAATCTGGGAGCACAGAGCCATGTGCGGGTGAGCTTCGACACGCCTCTTTACACTTCCGATGTCGTCGGATTGGGCGCACTTCGACTGCTGGAAGCCATAAGGCATTCAAAAATTGAAACAAAGTTCTACCAGGCATCGAGCAGCGAAATGTTCGGTAAGGTCAAAGAGATGCCGCAGACGGAAAACACACCGTTCTATCCGCGCAGTCCTTACGCAGCGGCAAAAGTTTACGCTTATTGGGCAACCCTCAACTATCGGGAAGCCCATGGCCTTTTTGCATGCAACGGCATCCTTTTCAACCATGAGTCGCCAAGACGAGGCGAAACTTTCGTGACCCGAAAAATCACCCGTGCCGCATGTCGAATAAAACTGGGCATGCAAAAGGAGCTCTTTCTTGGAAACCTTGACTCCAAGCGCGACTGGGGATACGCCAAAGATTATGTCGAGGCAATGTGGCTGATGCTCCAGCAGGACAAGCCGGATGATTACGTAATTTCGACAGGTGAGACCCACAGTGTGCGGGAGTTCTTGGAAGAGACCTTTTCGTTGCTTGACCTCAATTATGAAGAATACGTCAAGATTGATCCCCGGTATTATCGACCGACCGAAGTGGACTTGTTGGTTGGGGACGCGTCAAAAGCCAAGAAAGGTCTTAACTGGCAGCCCAAAGTTACTTTCAAAGAGCTGGCCAAGATAATGGTGGAAGCCGACTTGAAACTTGCAGAGCGGGAAAAGGCAAACGGCCAAAACAGCTGATGGAACCACTTATGAGCGACCGCCAGAAGCACTATCGAGGGAAGCATAATTGATGCAAGAACCGAGTGAAGCCCCAAAGGCCGTCACAAAAGGCATTCTGACAAAACTTGAGCGAAAAGCCTACTATGACTTCGCAGCCCAATCGCGAGACGCGTGGCGTGAGAAAAGCGGCTACTATCATCAGCAGTTAAAAGAATTCCATAAGTTCTGCATTCCCGAAGGCAGGACCATATTGCAAATCGGCTGCGGAACAGGCGACCTTCTCAATTCGCTGAAACCGTCCTTTGGCGTGGGACTGGATTTCAGTTTCGAGATGATCCGGCGCGCGCGCAGAAAATACCCCAAGCTCCGGTTCGTCCAAGGCGATGCAGAAAGTATCCCATTAAACCAGACATTCGACTACATTGTATTCTCAAATGTTGTCGGAGACCTCAGCGACATTTGGCAGTCGTTTCGGGAATTGCACAATGTGGTGGGTCCCAGAACAAGAATTATCATGATGTATTACAACTACCTTTGGGAGCCGGTCCTCAAAATCGCTGAAAAACTTGGACGAAAAATGCCGCAGTTCGACCAAAATTGGATGGGTGTTGACGACCTGAAAAACCTGCTCGAACTCAACGCATTTCAGGTTATTCGTTCGGGTTACAGGGTCCTGTTGCCAATGGACATACCTCTTGTTTCAGCGTTCTGTAACCGTTTCCTGGCCAAATTGCCGTTTCTTCAAAAGCTTTGCCTTGTGAACTTTCTTATCGCGCGTCCATTTCCAGACACCTCCGATTCGAGCAAAGATGGCCTCAGCGTGTCGGTGATTATTCCTACAAGAAATGAGGCAGGGAATATTCAAGGGGCCGTCGAGGATACCCCCATGATGGGTTCGCACACGGAGCTGATATTCGTGGACGGCGATTCGGACGACGGCACAGTCGAGAAAATCGAGGAGTACATTGAAAAGTATAAGGGCGAGAAGGACATCAAGCTGGTGCATCAGGTGCCCAGGGGAAGCGAGGAAGCGCATACCGGTAAGATGCTGAAGTTGGGCAAAGGCGACGCGGTCCGTAAAGGATTCGACGCCGCATCCGGCGACATTTTGATGATTCTTGATTCTGACTTGACGGTGCCGCCGCAAGACCTCCCCAAATTCTATACGGCCATGGCCGAGCGGCGCGGCGAGTTCATAAACGGAACGCGTCTCGTCTACCAGATGGAAGACGAGGCTATGCGCTTTTTTAACCTTCTGGCGAACAAGGCCTTCAGCATAATCTTCACGTGGCTGCTCGAACAGCCTATAAAAGACACACTCTGCGGCACCAAGGTCCTCTTCAAGCGCGACTATGAGGACATCAAGGCCAACCGCGCCTATTTCGGAGATTTCGATCCATTTGGCGATTTCGACCTGCTTTTCGGCGCTGCAAAACTCAATCTGCATATATCGGAAGTCCCCGTACGCTATCGCGCAAGAACTTACGGCGAAATAAAAATCCAACGCTGGTCGCACGGCGTACTCTTGCTAAAAATGTGTTTGATCGCATTCAGAAAACTTAAACTGAGTTGAAAATGCCTGCCCGCTTGCGCCTACCCAACAAAAAACAAATAACATGCGTAAACCCAAAAGAGGAGCCGACAAGGTATTATTACTGGCCAGTTGTTGGCTGGTTCTATCGAAAACGGCTTCAGATGGTGCTCGATGTATTTGACGAACGCTTAGGCCGTGTTCTGGAAGTAGCCTACGGAAGCGGAATCTTTTTGCCCAGCTTGGCGGAAATTTGCGACGACCTATATGCAATCGACCTGCACGATAGCCGCGAAATCGTCGAGAGAAATCTTGAGAAAATGTCGGTGAATGCAAAGCTATCTAAAGGCGACGCATTAAGCATGACCTTTGAAGACGAGTACTTCGACTGCGCAGTAAGCATAAGCCTCTTAGAACACCTGCCTGACCCTGGGAAGGCCATTGATGAAATGCTGCGCGTTGTAAAGCCGGGCGGTCTTCTCGTTCTGGGCTTTCCATCGCGAAACTGGCTCATGGACAGCTTTTTTCAGCTCCTTGGCTTCGACCCCAGAAAAATCCATCCATCGTCTCACATAGACATCCTCGCGGCATTGGACAAAAGAGAACTAAACTACGAATTAGCGACCTTGCCGGCAAAAGGTCCAGTCACCCTCTACAATTGCTGCGCTGTCAAGAAAGGCGGAACCGAATGACAGACGAGAATAAGCGCCAACAGACTGAAGCCGCGCATTTCGACCATCTGGCGGAACAATGCGGTGAGATCTGGTGGGGAAGCAAAACTCCGGCCGGAATCGAACGCCTCAAGAGACGCGCCAAATCCGTCGCAAAGCATCTCAGCAACTACGATTCCCCTCTGGTTCTAGAACTGGGCTGCGGGACGGGTGCATTCTCCCAATACATACTGGAGGAAATGCCGGATTTGAATCTATTGGGTATTGACGTTTCCCCCAAGTCCGTGGAAGTTGCGAAAGAAAGGCTCGGCGCACACAAAAACACCCATTTCATGGTTGGAGACGCGACCTCGCTCGCCAACGATTCCGATTCCTGCGACGCGGTCGTGGGGAATTCAGTCCTGCACCATCTTCCATTGCAGGAAAGCATTAATGAGGTCTTCCGCGTTCTCAAACCTGGCGGCCTGCTCTGGTTTTCCGAACCAAACATGATGAATCCGGAAATAGCGCTGGAAAAAAACGTCGGGTTTATAGGCAGAATGACCCAAACCAGCCCGGATGAAACCGCCTTCTTCAGATGGCCACTTGCCAAAGTTCTGAAAAAGGCCGGGTTCACGAGGGTAAACATAACACCATACGATTTCATGCATCCACTTGTCCCAAAACCGATGATTCGCGCGGTCGACCTTCTGGGATATTTGCTCGAACGCACCCCCCTTATCTGTGAACTGACAGGTTCGTTGATGATAGTGGCAATAAAGTAGAGAATAGCTGAAAAACCACATTTTGCTTGCCTGAAAAAATCGCTTGACCTATAATCCCGCACATGTTAATGTGTTGCCCGTTGGGTAACTGTAAGAACAATGGAAAACAATAAGGAGAAGACAAAATGGCGCACGTTATCAGTGATGATTGTACGATGTGTGGTGCATGCGTTGAAGCGTGTCCTTTTGAGGCTATCAGTGAAGGTGATCCCAAGTACGTTATCGATCCGGACACCTGCACGGACTGCGGCGCTTGCGTACCGGAATGCCCAGTCGAAGCCATCAGCGAAGAATAGAAGGACAAACCAGACAATCAAGAAAAAAAAGGCCGCGTTCGTTGTTGTTTCGAGCGTGGCCTTTTTCTATTCTCTCCAGAATCTCAAGTGCCCGGCTTAGATGCCCTCTTCGCCATGTACGACAATGATGCGAAAAAGATGACGCCCGCAACGATTCCTACCAAACAGAGTACCTGCTGGTCGGACAATTGCCCAAAATGCGTAGGGTTACGGTCGTCCCTATAAAACTCCACAATGAACCGGTACGTGCCGTACAGAAAGAAATATCCAGGCGCGGTAATGCCGTCGAAGGCTGTCCACTTCTTTCTGATATAAAGCAGTGCCAGACATATGCAAATTAGAGCAGCCACGCTGTAAAGCTGAGTGGGATGAACAGCATAAGACCACTGGCTGTCAATCAACTCGGGGTATTTCGCGGCATGCGCAAGATACGCGGGACTGTCCACCGCCGCCTCGGACAAATCCGCGGGCCATCTAGGGAACTTAACACCCCAAGGAAGCTCCGTTCGCGCGCCATAACAGCACCCCTTCAGAAAGCAACCGAAGCGTCCTATCCCGTGGCCCAGAATTGCGTAGGGCAGGGAAACATCTATCGTTTTCCAAAACGGGACTTTGTGTTTTCTGAGATAGTACAAGCAAAAAAACGACACGGGGATTATTGCACCTTGAAACACGAGGCCGCCGTTCCAAATCGCGATCCAACCCAAGGGATCGCCCCATGAATACTGGGACGGAAACATGATTATGTGTCCGATTCGTGTGCCAACAACCCCGATCGGCAGGCACCAGAATATCATGTCCCCTACCACGTCGGGATCAAGACCCGCCTTGGCGGCATCGCGTCTGATAAAGAAGAGTGCCGTCAGGAATGCAATAGCCAGCATAAGGCCATATGAGTAAAACGGCAGATTGATGTTAAGCGGTCCGATCGAAGCCGGCCCTATTCTAAACAGTATCGGGTGCATTTTCTTTAGTGTACCTGTGCCAACCGATAATTAAAAGAAATACCCCTACGCAGATTGCCGAGTCGGCTACATTAAAGGCAGGGTAGCGCTTCCACGGAAAATCAAACGGAATGAAGTGAAAATGGAACTGGAGAAAATCCACGACAAAGCCTCTGGCAAAGCGGTCGACTAGATTACCGATTGCGCCCCCAGCCACCATACCGTAAGATACTGCATGCAGCCCTGACTTGACGTCCAGGTGCTTGAACAAATAGAGGAGAACCGCGAAAGCCAAAACGGGTGCGCCATACACTACCAGGCGAATGTTCCCGAACGCACCGCCTATTAGCGCATAGTTGCGGATATAGGTAAAGTGAAAGAACGAATCAACGTCTCCGCCGACGGCTCCCCCGAGCGGTATTGCCGCGACTATGATTGCCTTGGAAATCTGATCCACAATAGAAACGGCGAATACCGATGCCAGGACCAGGATGATCTGTTTTCTTTTTTCAGTCAAAACGGTGATTCACAATACGCCGTCGCGCTCAAGAGTCTCCTGGCAGGAAAGACAGAAGCGGGCGGAAGGAAACGCTTCAAGACGTTTGCGGCCAATCTCATCGTTACAGCCTTCACACGTTCCGTAACTTCGGTTTACTATACGCTTCAAAGCGTCGTCCACGTCCGACAGCCAATCGTTTTCGCCAGTAGCTATGTTCAGGGCAGTCTCTCTCTCGAAATTATCCGTGCCGTTTTCAGCGAAATTAGTCAGGTTGTCGCCCTTACCGCCAATAGGGGAATACAGCGAATCTTTCTCCAGTTTGCGTAAACCCTCAGACAAGTGCGCGCGTTCCGCCATAAGAAGTTTCTCATACTTCTTCATATCACGTTTGTTCATGCTTCCATGCCTCCTAATTGCTCGACACAACGCGCACAGATTTGCGGATGGTCTTGGTTTGTTCCAACCGACTCTTTGAAATTCCAGCACCTGACGCACTTTTCGCCGGGGGCCTGGCCGACTTCGACCAAAAGTTTATCTTCAACCTTGGATGCCTCGTCCGATACCGGCCCCAAGGTGCATTCTGACACTATGAAAATTGAAGGAAGCTGCGACTCATACGTTTTCAGCAAGTCTGCCGTTTTCTGGTCGCCAGGCTTCAGGGACACCGCCGCCTTCAAGGAGGAACCAATCATTCCTTCCCTGCGCGCCAGCTCAAGCTCTTTGGAGATTATCGGCCGCAACCTCAGCAACTCATTCCAGTTTTCTAACGCCGCACCCTCAAGATAATATTCCTCTCTTATCTTTGGGAAAGTCGTCAGGTGGATACTTTCAGCACTGCGAACGTGTTCAGGTAAATGCTGCCACGCTTCGTCGCAAGTGTACGACAACACCGGGGCCAAAAGCTTGAGAAGGTCGGCCAGAAGCTCTGTCAGCACTGTTTGCGCGGAACGCCTTTCCTTCGAGTCCTTGGCAAAGGTATACAGACGGTCTTTGAGAACATCGAAATAAAACGAACTCATTTCAACCGCACAGAAATTGTGGGCCGCGTGATAAACCACGTGAAATTCATAATCGCCGTATGCCTTATAAAGACGCTGCTTCAACTCCTGCATCTTATGCAAGGCCCATTTGTCGACCTCCTCCAACTGGTCATACGGTACTGCGTCGTCCTCTGAGAAATCGCTTATGTTGCCAAGCATATAGCGGAATGTATTGCGAATCCGGCGATAGGCGTCCTGTATTCGCGTGAGAATCTCATCGGAAATGCGCGTATCCTGCCTGTAGTTCTCGCTGCAAACCCAAAGGCGGACAATATCCGCTCCCAATTTGGACACAAGAGCGGCCAACTGGACCGAATTGCCCAACTTTTTGGACATTTTCTTGCCTTGGCCGTCAACCACGTAGCCGTGCGTGATCACCGCCTTATAGGGTGGCTCTCCTTTGATTGCCATGCTCGGCAATAGCGAAGACTGGAACCATCCCCGGTGCTGGTCGCTGCCCTCCAGATACAAGTCGGCAGGCCAATGAAGCTCGGGACGGCCTTCGCAGACCACCATGTTGCTAACGCCTGAATCAAACCAGACGTCCAGAATATCGGTCTCTTTGGCGAAGTCGGTTCCGCCACATTTGGAGCATTTGGCCCCATCCGGCATTAGCTCGGATATCTCAGCGTCAAACCAGCGGTCTATCCCGTCTTCCGCCGAAAGCGCCAATTCTTCCACTTTCTTGAAACTCTCAGGTGTAGCGTATACTTCGTCGCATTCAGTGCAATAAAAAACAGGGATCGGAACGCCCCAGGAGCGCTGCCGGCTGATGCACCAGTCTGGCCGCTGGGATATCATCAAACGCATGCGTTCATGGCCCCAGGCCGGTATCCACTGGACTTTATCGACGGAATCAAGGGCCTTTTGCCGCAAATCGTTGTG
>SDBV01011457.1_pt1 | contig 11492 bp, 10 predicted proteins | sample 2277081 | NCBI WGS metagenome assembly SDBV01 (sample SAMN10402039, study PRJNA504765) | marine sediment metagenome | isolation source: marine sediment core GS10_PC15, 223 cmbsf | place: Arctic Ocean: Southern Knipovich Ridge | collected 2010
GAGCAAAAGGCACGAATAGACTTTCCGGCGGCCTGGTATTCAGGTAATTGGGCCGAGTTTTTCTACTGAAATAAGGACTGTTTCGGCGGCTTGAACCAGATCGTTGATCAATTGGTCAGAAATATCAAGCAGGCCTTCGTACTCCCCGCGATTGCGAAGGCTATGACAATGACTCAATAAACGCCATACCTCAGGTCCCACACCGAGAGTGTGGGGCAAACACAAAAACACCAGGTGTCGGCTGACTGAACGATAACCGTTCCATCGCAACGCTGCCAGTGATAAGGCGTGAGCCGCGTTGTAAGCAAGATCGAAACGGCCTTCTATTGATAGTGTGTCTTGACGTGCGTCATTCAGCCGGGTGCGCCCTGAATGAACCAATCCGTCAAACTCTGCCTGGTCGCCTGGCTCTTTTTTCAGTTGGCCGGTGTCGACTAATTTTTCGAGGTTAACAGATGTCATTTTCAGTCCCGATCAGGAAAATGTTAGGCTGATTCAGGACTCTTTTTACAAAGCTGCTGTCAGTCTGAACCCGCTTGCTGAACTCCTCTGGTTTGTAAATTGTGGGGCTAACAGTTCGCCCCAGTTGAGATTCGACTTCCGATAGAGCTGTCATTATGTCCGGATAAGTCAGCTTTGGGGAAACGATCATTACGTCGATATCACTGGACGCATGATCTGTTCCCTTTGCCACCGATCCATAGATGAAAGCAAAGTCAATATCCTCCGTGAGCCCAAGCATCGCCTTGCGAAGCACCTCAGATGCACCAAAAGTTTTCAGGACAATGCCGTACAGTTCCTCGAATATGGGAGAATCATGGTTTACCCTGTAATGCTTCTGGTTTCCAATTTTCTCGGAAGTTAGAATCGCGGCTCCTGTCAACTTTTCCAGTTCCCGTTGGACCGTACCGATACCGATACCGGCATGCCGGACGATCTCGTTTGCGTAGAAACTCCTGTCGGGGTTTCCAAAAAGCAACCCCAACACCTGGCGTTGAGTTTTTGAAAAAAGTGCTTCGCCTAGTCCGGCTTTTTTGCTAATTTTCGCTCCCATATTGGGAATGATAATACCCATATTGGGAATTTTCAAGAAAAATCTGCGCTGGTCCTGCGGTTCATATAAAAGCTGTTAGAGACGTCTCACGCAGCATATCACGCCATAGCCTTCGGCGACGGCGGAAGCCCCAGGGGGCGCAGAGAAGAGCTAATCTGAGGAAACTACAGCTACCATGAATGCGATGATATTTAACCGCAGAAGGCGCTGAGGTACGCAGAGGGAAACCTTAATTCTGGGGGAAACAACGATTTTTATAAAGGCGATAAAGGCTGTCTCTCACAGAGCTCACAGAGGACACAGAGGAAGGCTTCTACCAGGGAAACACAGTTGCTATAAAGGCGATCAGATCTGTCTCACACAGAGGCACAGAAGACACAGAGAAGAACTAAATTCTGGGTTAATGCGCAGTTACTACGGAGGCGATGTTTTTTACCACGGAGTTGTGGAGAAAATCTGAGGAAGGCTTAAGTCTCGGTAAATCCCAGCTCCTGTAAATGCAGCATATGCTTTCCTCTTGAATTTTGAATCTTGAATGTTGAATCCAACACCCCTTGCTTTACAGTCATACAATGTTGTAAGCTTTTGACTGGTAAGGGGGATTCCTTCATTACAACTCCATCGGCTTAACACCAAGCGCAATCCATCAAGTATGCGAGGAATGAAGAGCTTGTCGCGGCGAAGTTGACTTGTGAGGGCCTAGCCGAAGGCGACGCCCCAAACCGAAGCCGGAACCGCCCTTTCCTGTTTGGAGGGGCGGTTTTTGGTTTAGGTAAGAGAGTGGGATGCGATACACGTTTTGTCAATCATGTGGAAATCGAGTTGGGACTGCTTTCAAGGAAAGTAGCTATACGAGTTCGGAGGGCAGCGAGGTGTTTCGTTTCGCATTCCCATATCGTGAGTACTTGCCAGCCCATATGGGTGTAGGCATCCTTGGTCCGCCGGTCGCGCTTGATGTTGGCATCCAGCTTTTTGTCCCAGAAGGGCCTATTTGTTCTCGGCCTTGACGATCTCTTACAGCCGGAGTGCTGGTGCCAGAAGCAACCATTAACAAAGATGACCTTCTTCCGACCAATGAATGCAAGGTCCGGCTTGCCGGGTAGATCCGTCCTGTGAAGACGATATCTGTAGTTCAATGTATATACGAGATGACGCACTGTAAGTTCAGGCCTAGTGTTACGACCTTTGACCCTGGCCATCATGTCGCTTCGTTTCTCGGAAGAAGGCTTGTTCATTTTGTTGTTTTTTCATATACTTGGTACGATTTAGGGGCGTGCGTACCTAAAATCCCTATTATTTGAGATTATACATTTATTTTTTCTACTTCAGAAGGATTGAGGATCCTTATGCGGGGAAAAACGAGCGCCATGAGGAGCAAAACGACTAAAAGGCAAAAAACGCCGGCACACACAGCTGACGTCAACGCCCGTAGTTCTCGCCCCGCAAAGCCAAGTGATTCACCCTCACTAGTTGCCCACGAACCAATCACAGCAATAGATCTCTATGCCGGCTGTGGCTCTGTTACTGCGGGATTCAAAAATGCAGGTATCAACGTGGTGGCAGCCGTAGATTTTGATCCTGTAGCATGTGAAACGTATAGCAGAAATCACCCAACTACTCTCCTCGTTCAGAAAGACATTCGTAAAGTCTCCCCACAGAATCTAAAACACGCGGTCCTTGAAATTCGCCAGCTTGATGTATTGGCTGTGTGCGCCCCTTGCCAGCCTTTCAGCAATCAAAATCAGCACAAGGGCGAGGATTCAAGAAAAAACCTTATCCTTGAGTCAGTCCGTTTTGCGAAAGTGCTCCGCCCAAAATTAATTTTATTTGAAAACGTCCCTGGTCTTGCAGGCAAGAACTTCTCTTACATCCTCGAAAAATTAGAATCGCAGCTTGTTAAACTTGGATATGAGCTGGGCGAAGTTACAAGGATTGATGCCGCCGATTACGGAGTCCCACAGCGGAGGCTGAGGTGCATTCTTCTCGCCGGACTTGGATTCGTACCACCATCCCCCCCTGATGGCAATACTCCTCAAGGTGCACGTGAGACTGTGGCAAAGGCTTTCCAGGGATTGAAAAGGCTAAGTTCCGGAGAGACCGATCCTCAGGACCCGATGCACTTTGCACGTAAGCATTCAGCTATTGCCCTTGAACGTCTTTCTCATATCAGTAAGGATGGAGGTAGTCGATTTGAGCTGCCTCCTCACCTTGTCCTAGCCTGTCATAAACGATTAGATGTCGGCAGGATGAAAAAAAGCTATCCGGATGTTTACGGTAGGATGAAATGGAATGATATCGCCCCTACACTTACCACTGGTTGTACCGACCTAACCCGCGGACGATTTGCGCACCCCGAAGACAACAGAGCTATAACGTTGCGGGAGGCAGCTCGACTTCAAACCTTTCCGGATGATTACGAGTTTGCTGGTTTAGCGGGACAAATAGCAGTTCAAATCGGAAATGCCGTGCCCATGAAACTCGTCGAGGCTATTTCGCCCACCATAAAGAATGCGTTAGGCATAATTAATCGTAGATAATGAGCCTAATGATTTTTACGTAATTGAGGGACCATGCCTAGAATCAAAGTAAAAGCACGTGCCGTGGACATGCTTGGGCGCCAACAAATAGCCGGCATCCCTACGGCAATACATGAATTGTTTAAGAATGCCCATGACGCGTACGCGGAACGGGTTGAAGTGGACTATTTCAGACGCAACAAAGTTTTGGTTTTACGGGATGATGGCTACGGGATGACTCGTGACGATGTGGAGGACCGTTGGCTAACACTTGGTACGGAGAGTCGAGTAGGAGCAAACAGACCTCAATCCATAGCGGACTGGACCGGACCAAAAAATCTTCCACGGCGTTCTATTATGGGAGAAAAAGGTATTGGCCGTCTTGCCATCGCAGCTATAGCCCCGATAACTCTTTTGTTTTCCCGTGCGGTACGCCCCAAAAAAAAATGTGATCTTGTTGTAGCTTTGGTTCATTGGGGTTTATTTGAGCAACCTGGGCTAGATATCAGCCAGATTGTCATCCCGGTTACCGAATATCCTGGCGGTACGTTGCCCGAATCCAAAGACATAAAAGACTTAGTCCGGGAAGTGCAGGATAACATCGAGAACCTAAAAGATGATCTTGAAGACAAAGATGTTGTTAAGAATTTATTATCTGAACTGAAAAAAGTCCAATCCATTGACCCAAACATTTTAGACTCTACCCTGCGCGAGCATCTGAAGAAAGATGAACCTCCACTGTCTTTAAAAGATGATGGATATGGCACTCATTTCATAATGTTTCCTACGGTCCCCGAGTTAACCGACGACATTGACGGTGGAGCGGACAGGGAAGCCTCTCTGCTTGAAAGAAATTTGCTAGGATTTTCAAATACCATGGGTGGAGGGACCCCGCTCATCCGTGCTGAATTTCGCGATCATCATCTCGATGACTTCCCTGAGGAACTTATTGGCCCTGGCAATTTTTGGCTCAAAGACGAATATGACATGGCAGACCATCGTTTCAAAGGTGAGTTTGACGAAAATGGTCAGTTTGTTGGAAATGTTGAGATTTTCGAAGAAAGCAAACCCTTTGTTTGCAATTGGGTAGAAGGCCGCGGACGTCCGACAAAATGTGGTCCTTTTAAGATCGACTTTGCATATGTTCAGGGACTGCAAAGGGATTCCAGCCTCGGTCCGGACGATTGGAAAAAAATGATGATTAAACTGGACCGCATTGGTGGCTTATATATATATCGAGATTCAATACGTGTGATGCCATATGGCAATTCCGATGTTGATTGGCTCAACATAGAAAAACGAAGAACTTATAGTGCTCAAGACTGGTTTTTCTCATACCGTCGACTTTTCGGTTCGATTACCATAAATCATGACAAAAATAGTTCACTCCACGAGAAAGCTGGAAGGGAAGGTTTCAGGCAAAACCAAGCGTACAGAGAATTCCGTGCAATATTGGTCAATTTTTTTCAAAGGCTTGCCTTTGAATTCTTCCGCCCAGATTCTCCCCAAGGGGAGAGGTATTGGGAAAAGAAAGATGAACATCTCGCAGCTGATAAACTTTTGAAAAAACAAAAAAGCAAGGCTGACGAGCGACGCAAAGAATTCGACGAGCATATGCAAAAGTTCTTTAAGAACTACGAGACCGGTTTTTTTGGGCAAAGAGCGAATAAGATTCTTCTTCGAGCCGGAAAAAAACTGAGAAGATTGTCCACCCTTGAAGATGACGGAGATTTGGCTGTTGGTATCAGAGAATTGGAGGCAGACCTTTTTAATCGGACTTCCAATTTGTCTTCATTGGCATCCATTGTGAAACCAAGGGGATTGGCACTTACCAAACGACTTGAAAAGGATTGGGCGGCATACCGGAAAATGAGTGAGGAGGTGCAATCCTCTGTAATTCACCCGTTAAAGACTGAAATTTCTACTCTAATAGATGATATTACCTCTAATCGCATATCTGAATCTCAACGAAGAGACGCTACGATGGAACTATTGGAGACGCAAAAGGACAATTTGGTTAAAGAGCTTTCAGCCTTACGGAGAGATGCTTACGCAGCCTCGGAAGAAATGCAGTCAACCTTAAAGACGGTAGTAAGGGAAGAATTTTCCCAGTTTAGCCAAGCGGTTGAATCGATGTTGCTCGAATTTGCCCACAAATCTGCAAAAAATCCTGCGGAGCTAGACAAAGCAAAGGAACATTTTGAGCAAGAGGTTAGGGCAATACGTGAAAAAGAATCATCCTTGCTTGAGTCCATACGTAGACAAATGGAGGATTTTGCCGAAGCCCTGACAGAACGTGAAACATCAGAGGATCGCACTGGGGCTTTGGAGCAGAAAGTTCAACGCCTTGAGGAACAATTGGAGTTTTATTCCGATTTTGCCCAAATGGGCATGAGCGTCGGGATTCTACAGCATGAATTTGAAAAGACTGCACGAAATATGCGCACCGCAATGCGCGACATTAAACCGTGGGCTGACGGAACTCCAGAACTGAAAAAGGTTTTTCGACGTTTACGCCAATCATTTGACCACCTTGAAGGTTATTTGAAGTTGCTCGACCCTCTAGGGCGCAGGATGCGCCGAACCAAGATTTCAATTTCGGGCGACGAAATTCGAATGTACATCTTGAGGACATATAAGCAGGCTTTAGAGGAAAACGATATTACCCTTGAAGCCTCGGACGTTTTTCTTAAAAAAACCGTCACATGCAGAACTTCAGCTCTTCTCGGGGCGTTTATCAACGTGGTCGACAATGCTGTTTATTGGACATCCAATACGGCAAGTGAAGAGAAAACAATTTTTTTGGACGCCAATGAAGAAGGTTTTCTCCTCTCCAACACCGGCCAGGGCATTGAGGAACGGCTGAGAGAACGCATATTTGAATTTGGAGAGACACAAAAACCCGGTGGGCGGGGTATGGGCCTATCGATTTCAAGAGAGGTGCTAGCGCGAGAAGAGTTCGGACTGGAATTGATTCAAGCAGGGTTAGATACTGAGCCAGTGTTTTTGATCCGGACAGCCATTGAAGAGGGGGGAAATGATGAGTGATCAAGCTTGGTTGGATCATTGCCGAGAGGCTGTCAATAAGTTCGTAATGAATGCTGTTGTAATTGACAATGAGCCGTACTGGGAAGGAATATCTGAAGCTGGAATCACTTCTCCTCAAACTGCAGCGAAATACGATGCAGGACTGCCTATTTCGGACACTGAAGAAGATTTCGCCGATGAAACTGCAATTCATGAAGAAACGGAGAGTCATCCCATTGACATAAAGAGTACCTCAGACGCTTTCGCTGATAAAAACATTGCCTGTGCTTTCGTGATCCCGGACGCACAGGAACATGAGGATGTCGTTATACAAAGAGCTAAAGGAGCCGCACTCGCATCCGATATGGTTATTGTTGACTGGTATCTTCGTGACAAGGACTCGACGATAGCCAAAAAGTTCCTGACGGAGCTTGCAAAAGCCGATGTGGCAGAAAAAGGCCGCATGCGTCTCGTATGTATCTACTCGGGTTCTCCAGATGTTGAACAAATAACAGAGGATGCAATAAATGCTCTTAAAGAAGGGGGGATTAAGTTCACGAAAGAAGACCCTGAGAATGGCTGCGGTAGTGGCAGCCATCACAGTCTCATTGTTTTAACAAAAAGTCCCGAAACAACAAGAACCCTCCCCGAAAAACTTTTGGATGCCATGACGAAAGATTTGGCTGATGGACTGCTGCCCGCATTCTCGTTTGCCGCCATCGCAGCTATTAGAAGGAGCATGCACCATATTATCACACGTTTCTCCAGTGACCTTGACCGGGCCTATGTTGCCAATAGATTAATGACGGTTCCTCCAACTGATGCAGCGGAATTATTGGGAAATTTATTTCTGTCAGAATGTGATACTGCTTTGCAATTATCAGATATTTGTGAAAATTATTTGGGGTTGGACCAGATTAAAAAATGGTTAAAATCAGAGGAATTGCCGCGACCAATAACCATTACAAAAGGCGAAGGGCAAAGTAGAGAAACTGTCGTTGACATAACCGAAGACTTTGTGTTTGCAGTTCTTGATAAGAGCCTTGCTGACGGGCAGGTTATGTACAACAGTAGAAAAGTTAAACTGACCGATTCACAAAAGACCAAATTGTCCGTTTCTTTACATTCCAGTATCACTGATTCTAAAGAGGGGCAACTTAAGTTTGCAAAATATGTTGCTATGAAACTTGAACCTTTTGGGCGAGGTTGTTTTCCAAAGGATGATAGTTGGCGTCCGCGGCTTGGATTAGGATCATTGCTCTGTTTAAAAGAAATAGAGGAGCAGGAAACAAGGAAAAGATACTTTTATTGTCTCACACCGGCCTGCGATACATTGCGCTTAAACAATACAATTCAAACGTTTGTTTTTCTAGAAGTCAAAAATAGTAACAAAAAGGTGAATCTAGTGGTCACCGATGAAGACGGTTGTAATCTCAAGCTTTTAGTGGATCCAACGCCCATTAATGTATGCGGCTACAAATTCCTAGGAGATACTTCAACTGGTCAAGTGATGGGGGAAAAGATTGACGAAAATGGCCTGTACCACTTCATTTCCAATGCCCGTGAAAATACTTTTATCTGGCTAGGTGACGTCAGGCGCGATAGGGCAAGCATGAACATGGCAGAATTAAATCGCGCTTGGCTTCGATTTGGAATCCACGATTCTGAATATTTACGACTAGCAGGCAAAGGAGAGGCTAAATTCTAGGATTGCACCCCTAGGAGTCAGAGCTTCCTCCTCCATTATTACTTCGGTGTGATAAGCAGATTCTCCTACTTCGCTGAAGCTATGGTGGACAAGCAGGTTTTAAGCAATTCAGAATTTTTATATTTCAGGTTTACCCTGCGTTAAAAAACATCACTTTTATAGTAATCGGCCTTTGTCCAGTATTCTCACCGCCGCGCAAACCTAACCAAATCAATAAAATTTGAAGTGTGGTTTGTATCTAACTTCGACAATGTCCCCCCAGTCATCACGGGGTGCTTTGGCGTAGGGCCAGACGATCATGCCTCCTACCCTGTTATAATTTTCCTCGTGAAGAAGTTTGACCAAACCAGTGAAAAAACATTTTTTCTTATCGATCAGCCTCATAAATAAATCCACTTGTTTTTTAAGTTCCGTTTGAGCGCGTGCTGATTTTAGCTCGACAACCCATAGGGTTCCTGCATCGTCAATAGCCAAGATGTCGTTTACTATTTTCTTCTTCTCGGAAAAACCCTTGTCGTCATTCATTATTGCAAGTTCTGAAGTAATCAAGGTCAAGTTTTCACCAAAAGGAAGAATGCCCTTATTGTTTAGGGCGCTGTTTATTATCCATGCTTGCAAAACTTTTTCTGGGGTTTTTCTTCCGGGTCCAGAGATAAGTTCAACGTTCATTTTTTTAATTAACGTATTCTCAAAATCCGGATTGACTGCTTTCATCCTAGAAAGTCCAAGCTCAGGAGTATCGCTGTTAAGGGAAATAAGCGAATATGAATTGCAATTACCCCTGAAATGCCACTTTCTTTGTAATAGCGCTTCTTCATGCTTGACGTTGAGGGTTTTTGCAATCCTGAAGTATTTTAATAGATCATCTTTCATTGTTTCACTCCCTTTGTTAATTGACGCCAGCAGCGAGACACTCGCAGTCAGGGGACACCCCCGTGGGGTCGGTATCAGCCGCCGCTCAGGGAGCTATGGCTGACAAAGCCCGCCTTTCACACTTTTCTTATTCTTATTACGAATTCGACTGGATTCCGGATCACGATTTCATCGTGTCCGGAATGACGAACATTGAGGTTTTTACCTCGATACGTAGATACCTACATACCTAGACACATGTTTTTCCTTCTGCGTGCTGCCTTATGAAGCCATGCTGATATGTATTTTCTTGCCGAGCACCGTAGCAGCCTTGCCCAGGGTTTTCAGGGTTACTCCAGTATTTTCCGGGTCGAGAAGGCGATCGAGCACTGCTCGGCTGGTGCGCATTTTCGCTGCCATGGCCGTCTTGGAGATCTGTTGGACCTTCATAAGTTCAGCGAGCTGATAGGCGATGATCCGCTTGGCCGCCACTATTTCGACTTCGCTTAAGATTCCTTCTTCATCCAGAAATTCATCAAAGTCACTTCCGATATGGCTGTTTGGCCTTTTTTTCATCATTACAATCCTCATAACCTTCAATGGCTGCACTATTTCACCTTGAGTGTATCTAAATTGATACACATGTCAATATAACTTCACTGCTGGCAGGAGGTGCAAACGAGGGGCCAACAAAATCCTGGGGGGCTTTTGGGGCAGGGACCGCTTGAAAACAGGCCATGTATTATGACGTACCCGATACAAACAATCTGTTTTGAGGGAGCAATTTAATAACGATTGGATTCCGGATCACGACGTTTACTTCACCCTCCCCTCAATCCCCTCCCCTCAAGGGAGGGGAAGAGAAAGGAACCTGACTTATTGTGAGGCCGTGTCCGGAATGACGGGCTAGGGATTTTAGAATTTATTCTGCGTTCTGCATTCTGCGTTCTACATTCTGCACTTTTAGTAACCGCTGTTTACCCTGAGCCTGTCCAAAAAATCCTGTAAATCCTGTTGATCCTGTCAAAAAAAAGATCTAATGTCGGGTCCTCGTTTTACTCGGCCCGGAATGTCGGCGGGTGAGTTAGCCTTCCTCCAGGTTTCTATTTAACCCTGGGTGTCACCCTGTGAACCCTGTGTTAAAAAACATCGCTTTTATAGTAACCGCTGTTTACTCCAGACTTGACCTTTCTCAGTGTCCTCATTTTCCTCAGTGGTAAAAACATCGCTTTTATAGAAATTGCTCAGTAACTCAAGATTTAGCCCTTCTCCTTTTCCTCCGTCAGCCCTGAGCTTGTCGAAGGGTGTCTCCGTGGTGAAAAACGTCGCTTTCATAGAAATCGTGTTTCCCCAAAACCCCAGGTTTTCTCAGTGTCCTCATTTTCCTCAGTGGTGAAAAGCATCGCTTTTAAAGTAAACGCGCTCCCCCCAAAATTAAGCTTTCCTCAGCGTTCCGCCATTCGCCCTGATTTATCATTGGGCGTTGGACCCCTGTTCAAGCCAGGGGCAGGCATTGGACATTGGACTACTCTTTCCCCGGCCCCGTGTCCGCCCTACATCCCCAGCAGCCTCTCCACGCCCTCAACCCAGTCGGCAAAATCGGTGACGTAATTATATCCGCAGACGGTGTTGATCGTTCTGCCGCTGATAAGATCAAGGAGCCTCTGCCCGCCTGAGGCGGTCAAGTCAGCAGGCCCAAAGCGGTTGAACATCCTCACCCTGCCTTCCTTCATGAAGATGTAATCGCATACAAAAAGAACATCTTCAAAGAGGTAGAAAGTAAAGCCCGGTGTATGGCCGTCAATGGGATAAGCCTCAAGGCCATTTTCCACAAATCCCCTGTCAAAGAGATCGTCAAAAACGAACCCCCTGGTTAGTTCATTATCGGAATCCAGTCGATGGATCCGCACCTTAGCACCGAGCTCCGACCTGTACAGGTTGCTCGCTCCCAGAAAATGGTGGTGGGTAAAAATAATATGATCGGGGGGCTGGATGGCAGAATCGAAAGTTGAAGGGCAGTCGATCATCAGGGCGCCTGCTCCCGTTTTGATCCTGTACGCCGCGTGCTCAAAACCCAGGGATGGCGATGACATAAGCCTTGTAACGTTGTCTTTTACTGGAGTCTGGACCACAGTGAAGCGTCTGGAACATTCATCAGCGGTAATGAAGTTCTTCCTGTCGGCGCCGCAGAAGGGGCAGCTATCGGGAAGATAACCAACCATATTATAGCCGCACACGAGACAAACGTATTGTTGTTCCATGGGGAGCCTCCGAAAATCAAATATCTAGGGAAAGCAGTCCAATGTCCAACGCCCAACGAAGAAGCTGGGTCCAG
>SDBV01011458.1_pt1 | contig 11491 bp, 16 predicted proteins | sample 2277081 | NCBI WGS metagenome assembly SDBV01 (sample SAMN10402039, study PRJNA504765) | marine sediment metagenome | isolation source: marine sediment core GS10_PC15, 223 cmbsf | place: Arctic Ocean: Southern Knipovich Ridge | collected 2010
AGGTGGAGCCGGTACCGCCCTTCATTTTGCAAGTAACTCCAGAGCGCGAAGGCGAAGGTGAGGTGGGTGTAGGCGTAGGAGAATGCGTAAACGATCAGCTCGGGGTCGCGGCTGCTGCCTGCTGCGATTCGGCCCGTCTCGCGAAATGGCTTATACTTTCGACCAGCCATCGTGCACTCCTTGTTGCCCGCCAGCGCAGGGAATCCAGAGGCCCCCAGCGACGGGGGTCTCTGTCGTTTAGTTGATGGTCTTCTCCTTCGCCCGCGCCGCCCGCGCTTGCATTTTCTGGATGCGACGATGTGCCAACCTCCGCATGTGCAAGCGGAGCGCTGCCTTGGCCCGCCGCTCCCGTTCCTTCGCGGGCAGGTCAGTGGGGATCGCGTCGAGGAAGGAGTCGAGGAAGGTGCGACGGGCAGCCGCCGTGTACACCATTGGATCGTGCCTGCTGGCGGTGGCGGGGCCACCTAACCGGCCCGCCGCCCGCTGCTGTTCCCAGGCCATCGGACACCTCATCTTCTCAAGTGTCCGCGAGCACTAAAAAGCCCACGCAAACACCTGCTACGGTGCCGGTGAGCCTCAATCAATATCCGACGGGGGTTTCGTGTTCAGCGGGCCGTCAGGCCCCGAACTCCAGCCGTACCGCCAGTGACTTGTCTGCGCCCAGCGCATTCGTTATTTCGTTGCCCCCATTATGCGACTCGCAGTGTCAGGTGTAAAGCACCACCAACGCAAAAGGGGCCGCGTGATGCAGCCCCTCTGCGCAGTGGCGGCGGGCTAGAAATCGTCGCCAGGGCTCAGGCGGCGGTGGGCTTCGATGGCCCGCTCGGAAGCGGCGCTGGCCCCGTACCGCTGCAGCATCGACAGGTCACGCCATCCGCCCAGGCGAGCCAGGTCGGTGTCGTTGCCGCCCTTGACCCGATAGATGTGCGCGAAGGTGTGGCGCAGCTGGTGCGGGTGGATCGTCAGTCCGGCCTGCTTCGCCCGCGACTGGATGATCTGATAGATGCCGGTGCCACCGATCTTGCCGCGCTCGCCGATCCAGAGCCAGGGATCAGTGGCCCTCTTGTGCAGCGCCCGCACCCTCATGTACCTGTCCAGGTCACGAGCCATTTTCCGTCCGTAGGGGACGATGCGCGGGCGGCTGCCCTTCCCCATGATCACGATGGTCTGGGCGTCGAAGTCGACGTCGCCCTGCACCGGCTTGCCGTCGTCATCCTCATGGTCGAGCTGGATGCCCGCGATCTCAGCGCGGCGCAGGCCACTGTCCAGCAGGAGCCTGATGATGGCACGGTCGCGCCGGTCACGGAATTCGTGCCCCTCGCAGGCCGCGAACAGCGCCTTGAGTTCGTCGCTGCTCAGCACGGGCGTCAGCACTTCCTTGATCTTAGGCGGCTTCATGCGGGTCATGGGGCTCGCCGTGATCTCCCCTTCCTCCACCAGCCAGGTGAAGAAGACATGCAGGGAGCGGTAGAAGATGTTGACGCTGGCACTGGCGTAACCGGCCTCCGCCTTTTCGATGATCCACGTTTCGACGTGCTCGCGGGTGACGCTGGCGGGCTCCGCTGGCATGCCCTTCTCCGCCAAGAAGGTGATGAAGGCGTCAACGCAGCCGACGTAAGAGCGGATGGTCAGCGGAGCCTTCCCCTCCGCCCGCAGATGACGCTCGAACGAGCGGACGAAGAATTGCGCCTGCAGCTGGGCGAGCGTGTCCTCAGCCAGGCGCGGGGCGTCCTTGGGACGCGGCCCCCTCTTCACGGCAGGCGGTGCTATACTTTGCTCGGGCATCTTGGAGTCTCCTTCCTTGGTGTCCTAGGGGCCAGTCCGTCTGGCCCCTCCGTTAGAATCTTAGTCCACGCAGTGGCGGAGTGTAAATGGGTTGCAGCAGCAATTTTATGGCTATTATTGTATCTGACAGAGAGGATTTAGGCTCCGCTGTTTTGCAATGATCTCAGTTTATAAGTGAAGCTCATAACGCCGGTAGCGCAGTGGCGGACGATTGGGAAGGGCCACGGAAGGGGTTTGATCAGAATCTGGATTGCAGAGGCTCATCTGACCCTGACCCAGCTGATCGACGGGAGCACGTCCTCGGCCTCGCAGACCAGCCTGTAGGTGTAGGCGATGTCGCTGGGGTCGACCAGCACGACGCCCACGCCCGCGACAGGGTAGCCCAAGCCCTGGCTGAACAGGAAGAAGACGAACCGCGCCGCCAGGGCGCTGGGGTCGCCGAAGCGGGTGTCGTGGGGCCACCTCTCCTTGATCCTGTCGAGGAACCGGCCCAGCAGCGTGGCCATGCCGCCGTCGCCCTCCGGCTCCCCGTCGGAGTGCTTGTAAATGATCGCCTCATCGCTGAGGTCGGCGTCCTTAAAATGGACGGTACATCGGGTGCCCATAGCGGTTTTCTCCTTCGGAAATGGCTTATGATTTGAGTGGTTCGAAAGGAGCCTCTGATGACCGAGCGGATCAAGTATTTCGCCCTGGTGCTGGATGACCGCGACCGCACCAACCCCTACTCTGTCTTCCGTGAGGTTCGTACGCCCGACGAATATCGCCTCGATGTCTGGGATCCCGCCTTTGGAGAATGGCAACTCGAGATGAGCTTCGCAGCCTACACCATGAACGGCGAGATCGGAGCGCTCTCCATAACAGCAGCGGAGGCCGCGCACCTGATCGCCACGACCTCCGCCGCCGTCTGAGCGGCCCTTCACGATACCCTTAACGGCTCTCGCCTATGAGCCTCCGAATGTCCTCCGCCAGGTCGCCATTCGCCAGCACCAGCCGCTTGCGTTCCTCCATGTCGTTGACTATCGCCGTCAGCAGTTCCAGCTGATCCGCCGACGTCATGCGGGGCACGGATCGAAGGAACGTCGCCTGGGAGGGCGTGGTTACGCGCTTGGCGGACGGGCTCTTGCGTGGCTGGGTCGGTGCTTCCTGTACCATCGAAATCCTCCTGCTACTAGCCTGATCGGTGCGGGGGGTTAGTGACCATCGCGCCTCCTCTCACTCAGCGCCATAACCTGAGCCTGCCCAGGAGCCTGCCCAGGCCCTTGTTCTTCACCCGCCGCCCCAGCTTTCTAGGCGACGCCGCAACCAGCGCTTCCACGTCACCCAGGAGGCGGGCCAGCCGGTAAAGGAACGACCGCGCCTTGCTCACTGGCCCGCCGCCACCAGCAGCGCCATCAGCAGGATCACCCAAAGCAGCAAGACGGGCATCATCAGCATCAGCAGGAGCGCTCTCATTCGTCACCGGCCCCGTTACCCTCCGCCGTCACCCGCGCAGGGTGCCGTGCTGCCGCCTTCGCCAAGAGGGTGTCCACGGCGTCCAGGTCACGCAGGTATTTGGGCGGCAGGACGTGGCAGGGATCGATGAGATACCAGTCTCGCCTGTCGCCTTTCTCATCGCCGTTGCGCCTCGCGGTCTTGCGCAGTTCCAGCCCCAGGGCCGTGGCCAGTTTGCTCAGCTTGGCCTGTTTCGTCATCGTCGGTCTCCTTCCTGCTAGTTCCAGAGCGCCATCACGCGCTCAGGGTTAGGCTCCAAAATGGGTTCACACTGAGCGCAGAACATGCAGCCAAATTCCTCCCAGTCTTCGGGCTCGGACACGCAGCCGCCCGCGTCGCCGTAGAATTCCGCCACCACCGTCCACATGCCGCGAGCCCAGCGTTGCTGCTCTGGGATTGGCCGATACCGCTGCAGAATCTCCAGCACGTCGAGCATTATCAGCAACATTTCCGTGGGCATTCTCGCTCCCTTCGGAGGGTGAGCGGGCGGGGACGGAAAGGGGGAGGGTCGCCCGCCCGCTCGAAAGAGGAAACAAGGTGCTGTCAATGGGAAGAGAACGCGGCCCGCTGAGGGGCGCATGGGGCGTGGCTCTGACCGCGTTCTCATGAGAGCCTACGGTGCCGGTGCGGGCTCGCTAAAGAACGTGAACGTAAAGTCGAGGTCGGCGTTCGTGGCGACCAGCGATCCGTCGTACAACAGGTTTCCGCACAGCGTCATAGAACCAGTGGCTGGAACCGTCAGGCCCAGCACCTTGATTCCGCTGTTCAACGGCAGGACGAACGTCGCGGGGTCGGGGCAGACGGAGGCGACTTCCTCACCCATTTCGAGGGTCATGGTGCCGTCCAGAACGCTCGGGGACGACGGGATTTTCGCCACCACCACCTTAGTTATCAGGACGTCAAAATCCTGGCTGTTGGTGAAGACCAGCGGTTGATTTCCGGACTCCGCTGCGCCGTTCAAGCTGACGACTTCCACCCAGTCTGCCGTCGGAGCGATGGCTATCATGTCCTCGCCCACCACGGACACGGATCCGGTAGTGGCATCCTCCTGGGCGGTGAGGGCGAGCACCAGAGCGATGCCCAGGCCGATGGCAATAACCGTCGCCAGGGCCGCGAACAGCCGCGTCCTATTTCGGGACATTATCTGGATCAAATCCTGCCTCCTAGTTTGGCTCTCTCTCTAGATTCCGGCCCGCAGGCCCCTTCAGCGCTTCCTAAAGCGATCCGTTTTCCTTTACGGAACCACGGAGCAATCCCCAATTCTTGGTGAGGAGCGCGAAGATGTAAATGGGTTTGGGGCCTAATTATCGGGAGATTTAAGGAGGATTAGGGGAGTCGAGTAAGCGCTAGCGTCCGTTGACACCGGCCCAGCCCAGGCGCACAATCGCGGCATATGCACATCCCAGAACCGTGGCAGCGACGCATCGTGGGATTTCTGGCGATTGCGCCCATGGTCGCCCTAGTCGCATTTGGTGTGATGGCTGTCTTGTGGGGCTCAGGTTGGTCGAACCGCCTAGTTGCCATAGGCTTGGCGTTTGAAATTTCAGGGGTGTTGGCAGTCCTCTTCCGGACAATTCCCGATGAATATCATTGGCAGTTTGGGATGGTGCAGGCTGAGGCCAATCGGTGGACAAAGCCTGGGTATTTGGCTGCCTCATTTCTGCTTCCTGCAGGATTCATACTCCAGTTCGTCTCTGTGGTCTTCTTGTGAAACGTGTCGGAGGGGCGTAACCGTGAGAGGCTGGGCTGTATGGGCCGCTTCCCTGGCAATCGTCTTGCTGCTTGACGGGATCGCGTGGACGCTGGTGATCGCGTGGTGAGGCCCCTGACAGACCGCCTCGAAAGCCTCTTTCCTGCGGACAGCCTTGGCTTGAGGCTGCTGCAAGCGGCAGCCGCGCTGATCACGATAGCGACCGCATTGGCCTTCATCGGAGGTATCGTGTTCTCGGAGTCGGTGCGCGACGCCGTGTCGGACTTCCTTACCGCTGATCTAAAGGTTTGGCACCTACTGCTGGCCGTGGGTGTGTCGGTCGTTGTCGGACTTATCGTCATGCGACTGCGCCGCCCAAGCTCTCCACCGGAACAGGTGCGCTGGCCCAGAGTGATCCCCCTGTATGGCGTGAAGTGGCCGATAACCGCCAGCCGAAGTGGTTCCAGCCTCAGATTTAAGGCGGGCATGCCGCAGTGTCCTGAATGTCGCACCCCTTTGGGTCTCGACGGCGGCGAGGGGGTGGAGCCTATGCAATTGTCTGATGACCAGTGGAAAACAGCGGGACTCGAAGGGTTGGCGTTCAGGTGCCGTAAGCACGGTGCGTACGATCTAAGCGAGTACAAGTTGCCGCTGGTTCTCTTGGCGAGGAATGTTGAGGCGGAGGCCCTAGGTAAATACAACACAGCCCTGGCCGCTGAGGAGCCGAAGTAGGGCGGGTCGGGCTGAGATTCTAACGACGCGGAAACGCCGAACCGCGCACCCGACCCGCCGCCCCTAATCGCCCACGGCTGAACGGTCAGGGGCATCTGGGGACGTCACAGTGGCAGGGCCTGGGGATCATTAGCCAGCGCCACCTGTGCTGGTGACGGTGCTGGCGCTGGGGCCTCCCCGTTCGAAGGCATCGTGATCGTAAAAGTGGGCCACTGCGGAAATCCCATGCTGGCGAGGGTGCGACCTTTTGCCTGAGCCTCCGTCGCCTGGCCCCAGATCATGAGGCGGTCGGCGAACTCCTGCGTGATCCGGAACTCACCCTTCACAAAGTGCTGCCCCAGCGCGGGGAAGTCCCAGAGAACTTTCAAGATCGGCTGCGCAACGGTCTCTGCGACATCCATCCGCCCGTGTGCATCGTGGGCCTCGATGAGGGTCTTCGCCTCCAAAAGCAGACCCTCGATCGGCTCAGGAGCGCCACGCCAGCGCCGTCCTGCCACTTGCTCGAGCTTGTACATCTGGATGGTGTCGAGAGCTATGTGCCTTGCCGCGAGACCATGGAGGAGCTCCACTGCTGCTGCCTCCCATTCGGCAGGGAGTGTAGGCTCAGGCCGTGGCTTGACCTTGCCGCTGAGCTGGTAGCGTTCCACGTTCTCTCCGGATGCAAGCTGCTCGGGGGTCAGGCCCTGAACGGCGATGCCCTCCGCAAACTTTCCAGATAGCCGTTCGCGTTCGACACCTTCAGCCTTGGCTCGGAAGCCGTTCCACTCCGATTCGGAACCATGCCATGTGGCAGGCACAGGTGCGCCCGCCCTCAGCTCAGGCGGCATCATGCGGTTTACGAATTTCTCAAAGTACTCGTTCGGCATGTCCTCATATTCCTCCATTCTTTGATCTGGCTTCGCCGCCGTATTCCAGCGCCTTTCCATTTCCCTATTTACTAAATCCTCCCAGTCCTGCCGCTGCTGTTTTGACTGTTGCATCAGGAGCTGCCGCTGCCTCCGCACCCAACTTCTGGGCCAGGAGCCGTCGATCACAGTCTTGAGATCCCCCACGATGGAGGGCGTCAGGCCTAGGATTGAACAGCGCCTTTCTCCATGAGATCGGCCACGTAAGTTGCTGCCGGATCGCCGCTCTCCTGCAACGCCTTGGCCTTGGCTCGCTGGTTGGGAGCGAGGTCGATGACGTACTTTGAGGCCGCGATGTGGCTTGACGTCTTCTCCTTGGCCTTACCGCCTCCGCCGATCCGGGACGCGAGGTCCGCGACCGCCTGGCGCATCTTGGCCACCTTCGCTGGGATGTCCAGCTCCGGTGAGTGGGCGATGTTCATGCTTATGCCGATGAAGACATCGAACAGCCTGGCAGCTTCGGCATCCGCGAACGTCATGTCCGCAATGAAGTCCTTCATCTTGAACCGGACGCCTGCCCCCTCAAGCTCTTTCTCCAGGCCAAAAAGCTTGATCTCCAGAGCCCTAACCCGTTCCTCTCCCATCGCCTCAACGAACCAGGCTCTTTTCTCTTTGCTGAATCCGTGCATGCTGTCTCCTTCCACTACTACCCGATGTCGAGATAAAGCGCCGCCGCCGCGCTCATGCTGAGGGCGATCAGCGCATCAATTTTCTTACTGGAATGTGACTTCACCAGCCGCGCACGGGAGTCCTCTTGCACCTGCATCTTCAGCGCTGCGTTGAGTGCATGCTCCCGCAGCAGGGCGTCGCCGTCGTGCTGCAACCGGCGCGAGCGAATGAGGGTCAGCAGGTCGACGTCGGCCTGGGCGCGGCGGGCTCCCTGGTCGAAGGGCTCGCAATAGACGCCGTGCTCCTGCTGGAATCGGGTGCAGAAATCGTGCAGCTGCGTGGGGTCGAACACGATCCGCACCACGCGATGGGTGCGCACGAAACCGGAGAGCCAGGCATAGGGCGCGGCGAAGTCCAGCGGCACTCCCTCCGGCACCCAGATTTTGGTCTGCCTCACGAGAATCTTCGCGGCCTCCGTGCGCTTGGGCACGAACACGCTGAAGCCCACAACGTCGTTCGTCACCAGCTCGCGCTCCGCCTCACCGTTGTCGCGGCTGACGGCTGTGATGGCGAAGCTGTCCGAAACGATGCCCGCGTCCAGGCCCACCACGAGTTGCGTTTTGGGGTCGAGGGGCGGGATCCTGGCCGCACATGCATCCCATTCTTCTTCGCTGATTGCGCTGCCCGCCACGGCGCTCGCCCAGCGGTTTTTGTAGTACCTAAAATAGAGCGGCTCGGGCAGCTTGCGGCGCACCCTAGCCAGCGATTCCTCGGACACCCAGGATGGCTGCCAGCCCTCCGCTGAGATGAACATGTGCGCCCCGTCGTCTGCCAGCGTCGCCCTGGCGGATTCCTGCCAGGAGTCCAGAATGCCCGCGTTTGTGAGAATCCAAAGGGCGCTGTTGGGGTGCTTGGCCAGGGAGGAAACCGCCGCGTGATACAAATCTGGGGACACCCACTGGGTGATTTCCTCGAGAATGAAGATGAGCTTCCGCGCCCGCGCACCCAGGCCGTGGAAGCTGGGGACATCGGAGGCCATGACCTGAATGCGGCTGCCGTTGGAGAACGTGAACAGGCGCAGCCGCTGCTCCACGTGGGCCTTGAGGCTGGGGTAGCCAGCGATCAAACCGCCCAGCGCGTCCAGGAGGATAGCGGCCTGGTCAGCGTCCACAGCCACGATGAAGATGTGGGTCGCCGGTTCCATCGCCGCCTCCACGAGCGCCAGGGCCGCGCCGGTCGTGGTCTTGCCCGCTCCCTTCGGGAGCTCGATGTAGGAGAACATGGCGACCGGCCTGCCGTCAGGGGCCTTGCGGAGCAACGGGATGCAGATGTTATCCCTGATCCAGGGGTCAGTTTTCCAGCTGTCGGCCAGCCTCTGTCCACTGGGAAGACGCAGCTCCCCGACGAACGCGAGAGCCTGCGCTAGCTTACTGTCTGGCTCCGCAACGGCCTGCGTCATAATGTGATCATTTCTATGCGAATAGATTCGGAGTGTCCAGCAGGGCTCGGAGGGTATTACCAGCTACGGTTATTCCTATGTCCAGATATGATTTGGACGGTTGTAAAGGGGCCAAGGGCGCTGTTCTGCAGTTGTCGGGGAATTTTTCCGTGGGCCTCCCCCAGGGGCTGCAGACGGATTCCGAATAAATCCTCACGCAGAGCCCCGCTGGAACAGGCTGGAGATATCGCCGTCGCTGCCCTCCCCGAACAGCGCCTGCAGGTTCTGCCTGACCCGCTGATCCAGCTGCAGAAGGGTCTTGACTGCAGCCCTCACGTCGCCATCGGCCTTCAGCTCAGTGTCGCGGTAGAGCCGGTTGCTGAGGTTGAGGGCGTGGCAGTAGAGCCGCGCTGTAAGCGCAAGCAAGGCGTCTTGATCGGCTGTCAGAGGGGGATGGGCCTGACGCCAATCGGCAGCTCTGTTGAGCGCTGCCTGACGGCCCAGGCGACGTGCTTGCGGCTGGGTCTGGGGCTCGGGGTCAGCGCCATTCGTAGAGGCTGGGGAGGCGGCAGCAGGGGACTTAGATTCTCCCTGGCCCCGTTTCTTGGCCATCGCGCCCTCCATTTCGTACCTGCTTCAGCCAGCTAAACCCCCGAGTCTAGTCGCAAATGATGAGACATAAACTGCAAACAGTAAAGGCACGCAGACGCGCTAGCTAGGGGATCCTGACAAGGCAGGCTGCAGAGGTGCCCGTGCTGGTGCTGGTGTTGAGCTGCAGCTGAAGGGGGGGAGGTGAAGGGCGAGAGGCATCGGCTCCCTCAGTTGCAGTGCTGGTGTAGGTTCTCATTGCTGTTGATGGGATGGTCTCAATGGTCAAGGAGAACAGGGGCCTGACGGCCCTTCCTTCGCGCCGGAGGGGAGCCCTGGGCTGAGCACCAGCTAAGCGATAAAGGGCTCCAATTCCCTTCCTACAGAGCATAGACGCGTGTGCCTGAACCTACGCTGTCGCTCCAAGAGATACCCTAGAAGAAGCTCAGGGGCCTGGGGCCTGACGGCCCTTCCTTCGCGCCGGAGGGGAAACTTGGGAAGGCCCTGCCGGAGCCGCAGAGGTGAAAGGTTGCGGACTCCGGAAGGGTCAGAGGGGGTGAGACGCTCGCAAGAACTGGTACTCCCGCCGCCCGTGGCTCGCTCGGCCTCCTTGGTACTCTCCGCATGTACTGGCTCGCTCTCATGCGTTGGTGCTCTCGTAACATACGGCTGGGCTGCGCCCTTCCTACGCGCCTGGGGCCGTCCCCTCTTCCTCCCCGTTCGCGATCGGGGTGAAGCTGAGGGCGTCCTCGCTGTCGCTCATGTGCACGTGGCCTGGCTCGCCGTGCCCGAGATTGTCATCGTGCCCGTGCTCGTGTTCATGCTCGAACCGAGCGGGTGCGCCCTCCAACGGATGCTCAGGGTCGTGGGTGTGCTTGTGGGTGTGGATCACTGGCCGTTCCTCCTTGCTGCTACTGACCGTTTTGCTCGGGGCCTTTGGCCCTCCCTTCGCCGCCGCCGTTGCTGTGCTCGCGCTGGTCGTCTTGTTCGCCCAGCTTCACTGCCGCCTCCGTTTGCCTGACCGCCTCCTTCCACTCGTCCAGCCAGGCCTCCGCTGCTGCCAGGTCGGGAATGCAGCAGATGACTAACCGGCTGAAACCATATGTAACGCCGTCGGACTTCTCAAACCGCTCCATGCGGAGCCGCATCCCATCCGCCCGTTCCCTGACCCGCGCCTCTTCGGTTTGTGTGTTAGGCATTGTGACCCTTTCATGTGAATGCGAATCGTTTGGTGGAGCACGACAGGGTCATAAGCGGCTCCTGGCGAGCGGGGCGTGGTAGGCCCTGTCCATGCAGCGCCGCCGCTGACCGGCCAGCCGCTGGGCCTCAGCGAGCAGGAGCCGGTGCAAGGCATCAGGGTCTCGTCTCAGCCTGCGCCAACGGGCTCCGGTCGTGAGCTTCCGGTCTAAAGTGTCTCGCATCCAGGCGGACTGGGTGGAGGGATCCGAGGTGTTCGGGCGGGAGTCGGCTAACTCGTAATACTGGTCACTAAGCCTGCCAAATTTACCTGCCCTTCCGTCCCAGTGTTCCCAAAACTTCCCCTCCCATCGGGGAGATGAGGAACGGAGTTCACGCAGTGAACGTAGAGAGGGTAGTTTATGTGAGGCCAAAAGTTTACCTGCCTCGAACTGCACAAAGTCGGCCCCTCGCCGGTAGCGGTAGTGCCCGTCATCCCAGGCCCCGCCGCCGCTGATCGGAGGGCTCTTTCGCCTCCCGTTGGCCCCCAGCGCCACGACGCCCAGGCGTATCACATTCGGCGTCGTCACGATGTAGTCCAGCTCCCGTAGGATGTTGCGGAATCGGCTGACCGTGTCCAGGCTGATCGCCAGGCAGCGGGCAGTGTAGGCTCGGGGCGTCGGGTCGCGAAATGCGCAGGCGATCACGGGCAGGGCGAGCACGGCCCTGAGCCTGCGGAGGCCCTGGCCCATCACGGTGACGTCCATCACGAACGCGGAATTTTTCGCCACGCCGATCCGGTCAAAGGACTGGCGGCGCAGGATACGTGGGTAGCGCAGCTGCAGCCAGCCATCTTTCCGATCCCACAGCTCGCCGAAGCCGCCAGCGATGATCCGCTGGCAATGCTGCCGCCCGTAACCTGTCAGGCACACTAGCCGGTCGACCGCGTCGGCCAGGTGGAGCCGGTACCGCCCTTCATTTTGCAAGTAACTCCAGAGCGCGAAGGCGAAGGTGAGGTGGGTGTAGGCGTAGGAGAATGCGTAAACGATCAGCTCGGGGTCGCGGCTGCTGCCTGCT
>SDBV01011459.1_pt1 | contig 11490 bp, 10 predicted proteins | sample 2277081 | NCBI WGS metagenome assembly SDBV01 (sample SAMN10402039, study PRJNA504765) | marine sediment metagenome | isolation source: marine sediment core GS10_PC15, 223 cmbsf | place: Arctic Ocean: Southern Knipovich Ridge | collected 2010
TGCATAGACCTGCTTGGCAAGTACGCTCAAGCGGGGCTCGAGCGAGTGTTCCTTTGGCCGCTTGGCGACGAGGCGAGGCAGTTCGAACTCGTAGGCGAGAGAGTGATGCCCGCCCTTTAGGGTCCACCTACCCCGCTTCGGAGCGATCAGCGCGAGCGGCCTGTCGCTTCCGCTTCCGCGTGAATGCGGTAGGGCGGTCCGTCAGTGCCGCTTCTCGCGCGAAGCGGGAGCGATGAGCCCTGTGGCATCGACCAGTCGTCCCGATTCGTGATCTCGATGACAACCTCTGGCTCCTGCAGCAATTCCCGGCTAGTGGCTGACAGGTACTGCTCGGCGTGGCCCGCGAGCAGCAACCGGCTCGCGCAAAGAGTGCGACGTCTGCCGAACGGGAGTTTTCGCCTAAAGCTTGGGCGGGCGCTTTGACTTGCGCTTCTTGCGGCAGGTCTTGTACTTGCGTGAGCCCTTGATCACGTCGCCCTCGACGGTCACGACCCTGATCTTAATCTTGAACGTGCCCCGGGGGAGGCCGCGCAGGTCCACGGTCGCGGTGTGGCGCTTCTTACCCAAGACCTTCCTGCGCAGCACCGTCAAACGTTTCTTGCCACGGAAGATAGTCACCTTCCTGAGCTTTACGCCGCCCGGTCGGCGGATGCGGATCTTGAACTTGCGCCGGCTTACGCAACGCTTGCTCGGCGGCAGCTTCACCACGTCCTTGGCGGGCGGAAGCGGCGGCTTCAGGCGCGTGAGCGTGCGACAGGGAGAGGTAGGGGTGACAGGCCCGGTGCCCGGGGTCTGCGTGCAGAAGCGAAGCTGGAAGCTGCTCGGATCGGTCGAGGTGATGTCCCAGGTCGAGGCGCCACCCGGGTCTTCGACACAGCTCGGCGTGTACCAGATATGCGTTCCCGTGTAGTGCGTGCCGCTGCCGCTAATCGCCCACATCACTTGGCCCACGGGATGGGTACAGGTGGCGAAGCGCGTGGCCTTCGTGACTGTGCCCTTGAACGCGCCGGAGCCGGTCGGCTTAATCAATACCGCGCCGCCTTCGAACTCCCAGGTCCCTTCAATCAGCTCCGCGGCTGCTGCCCGCGAAGCGGATGCGCCGATGAAGATCATCGCGACGGCGCCGACGAGCAAGAGGTTTCGGGCCAGGCGGGCTGCCATCACGGGGCGAGGGTCAAGAGGGACATCAAGCCCCGAAACCATAGTGCAAGCTGCAGCAAGAGGTCGATAGAACACTCGTGCAGCCGGTACGGGGTGAGACGGCGGAAGCGTGAGCTGAGCCGCCTCGGGAGGCTGACTGCCCCTTTCGCGTGATAGCGGGAGCAGGTACGCCGGCGTCGGCGGGGCCAACTTTACCCGTGGACTCACCGGTGGTCTCAAACTGAGCGAAACCCAGAGAACCTGAGACCACCTCAGCGCACTTCAGCGCAGCTCAGAGCACCCCACAGAACCGCCGGAGCCGTTATCGCAGGAGGCTGCTATCCAAGCAGCCTCCGTTACGAAGATGTCAGGGGAGCGAAGCGACCTTGACACCGGAGGTAGGAGGTCGTCGGTTCGAGTCCGACTAGCTCCATTTGCCGCTGCGCACGATCCAGGGCAGGCTTGGTCACTCGAACATTGCAACAACCGAGCGGTAGCGGTGCTCGGCAAAGCCCCTGAAGCCGTGCGGACGCTTCATCCGTCCGGCCAGCATGCACTAGCCGCCAAGTCGCCGACGGGCCTTCTGCACAGACGGCAGCACGCCCTTGGCCTTCGTGAGCGCTCGCGCGCGTAGAACGACGCTCGCGGGTTTCGCGGAAATCGTGATCTCCTCACCGGTCGCGGGGTTGCGTCCCTGGCGAGCCTTCGAGGCGGGCTTCACGCGCACGGTCAGCTGTACAAGACCGCCGATCTTGACCTTTTCTGCATTCGCGATCTCATCGAGCGCGACTTCCTCAAGGGCGTCGAGCACGCGCTTGGCCTCGACTTTGCTGATCTCGGCACGATCGGCGATGGCGCCAGCGAGTTGCGACTGAGTCAACGGCAAGACGATCTCCTCTTTGTAGGGTCCAAGAGCTGCGAAGACTACGTTTGGGGGCGGTCATGTCGTTCCGGGACGGAAAGACCTACCGCGTCGAGGGCTTTCGCACGGTCGAGCAAGCACTGCCCGCTCCTGGTCTGACCTCAGTTGACTAGCTCCGTCGGAACCGGGCCGACAACCGTGGCCTCAACCATAGTCTCGAACTGAGCGAATCTCTGCGAACCTGAGAACACCGCAGCGCACTTCAGCGCAGCTCAGAGCACCCCACAGAACCCGCGGAGCCGTTATCGCAGGAGGCTGCTATCCAAGCAGCCTCCGTTACGCAGGTGTCAGCGGAGCGAAGCGACCTTGACACCGCAGGCAGGAGGTCGCCGGTTCGAGTCCGGCTAGCTCCATTACCTAAACGCGATGGCGTTGCCGCGCTTCGCGCATTGCGACAGCGCCGTGGTCGGGCAGCGGAGCCAGCGGTCTACGCGGCTGGTTCGGCGTGCACAATCAGGGGGCGGCCGCCTTCGTCTTGCCAACGCGAGCGGATCGTGACGTCGCTCGAATCACCGGAGTAGCGGATCATCGCCACACTCTCCGTGTCGCCCACGTCGACGCTCAGGACGTCGGCGCCGGTGACCGGCTGCGGTAGGGCTTGGGCAATCTGGGGGACCTGTGGGCGCAGTTCCTCGGAGAAGTCCGCCGCGACCGCGTCCATGTCGCCGCGCACAACCGCGTCCGCATGCTGCTTGATCTGATCCCGCGTCTGCTGCTCGTCCATGTCTTACCTCCGAGTGATATGGATATGGGCTCCGTGGCCCCCAATTCGCGAAGCATAGCCAGCGAGGATAAGCACAGTCTCCGTAGCACGCAAACGCCGGATGGGGAGCGCCCCCGTCGTCGGCGGGCCAACTTTCTCCCGTGGACTCAACCGTGGTCTCAAACTGAGCGAAACTCAGAGAGGGCACCTGCCTCGCATGGCGAGCAGCAGCGCGAACCCTACGCTTCTGCTCCTCGCGCAGAGCGGAACCCGCCCAGCGAATCGTCCGCGCCAAAGCAGCCGCGCTACGCGACAGGGGCGGCTTGATCGGTGGGTGCCAACTCGGTCAGCGACCGGCTCTCGGCCGGTCGGCCTAGGGCGTGGCGTCGATACCAGCGCCGGCCGTGCGCATTCTGGACCGTCCACAGCGTGGCGGACAAGGCGCCTCGCGGGTGCAGCCAGAAACCCTCGTCGACCGCAAGCGTCGGCGTCGTGCGCCTCGGCGCCACGTCGGCGACCACGACGCCGGGCCCGTCTTGGGTCCCTCGCCACGCGAGGACACCGCCGTGGGAATCGGTGATGCACGTCCCGCCCTGATAGTGCCCGCGGTAAGTGACGCCCGGTGCGAGCGGCATAGCGCACCGCACGGGTCCGCACTGTGCCGCGTGTGCAACCGGGGCTCCGACGGCCCGGGCCATGGAGGGCGCGATGCCGGCTGCTGTCCGAGCGTTGGTCGCTTCAAGGCGCCGCATCAGCCGAGTGGGTGGCCAGGGCGGAATCGACCACCACGCCGACCCGCCGACCACAAGATCTACGCGTCCGCGCAGCCGGCGGACGGTCTGCGTCCGCATGAACTCCCAACACATCGCTGCACCGACCGGGAGCCCGTCGGCGTCTATCACTCCGTCATCGCTGCCGCCGACGTAGAAGCAGTTCTCCCACATCGTCGGAAGGTCCTTGTCGTGGCGCCCCAGCACCCGACCATCGGGCGCCACGAGGAACCACGAGTTGTGATTGTGCCCGTCGTCGTCGCGACAGATGAACGAGCCACCGACAACGGCTGAGTGCCGACCGGCGAGCTCCTGCAGCAACTCCATCCCAGCGCCATCGACGGGTAGCGCCGCGCCGGCAAGCTCCTCGGCAAAGCCCATGCCAGTGCTGAAGAACTCCGGTAACACGATCCATTCGGCGCCTGAGGCACCGGCCTCGTCGCCCAACGCACGGCAGCGCCGCAAGTTCTCCGCGACGTCACCGACGATGGGCTCCAGTTGGACGGCGGCAATCCTCATGATCTGCTCCTCATACTTGCGAGCTAACGCGCCCGCGAGGCCGACAGTCGGCAGAGGGAACAGCCTACCGAAGCCCAGCAGGACAGAGGCCCTTCTCGAGCCCTTGCTACCTCGCCCTGACGACTCTTGCGCTGACGATTGTGAAGAGCTTGCGCCTGGGCTTGGAGACGTTGCTCGAGGTGTCGGTTGCCGTGGCGACGTCGCGATACGTGCCCCGGGCGAGCCGGCGGTTCCGAATCCATCCGGACAAGGATTCGCTGTTCTTACCCGTTGAGCCCGAGCGGATTAGCTCGCCCCGCTTCTTGTAGAGGGTGCACCTCGCCCTGCGTGTCCTGCTGCGAAGACTGCGTTTCAGCCGCCTACCCGAGAGCCCTTTCTTTCTCAGGTCACGCCTGATCTGACGCCTGAGCTTGCGCTTGTTGCTACTGGTGTTGGAGCGGCAGCGCCCCTTGGTGCCCTTGGCCGTCCGTTTGAACTTCAGCCCTCTGGTCCTGCGCTGGATCACGTGCGTGACCACGGCGGCCTCGGAGAGCGTGTAGCGGATCGTGCCGCCGCGCTTGACCTTCCGCTTGGCTGCGGCCGCCTTGGCGGTCGGCGCGAACCGGCGCGTGATCTTGAGCGAGCTGATCACGGGTGCCGTGGTGTCGGGGAGAGCGGGGGAACCGGGAGGCGCGAGCGGCTGCCAGTTGGGCCTGGCGTCGCCGAGCGCGTTGTTGGTGAGGTTGGTCGGCCCGGAGCCGTCGGCGTTCATGACGTAGACCTCGTTGTTGCCGTCGCGGGCGGTCATGAAGGCGATCTTGCCGCCGTCGGGCGAGTAGACCGGCCTGCCGTCGAACACTCCCGCACCGTTATTGGTCAGGTTCGTTTTTCCAGAGCCGTCGGCGTTCCAGGCGTAGACCTCGCTGCCCTCCTCGACGACGATCTTCTGACCATCGGGGGAAACGTCTGGGTACTCCTGATCGAGCGGGCTATTCGTGATGTTGGTCTGCCCGGAGCCGTCGGGGTTCATGGAGTAGATCTCGGAGCTTAGGTCGAGCCTCCGGAAGGCGATCTTGCTGCCGTCGGGGAAGCAGGTCGGCATGATGTCGTCCTTCCCAAGAGAGTTGGTGAGGTTGGTCTGCCCGGAGCCGTCGGCGTTCATCTTGTAGATCTCGTTAAGACCCCCGTCGCGGGTGCTCACGAAGACGATCGAGCCGTCGGGGCAGGTCCTGGGGCTGAAGTCGGCCATCGGGTGATTTGTAAGGTTTGTCTGGGCGGAGCCGTCGGCGTTCATGACGTAGATCTCGCTGTTGCCGCCGCGGTTGGTGTCGAAGACGATCTTGGTGCCGTCCGCCGACCATGCCGGTGAGCCGTCGAACGCCGGGTTGTTGGTGAGGTTGGTCTGCCCGGAGCCATCGGCGTTCATTTTGTAGATCTCGCTGTTGCCGTCGCGGCTCGAGCTGAAGGCGATCTGGCCGTTCAGCCCTGGGAGGGCGGCCTGCGAGGAGCTCCCGGTGAGAAGTGTGAGGACGAGCAGCACCGCCGCGGCGGCTCCGGCAAGCAGGCGCCCGCGCGCGGCTGTCTGATCCGGGTTTCTTCTGTCGGCCCTACGCATCCTTGGCTTTGTCTGGTGGCTCCTACCCAGGATGTCCTCGACGGGAGCCAAGGCGTTGATCCTGCGTCTGGCTCAAGACTATCTAAGACACGCAGGTCCTGCGCGAATTGGACAGAGATGGCGATGTCGAAGTGGGACGCAGGCGAGCTGGATAACGCTAGGCACTACGACTGACGCAAGGACTGTCGCGCAGTTTCGCTGCGCCGGCATCAAGCGGCTCCCCAAAGCGGAATGCCGAGCGCAGCGGTGCCCCAACTTGGTCCGGGCGAGCAGCGCCACCGAACGAGCGTCCCCGCTTTCCATGCCAAGAACAACGGATCACGACTGGAGTGGCGCTCCCCTTTTCGCGTGATAGCGAGAGAAGGCACGCCGGCGTCGGCGGAGCCAACTTTCTCCCGTGGACTCAACGGTGGTCTCGAACTGAGCGAAACTCAGAGAACCCGAGAGCACCTCAGCGCACTTCAGCGCAGCTCAGAGCACGTCAGAGAACCCAGCAACCGTTATCGCAGGAGGCTGCTATCCAAGCAGCCTCCGTAACGGAGGTGTCAGCGCAGCGAAGCGACCTTGACACCGGAGGCAGGAGGTCGCCGGTTCGAGTCCGACTAGCTCCATCACAGGAAAGACCCGCAGGGACGGACATTCGTTCGTTGACCGTCTGCCCGCGCGCGTCGCCCATCCAGGTGGTCGATCGTATGCGCGCTATCCGGACCTAGGATCGACCACTAGGCCAGCGCCGGAGTCTGCGGCACGAGCAGCATGGCGGCCTTGGCGAGCGCTAGGGCCGCTCCTGCGGCCAGGCGGCGGTATCGCGCCCGGACCCCGGCTTCTGCCATATGGCCTCGCCGGATGTGGGCGCTTCCGGCTTGAGTCGGCTGGACCCGGTCTCGAGCAGGTCACCCACGACATCCGCAGCCCTGCTCACGCCCCCGGCGTCCCGGAAGGATCGGCCCAGCTCGGCGGCGACGGCAGCACAGTCGCCGACGAGCACTGCTTCGCAGGACGCCCGGATCGCCCCGGCGCCCGGCGAGCGACCGCGCAGGATGCGGCCGGCGCCGACCTCCTGCACGCGTCTTGCGACCAGGGCCTGCTCCGCCTGCTGCGGGAACGCGACCAGCGGAACGCCGAACCACAGCGCCTCACTGACGCTGTTCATGCCGCCGTGCGTGATGAATAGCCGCGCGCGCGAGAGCACGGCAAGCTGTGGGACGGACCGCCTGACGACGGCGTTGGCGGGCAGTGGGCCGAGCGCGTCGGGGTCGAGCTTGTCGCCGATCGAGAGCAGCAGCCGGAAGTGGCTACCGGCAAACGCCTCCAGGCAGGCGCGGAAGAAATCGGGGCGGGCGTTGAAGAGAGTGCCAAGCGAGACGTACACGAGCGGCTCCTCGCCGAGTTCGGCGAAGAGCGCCTCGTCGGTGTGGTGCTCGGATCGCAGCAGCGGCCCGACGAAGTGCACGCTGTCATCGAACAGCTCGGTACGTGGCTGGAACGCGCGCGACGTGAAGACGATTGCGCGGTCGGCGCGGTTCGAGAAGAGATCGACCATCGTGCCGGGATCGAGGCCGTGCCGGCGTCGGACCCGTGCGCGCGCACGGCGCAGGCGAGGGTACGCGAGCGCGCCACCGGCGACCGTGAGGGTGACGTCTGCGAGCGACGAACGGGCACGAAGCATTGCGGAGTGGAACGCAAGAGTGCTCGTGGAGCTGATCGTCGGCACATCGAACTTGCGCGCCGCCAAGCGGCCCCAGGGACACATCGAGTCGTGGATGACGACGTCGGGGCTCTCTCGACGGATCTCATCGAGCGCGAACGGCAGCAGGTCCTCGGTTGCCTCGGTGAGGGCGACGCCGCCCTTGATCAGGTTCGAGTCGGGGTTGTGGTAGTCGTACCTGATCCGGCCGCTGTACTCGCGCATCTCTGCCCCGGCCGCCTCGAGTTGCTCCCGGAACTCGGGAGGCAGGTACGCCAGCGTGCGAACGCCGCGGCGTGAAAGCTCGGCGATCAGGGGCAGCGTCGGATTCACGTGCCCCGCGAGGGGCAGGTTGAAGAACGCGACCGTGGCGGGGGCCATGCCGGCAGTATCGCGGAACTCCGCCTCGGCCGCCGCCAAACGACAGGCAATATCCGCAAGAAGGTTGTCGGGAGAATGTCCTGCCCAGACGGTACGCGGTCGGGGCCGCGCCGGCGTCGGCGGGGCCACCTTTTTCCCGTGGACTCAACCGTGGTCTCGAACTGAGCGAAACTCAGAGTTGCACTTGTGCCCAGATATCGGGCATAACGACAGCCATGCTTCGCATCTCGTCCTCCCGGTGGCCGGCTGCCCGCCTCGGCGCAGGCCACATCATGTGCCGACTACCGGTGTGCCGACTACCGGCTCAGCGCCTGCGTGACCCTGGAGCGCACGTTGAAGAGCGACTTGAGGGCGCGGTCGCCCAACGACCGGTCCGCCGGCATCATCCCGATCTGGCGCGCGTACTGCATCTGGTCGGCGATCACAAAGTTGGATGCGACCTTGCCGTCGCGGAAGACGAAGTGGTCCATGCCGTCGATCGCGATCTGCTTCCCGGTGGGCGCTATGCCCAACAACGGTCCCTCGTGCGTGGCGGTGAGGTGCCAGTGCACGAGGACGTCGTCCCCTTGAGCTGCCATCGCGACGACGTCCATGTGCCAATCCGGCAGCGCAGTGAAGACGTCCTCGAAGTAGGCGCGGATCTCGTCGGCGCCGTGGCAGGTGCGGTCGGGGAAGCGCTCGACGGTCGCCTCGGTCCAGAGCTGGCTGACGAAGTCGAGGTCGCGACGGTTCAGTGCGTCGAACGCCGCTCGAGCCAGCGCGGCGTTCTCGGTTTCGGTGGGGGTAGCGGTAGTAGCCATGGCCAGCATGCTCGCAGACGCGCGGCTCCGACACAACGCGGCGAGGCGAACGCCGGCGGGCAGCCCAACGCGACTAGCATCAACCCATGGCCACCGAGCCCGGCCGCCATAAGCTCGGCCCCGACGACGCGACGGACGCCTTTACTCAGGCAGCCCGGCGGCTTCGAGTGCCTCTCGGTGTGATTCGAACCATCGAAAGCGCACCGCCACCCCGTCTCGCACGGTCCAAACGTATCCGTGCTCGCCCGCTACGGGTACACCGCTACCCCGCCCGGTCCCGGTGTAGCGAGCAAGCACGACGACCTTGTCGTCGCCTGCATCGATGAAGCGCTCGACCCGGGGCTTGAAGTCCCCGAAGGTGTCCCGGACCGCGGAGAAGCTCTTGCGTCCGCGCCGCGTGCCCGGCTCCACGGCGTAGCTCGGGTTCACGTATTCAACGTCGGCGGCAATGAAGTCCCGAGCCGACTCCTCCCGATCCCAGGCGCCGTAGATGCGGCGAACCAACTCGACGTTCTCCTTCGACATGGCCCGCAGAGTACCCACTGGCACTAGATCCAGGCGAGGATCGGCCCGAAGACGAGCAGCAACACGGCGACAATCGTCGCCAGCGTGCCCACGACGCGCACCTGCCGCGCCCGATCGTCCATGTCATACACCCAGGCCGCCATGGCGAAGAAGGTCCCGTACCCGAAGATCACGATCAGGGGCACGAACGGCCAGTTCCACCACCAGTACTCCCAGTGGAAGTAGCCGGTCGTGTAGAGCAGCACTTCGACGAATACGGCGAACGCCGAGAAGGCAAGCACCATCAGCCATCGGTTGGGGATGCCGAACACCCGCAGACTGCGGTCCGCCGGCAACTGCTTCACGAACAGGACGCCCAATACCAGGAAAAACAGCGAGATCTCGACATTGAGTCCGATCAGAACCATGTAGCTCATGTCTCCGGTGACGGTCCAGATCGCCGCCCGATCGCTGAAGTGGAGCACGAGTGAGTTGACGACCTCGTTGATCCAGTCCATGAGCCAGAGGGCGAGTCCCGCGAGGACGATGTCCCACCGGCGTCGCTCGACCTCGACCGAGTACACGTATAGCGCGAGCCCAAGCAGCGTCACCGTGTACCACTTGAACTGGTCCCCGTCCCGCAGGAGGCGAAGCGCGTCTTCAGTGAAATCGGTGACCGCCGTGAGGGCGAGCGCGTCCACGAGACCGAACCCGGCTACGCCCTGCGGGTGGGAAGTGAGCCACTGCGCATGCGCGGCAAGCCTAGCTGGTAGGGCGCAAGGCGGCGGCGAACCCTGGCGACGAACATGTGTCCAACAACCAAGCGATCTTGGCGACTCGTGCGGGAACATGGTCGATCCCCCGGGTGGACTCCCTTCCGGGGGTCCTAGTCACACCATCTACCCATCTCCCAGGTGCCGAGGGCAACAAAAGAGACAACGAAGCGGCGGACGCCGGGCCTGGCGCTGTGCGCGTCGTTGGCTGCCGCCGCGCTCCTTGCGCTCGTCGTTGGCGCGTCGGCCCTAGCCGAGCCGATCGGGTCGCAGGTCCGTATCTCCCAGATGGGGCCGGACGGGAACACGGACTTCGCCGGCCGGGATCCCGCCGTCGCCTACAACTCCCAAGCGAACCAGTACCTCGTCGTCTGGGACGGCGACGACGTGACCAACGGCGAGCTGGAGATCTTCGGCCGTTTGGTGGACGCGGCGGGGAGTCCGGTCGGCGGTGAGTTTCGCATCTCCCAGATGGGGCCGGACGGGAACTTCAACTTCGCCGGGTTTAAGCCCGCCGTCGCCTACAACTCCCAAGCGAACCAGTACCTCGTCGTCTGGTCGGGCACCGACGACACCGCGCCGCTCGTCCAGGACGAGTTCGAGATCTTCGGCCAGCGTCTCGACGCCGGAGGTTCCGAGGTCGGCACCGACGACTTTCGTATCTCCGACATGGGCCCGAACGGGGACGCGGACTTCGCCGCGCGGGAACCTGCTGTCGCCTACAACTCCCAAGCGAACCAGTACCTGACTGTTTGGGAGGGCGAAGACGACACCGCGCCGCTCGTCGACAACGAGGACGAGATCTTCGGCCAGCGCCTTGATGCCTCAGGCGCCGAGACCGGCAGCAACGACTTTCGCATCTCCGACATGGGTCCGGACGGGAACACGAGCTTCAACGCGCAGGAACCCGCTGTCGCCTATGACTCCCAAGCGAACCAGCACCTCGTGGTCTGGTACGGCGACGACGCTACCAACAACGAGGAGGAGATCTTCGGCCAGCGTCTTGATGCCTCGGGCGCCGAGACCGGCAGCAACGACTTTCGCATCTCCGACATGGGTCCGGACGGGGACACGCTCCTCGACGCGAAAGAACCTGCAGTCGCCTACAACTCCCTAGCGAGTGAGCACCTCGTGGTCTGGAGAGGCGACGACGCTACCAACAACGAGGACGAGATCTTCGGCCAACGCTTGAGCGCCGCAGGTGCCGAGATCGGAACCAACGACTTTCGCATGACCCAGACCGGCCCGGACGGGGATGCGAACTTCGACGCGCGGGGACCTGCCGTCGCCTACGGCTCCCAAGCGAGCGAGTACCTCCTTGTCTGGAGAGCCGACGGCCCGACCGACGACGAGGTCGAGGTCTTCGGCCAACGCTTGAGCGCCGCAGGTGCCGAGATCGGAACCAACGACTTTCGCATGTCGCAGATGGGCCCGGACGGGGACCCGAACTTCGACGGATATGCACCTGCCGCCGCTTACAACTCCCAAGCGAACCAGTACCTCGCTGTTTGGGAGGGCGACGACGACACCGCGCCGCTGGTCGATGGGGAGCTCGAGGTCTTCGCCCGCCGTTCGAGCGCGGGGGCGCCTCCTTCAGGAGCGCCGGACACGACCGCGCCCGTGGTCAGCAAGCTGACCATCACGAAGAGGTTCGCGCCGAGCAGCAAGGCGACGCCGGTGGCGAGCAAGAAGAAGAA
>SDBV01011460.1_pt1 | contig 11490 bp, 9 predicted proteins | sample 2277081 | NCBI WGS metagenome assembly SDBV01 (sample SAMN10402039, study PRJNA504765) | marine sediment metagenome | isolation source: marine sediment core GS10_PC15, 223 cmbsf | place: Arctic Ocean: Southern Knipovich Ridge | collected 2010
CGCGGCAGCTCGCGGTGGGGTGCGTCCCGGGGACGTGGTGGTCAAGGTGGGCGACCAGACCATCGAGGACCTGCGGGATTACCGGCGGGCCCTGGAGCGCTACGATAGTGGTGATACGATACTGCTGCGACTGCAGCGCGGTGACACGGTGCGACTGGTGGGCCTTGAACTGAGCTGAAAGCGGCAGTGGCGTTACACTTTGCTTACTATAACTTCTGCCGGATTCAGAGGTCGCTTAGGGTAACACCTGCGATGGAGGCGGAGATTACAAAAAGACCTTGGAGTATTGAGGACTTGTTAGCTGAGGCTTGAATTAGTCGGGATATAGCAGGTCATTAAGAATAACGCCTGCAATTGCCTAAAGTTTTTGTTCAAGCATCCGATAAAAGTATTGCAAAACTAATTCTAGATCAGTTAATATTTTGATGAATCAACACCGACTGGCCTTCGGGTCGTCGGCACCCCCCTGGGTTACGATCCAGGGGGTTTTCGTTATAGGAGATAGTTATGCTAAAAGTGTCCTTTTTAGTAGACGGATTTAATCTTTATCACTCTGTCATCTCTGCGAGTTACAAACTGGGGTTTAAGGGCAAAGGCACAAAATGGTTGGACATCCATGCGTGGCTTCGCAGTTATCTTCCAAGGCTTGGGAGAAGATATAACCTCGCTGAGATAATATATTTCTCGGCATATGCCTACCATATGGAAGCCTCGGACCCTGGAACCGTGGCCCGCCACAGATTATTCATCCAAGCACTCGAAGCCACTGGCATCAAGACTGAGATGCACAGCTTTCAAAAGAAGAAGTACCTTTCTCAAGGACGGATTGCAACTCGTCGCGAAGAGAAGGAGACTGATGTTGCAATGGGAGTGCGTCTACTAGAATTATTTATGAAGAAAAGGTGCGATTTTGTATTCATGGTAACTGGTGATACCGATTTGATACCTGCAATTATGACTGCCCACCGATTATTCCCTAAAAAGCCGGTGTCCTGCGTCTTCCCATTTGCTAGAGTTAGCCCGAGGATGCGCAAGATAGTATATGAATCTTACGGTGTTGAGACAATTAACGCCAAGCCGAAGCATTATCAAAAGCACCAGTTCGATGATCCACTAATTTTGCCAGACGGCACGGAGTTAAATAAGCCACCCCCCTGGTAGCAGCATTCCAAAAGCTAAAGATAGTTTTCCTCAAATTAGGACACTACCAGCCAGCCGGCCGCGTTGACTTTTCGACGAGAGGCTGGTAAATTTCCTAGGTGAAAAGGAATTACCAACCCGTTGATTCCAGAGTAGATTTCGCCCGCCAGGAGCTGGAAATCCAAGACTGGTGGGAATCCCACAACATCTTCAACCAGCTCCGGGACCGTAATCGGGGCGGTCCGCGCTGGTCCTTCCTGGATGGTCCCATCACCGCCAATAACCCCATGGGCGTGCACCACGCCTGGGGCCGGACCTACAAAGACATTTTCCAGCGTTACCACGCCATGCTGGGCTGCGAATTGCGCTACCAGAACGGGTTTGACTGCCAGGGCCTGTGGGTGGAAGTGGAGGTGGAACGGGAGCTGGGGTTCACCAGCAAAAAGGATATCGAAGAGTTCGGCCTGGAGCGCTTTGTGGAGCTGTGCAAGGAGCGGGTGCGCAAATACGCCGCCATCCAGACCCAGCAGTCCATCCGCCTGGGCTACTGGATGGACTGGGACAATTCATACTTCACCATGTCCGACGAGAACAATTATGCCATCTGGCACTTTTTGAAAATGGTGCACCAGCGGGGTTGGCTGCGCAAGGGGGAGGACTCCATGCCCTGGTGCCCCCGCTGCGGCACGGGCATCAGCCAGCACGAGATGACCGAGGGCTATCGCGAGATCGAGGACAAATCCATTTTCGTGGCCTTGCCCCTGAAGGGCTGCGAGCGGGAGTACCTGGTGGTCTGGACCACCACCCCCTGGACCCTGCCGGCCAACGTGGCCGCGGCGGTGGCGGAGGACCGGGAGTACGTGGCCATCGAAGAGGGTGGCTCTATCCTGTATCTGATGCCGGAGGCGATCCCCCGCGCCTTCGGCCGCAAATATAAGCCCAAGATTGTCCGCCGTCTCAAGGGCGCCGAAATGGTGGGCTGGACCTATGGCGGGCCGTTCGACGAATTGCCCGCGGCGGCCGGTGTGGAGCACCGGGTGATCCCCTGGCGGGAAGTGAGCGCCGAGGAGGGTTCGGGGATCGTGCACATCGCCCCCGGCTGCGGCAAGGAAGACTTCGGCCTGGGCCGCGACTTCGGCCTGGCGGTTATCAAGCCCATCGACGAAGCGGGGGTTTATGTGGCCGGTTTCGACTGGCTCACCGGCCAGATGGCGCACGACGTGGCCGGCGGGGTGGTTGCCAGCCTGAAAGAGAAGAAATTACTCATCCGGCAGGAGCAGTACCGGCATCGCTATCCCCACTGCTGGCGCTGCAAAACCAAGCTGGTCTACCGGACGGTGACCGGATGGTACATAGTCATGGATGAGCTGCGCCACCAGATCATGAAGGTGGCCAAGCAGATCGACTGGATGCCGGAGTTTGGCCTGGACCGGGAGCTGGACTGGCTGAAGAATATGTCCGACTGGATGATCTCCAAGAAACGCTATTGGGGCCTAGCCCTGCCGATCTACGAGTGCGACGGATGTGGGACGGTGACGGTCATCGGCTCCCGGGAGGAGCTGCAGGAGAAGGCCATCAACGGCTGGGAGGACTTCGAGGGGCATACGCCTCATCGCCCCTGGGTGGACGAGGTCCGGATCGGTTGTCCCCACTGTGGGGCCGCTGTTTCCCGGATCACCGACGTGGGCAACCCCTGGCTGGACGCCGGGATCGTCAGCTTCTCGACCATGCATTACAATGACGACCGGGCCTATTGGGAAAAGTGGTTTCCGGCCGACTTTATCACCGAGTCTTTCCCGGGGCAGTACCGGAACTGGTTCTATTCCCTGCTGGCCATGAGCACCGTGCTGGAGAACAAGCCGCCCTTCAAGCGGGTGCTGGGTCACGCCCTGGTCAAGGATGCCCAGGGCAAGGAAATGCACAAATCCGAGGGGAACGCCATCTGGTTCGATGAGGCGGCCGATAAAATGGGCGTGGACGTGATGCGTTGGATGTACGCCGCCCAGAACCCCGAGATTAACCTGCTCTTCGGCTATGACGCCGCCGACGAGGTGCGCAAGAAGCTGCTGACCCTGTGGAATTCGTATAGTTTCTTTGTCACTTATGCCTCACTGGACGAATTCGACCCCGGAAAGCACAGCGTGCCCCACGACCAGCGGCCGGAGATCGACCGCTGGATGACCGCCAAGACCCAGGAGCTGGTGCGCTCCGCCCAGGCGGCCTATGAAGGCTGCCGCACAGACCGCCTGATGCGGGCGGTGGACAGCTACTTGGAAGGATTGTCCAACTGGTACATCCGTCGCAATCGCCGGCGGTTCTGGAAAAGCGCCAACGACGGGGATAAGTACGCCGCCTACAGCACTCTGCACGAGTCACTGGTGACCTTGGTCCAGGTGATGGCCCCGGTAATCCCGTTCGTCAGCGAGGTGATCTATCGCAACCTGGTCTGTTCCTTAGATGAAGGAGCGCCTGAGAGCGTCCACCTTTGCTCCTACCCTGAATTTCAGGCCGATCTGATGGATGAGGACTTGGTACGGGAGATCGACAGCCTGGTGCAGGTGGTGGCCCTGGCCCGCTCGGCCCGCAACAAGGCCAACCTCAAGGTGCGCCAGCCGCTCAGCGAAGTGCTGGTGTGCGGCGACCAGGCCACCATGGCGGCCCTTGAAAAAAACGGTTCGCAGCTGCTGGAGGAGCTCAATATCAAGGTGCTGCGCACCGCTGTGGCCGCCGAGGAGCTGGTCAGTTACCAGATCCAACCCAACCCGGCGCTGCTGGGCCCCCGTTTGGGCCGGGAGTTGGAGCAGGTGCGGCAGGCGCTGGCTGAGCGGGACCAGGCGGAAGTGCTGGCCCAATGGCGGAAAAAAGAGGCCGTGACTCTGGAAATAGCCGGGCGCAGTGTGGTGCTGGAGCCGGCCGAATTAAATGTCACTGAACAGGCCCTGGCGCCTTATTCCGTGGCTACTTCGCGGGACATCGTGGTGGGGATCAATACCGACCTGACGCCCGAATTGATCGAGGAAGGGACGGTCCGTGACCTGATCCGCCAGGTGCAGAACATGCGCAAAGAGGCGGACTTGAGGGTCGAGGAGCGGATATTGGTGGGAATCAGCGGTGACGGCCACCTGACTCGAGCGCTGCAGCGGTTCGAGAGCTATTTCCTGGCGGAGGTCCTCGGTACCAGGCTGGTGGAAAATCTGGAGAGCCCAATCCATCAGAAAGTTGTAAATTTGAATGGCGCCGATGTGAGCATTCACATTACGCGGGCCGGATCGTGAGGGATCATTATGACAACTAAAACCAAATGGACTAAAAGAGAGCTGCAGCACTTCCGGCGGAATATCGTGGATAAGCGGAAGACGCTGCTCGTGGAGATGGGTGCGCTCAAGGAGAATGCCAAGATTGCCAATGAGTCCTCGATCACCGGCGATTCCACCTATGCCTATCACATGGCCGACGCCGGCACCGATCAGGGTGAACGGGAGAAAGCATACTACTGGCTGGCCAGGGAGAACAGTTACCTCCGTTATCTCAATCGGGCCCTGGAGATGCTCGAGAGCGGCACGTTCGGAATTTGCCAGACCTGTGGTAAGCTGATTAAAAAGGAGCGTTTGGAGGAAGTACCGCATACCACCAGCTGTTTTGATTGTAAGACCCAAAGCGCCAGTAAGCCCACAAGTTGAGTTTTTAGTGCGAGCCTTGTGGTACACCGCGGCGGTTGTGGTCCTGGACCAATTGTCCAAGTTCCTGGTCCGCAGTAACCTGGAGCTGCATACTTCCACGCCGCTACTGGGTAACCTGCTGCAGCTGACTTACGTGGAAAACAGTGGGATCGTCTTCGGCATCAGTGTGGGCGCCACCCTGCCATGGTTCACGGGTCTCAATCTATTGGCCACGGGAATAATCTGCTACTACCTATATCGCGAGCGTAGCAGCCACCCGGCTGCCCAGGCCGCCCTGGCCCTGGTATTGGGCGGCGCCATCGGCAATCTGGTGGACCGCCTGATTTATGGCCGGGTGGCGGATTTTATCGACATAGGAATCGGGAGCCACCGCTGGTACGTGTTCAACGTGGCCGATTCGGCGGTCAGCGTCGGTGTGGTCCTCTATTTGATTATCAGTATTTTCGTAGCCCCGCAGAGTGAAAACATCGAGGTGGAAGGTGCCTGAGCCGGCCGCTGTTACCACCCTTGAGGCTGAGGGCGCCTGGCCCCGCCTGGACCATTTCCTGGTGGAGCGGCTGGCAGGACTGAGCCGTACCCGCATTCAGGCCCTGATCAAGGGGGGCCGGGTGCTGGTGGATGATGTCCCGGTAATTAAGGCCCGGGAGCCGCTGGCGGGGGGCGAGCGCATCGTAGTGGACCTGCCCAGGGAGCCGGACCCGCTGCGGGTGGTCCCGGAGGAGATGGCTCTGGACATTATCCATGAGGATCAGTGGATCGTAGTGGTAAACAAGCCCGCCGGCCTGGTGACCCATCCCGGGCACGGGGTCAGCCGGGGCACTCTGGTGAACGGGCTGGCAGGGCGCTTCGACCGGCTCTCGGGCCAAGGCGGCCGCATGCGGCCGGGGATCGTACACCGGCTGGACAAGGGTACTTCCGGGGTGCTGGTGGTAGCTCTGTCCGACCAGGTTCATCGTGCCCTGGCCGCCCAGTTCGAGCGGCGGGAGGTGAAAAAGCATTACCTGGCGTTGGTGTGGGGCCAACCGAAGCCTGAAGGCCGGATTGAGGCCAACCTGGTGCGCGACCCGCGCAACCGGCTGGCTTTTACCACCTGTTCCACCGGGGGGCGCAGCGCCCTGACAGCATACCGCACCCGGGAGACCTTCGCGGGATTTACCCTGCTGGATGTGCAGCCCCACACCGGCCGCACGCACCAGATCAGGGTACACTTGAGCCACCTGGGGCATCCCATATTCGGCGACGGCCTGTATGGCGGTGTGCGGCCGGCGGCCGGGATCGCCCCCCAACTGCGCGGGCCGGTCCGGGAACTGGGCCGGGTGCTGCAACGTCCCGCCCTGCACGCCTGGCGCTTGAATTTCACCCATCCCGGGACTGGGCAAGGGGTGGCATTCGAAGCGCCCTTAGCGCAGGACTTTATTTCAGCACTGGAACTTCTAGGGCCGCGGATAAATGACTGAAAGGCCGACTGAAATCGCGTTATTGACCAAGGAGTTCCTCGATTACCTGGAGGAAGAGAAGCGCTACTCACCCCTGACCGTGAGCGCGTATGGCCGGGACCTGGCGGAGTTTGCCGCTTTCCTGGTGGATTATGACCCTCAACAGGCCCAGCAGCCGGCGCGTATTGACCGCCAGACACTGCGTCATTTTCTGGGACGACTGCGGGAACGGGGGCTGAGCCCGCGGACGGTGGCCCGCAATCTGACCAGCTTGAAATCGCTATTCAAATACTTAAACCGCTCCGAAGCTATCCCCGCCAACCCGGCGGCCGAGCTACGCACCCCAAAATACACTAATTCGGTCACCGAATTTCTCAGTGAGGGTCAGGTTATCGAACTGATGGAGCAACCCCCGGAAGATACGCTGGCCGGTCTGCGGGACCGGGCGATGCTGGAACTGTTCTATGCCAGCGGCATCCGGCTGGCCGAACTTACCGCCCTGACCGTGAACGATGTTTCTTTCGCCTCAAACACGCTACGGGTTATAGGTAAGGGCAACAAGGAGCGGGTGGCGGCGTTTGGTCCACCGGCCGCTACGGCCCTGAAGAAATATCTAAGCGCTCGCAGGGCGGACGGTGAGCAAGTGGAGTACCACCACCCCTTGTTCTGTGGCCGCGGCCGGCGTCCAATCGCTAACCGGACCGTCCAGGAGCGGGTGCAGCACTACCTGGAAAAGGTGGCGGAAGCCAGGCAGCTCAGTCCCCACCTGCTGCGGCATACCATGGCCACCCATCTCCTGAACCGAGGGGCCGATCTGATGGCGGTCAAAGATATTCTGGGACACGAATCACTGTCATCCACCCAGATATACACTCATGTGACGATGGAGCGCATCAAGCAGCAGTATCGGCAAGCTCATCCACATGCGGATTAGGCCAACCAACCAGTAGGAGGATCTATCAATGTACGGCTTGGAAGAAATCGGAATTACAAATCCTGGTGAAGTGCGTCGCAACTGGCCGCTGGCCCGGCTGGTGGAACATGAGCTGCAACAGGAAGGCGGCCGAATGGGTCCCCGGGGCGCTGTCATGGTGGATACCGGGATCTACACCGGTCGGTCCCCGAATGACCGTTTTGTCGTGGACGAGCCCACTACCACCGAGAAGATCTGGTGGGGCCCGGTGAACCGTAAGGTGAGCGAACAAGTCTTTGATCATTTACTCAAGGCAGTGCTGGACTATTATAACAGCGATCCTGAAGGGCGCGGGGTTTACCTGTTCGACGGGCGCAGCGGGGCCGACCCGCGCCACAGCATCGATGTGCGGATGATAGCCAAGAAGGCCTGGCAAGCACATTTCTGCCATAACATGTTCATCCGGCCCACGGCGGAGGAGCTGAAGACCCACAGCCCGGACTTTACCATTATTAACGCCTCCGACGTGGTGGATGAGGATTGGAAGCAGCACGGGTTGAACTCTTCCACCTTTATAATCTTCCACCTGGCCCGGCGGTTAGCGATCATCGGTGGGTCCGAGTATGGCGGGGAGATGAAAAAAGGCATCTTCTCGGTGATGAACTACCAGTTGCCGCTGAAGGGGGTGCTGTCCATGCACTGCTCGGCCAACACTGATAGTAACGGCGAGCACCCGGCGCTGTTTTTTGGTTTGTCGGGCACGGGCAAGACCACCCTGTCCACCGATCCCAACCGGCCGCTGATCGGTGATGACGAGCACGGTTGGTCGGAGCACGGCATCTTCAACTTCGAAGGCGGCTGTTATGCCAAGGTGATCCACCTGGACCCGGAGGCCGAGCCGGACATCTATAACGCCATCCGCTTTGGGGCGCTGTTGGAGAACGTGGTTTACGATCCGGAAACCCTGGAGGTGGACTATACTGATGGCTCCAAGACGGAGAACACCCGGGTGTCCTACCCGCTGGACCACATCGAGAACTCGCTGTTCGCCGGTGGCGGTGAGAGTATCGCCGGTCACCCCGATACGGTCATCTTCCTGAGCGCCGATGCATATGGCATTCTGCCGCCGGTATCGAAGTTGACTACTCGCCAGGCAATGTATCACTTCATCAGCGGGTATACCGCCCGGGTGGCGGGCACCGAGCGGGGTATTACTGAACCGCAGGCCGTCTTCTCTCCCTGCTTCGGTGGACCGTTCCTGCCCCTGCCGCCGCTGACCTATGCTAACCTGCTGAGGGAAAAACTGGACACCTACGGCTCGAAAGTCTACCTGGTGAACACCGGCTGGTTGGGCGGCACCGCCACCAGCGGGGCCCAGCGAATTGCCATCAAGGCCACCAGGGAGATAATCACCAGCATTCTTACCGGGGCCATCGAGGAGGTGGAGTGTTCTGAGGACCCGGTGTTCGGGACCCTGGTGCCCCAGTCACTGCCGGGGGTTGACAGTGCCATTTTGCGTCCCAGGGGAACCTGGGCCGATGGAAAGGCATATGATGAAACAGCAGGGATGCTGGCAGGCAAATTCAGGGAGAATTTTTCCAAGTACACTGCTGAAGGGGAAGAATTGGCGCCAGCCGGTCCCCGAATTTAAATGACCAACGGAACAGTATCTAAGCATAAGGAGGCCAGTTCATGCCTAACGGAGTATCCAGAGGCATTCGGATCGAAATCACAGCGCGCCATTTTAAAGCGCCGAAGATGCTGCGAACCTTTGTTGAGAAGGAGATTCGCAAATTAAACCGCTATTTTGACGGTATTTTAGATTACCATATCATTCTGACTCACGAACACGGTATGAAAGAGGTGGAGATTATAGCCCATTCCAAAAAACACAATTTCACCGCTTTTGAATCTGATCCCAAGATGGACCGGGCAGTGGTTCTGGCTGTTGAGAAGATAAAGGCGCAGCTCAATCGTTATAAGGAAAAGCTGGTGGAGAAGTAGGCTGCGGTCAGACCCCCAAACCGACTCCCCTATGGTGCATCGCAGATGAAAGCGATTATTCCCATCGCGGGCAAAGGGACCCGTCTGCTACCCCATACCCGGACCCTGCAGAAAGCGTTGCTTCCAGTAGGGGGGCAACCGGTGCTGGAGCATATTCTGGCACCCTTGCTTGAGGCCGGGATCACCAGCATCACATTCATCGTCGGCTATTTAGGTGACCAAATTCGTGAGTTCATGTCCCGCTACGACAGTCTGCCGGTCACTTACATGGAGCAAACGCAACAGTTGGGGCTGGGCGATGCGGTAAAACTGGGTCTGGAGGCGGTAGACGAGCCGGTGGTGATAGTGCTGGCCGACACCATCATGGAGCTGGACTATAAGAACTTCCTGGAAAACCACAACAATGTCATCGGGGTAGTCGAGGTGGATAATCCCGAGGATTTCGGGGTTGTGGAGACTGCCGGCCGCCGGGTAGTGGACCTGGTGGAAAAACCCAGCGAACCGGTTTCCAACCTGGCCATTGCCGGGATTTACCGGCTGGCCAGCCAGTTGCAGCTACGGGAGGCATTGGAAACACTGCGGGCCAATCGCACCATGACCAGGGGGGAATATCAGCTCACCGACGCCTTGAAGCTGATGCTTGATAACGGAGTGGCGATCCGGACCGAAAAGTTGGATCGTTGGTTAGACTGCGGTACTCAGGAAACCGTGTTGAGCACCAACCGTTACCTGGTGCAGCAGCTGCCGGGTGGGATGTTTGTCCACCCTGATTCCGGTCTGGAGGGCTCCACGGTGCGGACCACCAGCGTTATGGAGAATTGTATGCTAATCGATACAATCATTGACAATTGCATAATTATGGCCGGGGCGCAACTGCGGAACTGCTATATCCATGATGAAATTGTCAAGGGGGGGGCGAAGTTGAACGGCTACGTTACCGGGCGCTGATGTCGCGCCGGTCTTCAGGGCTACCCTGTGCACCGCACCTTGCAACCCTCAAAACAGGTAATTTCTGTCGAGAGGATTTGAGAGTTGCATCTAAATTGACTGCTGTGAAGCTGCGATTAGCGCGGGCCACTGTTTTAATCCTCCTATTGGCGGTACCAGGGGCGTTCCCGGGCGCTCAGGAGAAAAACCCCGGTCAGCAACGGCAATACGACAGCCGCGCCCTGTCACATTACTTAGATGCTGACCTGGCCATGCTCCAGGGCGAGTATAGCCAGGCGGTTACCTCCTACGAGCTGGCTTTGCGTTACGACTCCAGCTCGGCCACCATCTACCTGGGGCTGGCGGAAGCCTTGATGCAGCTGGAGCGGCCCCAAAGGGCCAACCAGGCGGGCCAGAAAGCCCTGCAGCTCCAACCGGACGACCCGCTGGTGCATGAGATGTTAGCCCGCAACGCCACCGCCCGGGAGGACTACCAGGCCGCCCTGCATCATCTGGATGAGTGGGCCCGGCTGGAGCCCACTGAGATCGATCCGCTCTTCCGCAAGGCGGCACTCCAGATCAAGATAAATAAGATTAATGACGCCATCGAAACCTACCTGCTGATCGCTGATCGCGATCCCGGCCAGGTACACGTGTTGCCCCGCGCCGGTGAACTGGCTCTCTCCGTGGGAGACCTGGAAAGGGCCTACCTGGTCTACCAGCGGCTGCATCGGCAGCAGCCCGATGACTCGCGGGTGTTAAGAACCTACGCGGAAATCTGCCTGCGGACCGAGCGCTACCAGGAAGCGTTGGAAATTTATGAGCAGCTGTTAGCCTCAGGTGTCGCATCCACCGCTAACCGGCTGCAGTTGGCCTGGCTGTACACCCAGGGAAAAGAGATGGAATCGGCCTTTGATGTAATAGCGGCGCTACTCGATGAAGGGCACCGCCAATGGGAAGTTCTCAGTACGTATGGTGGAGTAGCCTCGGAACTGGGCAACTACCAGGAGCTGGCCCGGGTGTCCCAGCTGATGCGGGAGATTTACCCCGATAGTACCGGCGGCTACACCGGATTGGCTATCGCCAGGTCTTTCCGGGACGATCTAAAAGGGGCCATCGCAGTGATGGAAGAGGCCGTCGCCCGTTTTCCGGCGCACACCGACGTGAATTATCTTCTGGGCCGGTTGTATTATGATGCTGAACGTTATAAAGATGCCGAAGGCCCTTTGCTGGGGGCTTTGGCGCGCAGGCCCTCGGCTCGGTATATCAAACGGATCCTGGCCTCCACCTGGGCCAGCCTGGAGAAGTTCAGGGTCTCGGATTCCCTGTATGAAGTATTGCTCTTAAGCGACCACGATGACCCGGTGACCCTGAATAATTACGCCTATAG
>SDBV01011461.1_pt1 | contig 11489 bp, 13 predicted proteins | sample 2277081 | NCBI WGS metagenome assembly SDBV01 (sample SAMN10402039, study PRJNA504765) | marine sediment metagenome | isolation source: marine sediment core GS10_PC15, 223 cmbsf | place: Arctic Ocean: Southern Knipovich Ridge | collected 2010
GTAACGCGAAAATCGCCGGTGATATCTACTTTTGCGGCAGGTACTCGATTACCAAAACCAATATCACCGCCATCAACCCAACTATCCCCATTTGAATCAAATCTAACAGTTTCATCAGCACCCGAAGTTTTACTATTCATAAAACCGTCGGCGCCCGTATTGTCTGCTGTGACATCACCCGTCACGAGAAGATCTTTGTTGATATCTACTCTCTGGACATTTCCACTCAGCGAAATATATTGTGTTAATGCCCCTGCTTCCATCACGGAAAGAGTGTAAGTGCTAGTCTCTGCTCCTGCGGCGGATGAAACTATATTCGTTCGAGTATCACTATAAGTAACGCCGGCGCCCACATCGTCCAAGCCGTCCGCTTTCAGAGTTAAAACAAGGCCAAAAGCCGCATCTTGTTGACTTGCGGCAACCAGTTGAACTGAATCTAACGCAGTAACGCTATGAAAATTATATTGTAATGATCTGAAATTTGTGTGGCCAGTCAAGCCGTTCAATTGTAAATATTCAATTAATGAACCGCTTTCCATTACGTCAAAGGCATGTATGCCATGTTCACTACCGGCCGTATTAGAACCGATGATTGCGCGATCTCTATAATAAACTGTATCGGCAGGGGTTCCTGCATCATTTTTACCTGTGACTCGATTAAAATAAAACCCATCGCCACCTTCTGTATTGAGGTTTACTTTATGCTCTAAAACACTAATAGCTGCCGTGGTATTCGTATGAATCCAATTTTGAGCATAAGTATTAAAGTCGTTTGATGCTCCGGTGAAATCCATAAAAGTTTTTTCACTTCCGCCAAACAATCCTTTGAATTCAACTTTCGCATGTTCAGAAGCAAAAACGGAGCCCGTTAATGTTTCGACAATCTGATAGCTCTTAGTGCCGCTGGTGTTATTAGGATCAATCGTATAGAGATCGCCCTGCAACATATTGAGATCATCGCCGGCAACTATTGGTCTAATGAAAGGTGATCCCGAAACATCTCTGACCCACGAATCGTCTACCACCAATAAATTACTTATCAGAACTTTTTTTGAGGTACCTGCTGGATTGCTTGTTGTATCGCTTCTGTCAACTACATGAACCCAATCATCAAGTGCGACAGTAGATAATTCTGTTTTATCAGTTAAAATAGCCATGATATATCCTTTTTATTTTTTATTTATATCATTATGATAAAGTTTTTCGCTTTATCAATTAAAATCGAAATCATCTAAATTTTCAAAATTATAATTTACTCCATCTTGAAATTGATAATCGTGAGTTGTGGGTACAGGTAAATCTGGTTCCGGCCCAAGATTACGTACTACTTGATTAATTTCGTCATATACTACATTTCTTACAGTCATATTTATCTCCTATTGGAATAAAGCCGCATTCACATCATCAGCGCCTGACGAACTAGTCAACGTCGCTCTAATTAAAGTACCTTGTCCTAATCTATCAATAACCTTGAAAGTATTTGCGGTAAATTGCGCATCAGCGCCATTAATTAATTGCAAAAGAATCCAAGTGGTGCCGTTGTCGGGCGATCCTTCAATGCTAACAGTGCCACCGCCAAAATCCGTTCCCCAAACACATAGAGTTTTATTGCTACCATCTGCATTGACAGCCGTTCCATCAGTATCTACAGATACGCTTTCTAGTAAAAATGTCATAATATTATCCTTTTTATCTGTTAAGTATGAGGAATGGTTGGCCATCCACCAGAAAAGTCATAAGTCTTAACGTCATTAATTGTCCCCAATGCGTCAATTGAATCCCAATGGTTATGCATATTTTCTTCTGCTAATCTATGTAGATCATCAATCAGATCCGCAATTGCTTTTAAATCGGCAAGACCTAAAACTCTCTCTGTATCTGTGATATCTCTTAAATAAAATCCACCCGGAATTGCAGGCGTTCTGGTATATCTATCAAAATAATGATGAGCGTCCGATCCTGCGTGGGATGTGAACGTATTTCCGCCATAGGTTACATTTCCGGCTTTTTTAGTTGTAGCAAATGTTTCTACTTCTGCTCTTTTAGTTATTTTTGCGGTTGCAACATCTGGGTAATCAATTGAATCAACAAATGCAGTTTGATAAGTTGCTTTATTTGAGATATAACCATCGCCTGTCGCCCATGGTGCATCACTAAATAAAACTTGATTAACGCCATTTGAAGCGATTCTCGTGGGTATAGAATCATCATAATACTGCGTTGTTGCGTCAGCAGATAAAGCATAAGCACCTTCTTGAGTTAAGAAAAATGCTAATGAGAAACTCACGTCATCTACTGTAATTATATCTTGAGCATTATGAATAAATTTTGCCATTTTGCTTCCTCATCTTAAAGTTTAATAAACAAATTCATGAATGAACTTGGTTGCATATTATTATGTGGGGTATCTCCACCAGTTGATCCTGTTTCAGCCCCTGTGTTCGCACAAACGAAGTCTATATCCCCCTGGCGCTTTGATAACGTTATTGCTCCCGCCGCAGACGGATGTATATGAGCCGCTGTTTCAGCAATTGAAGTTTGATGAGTTTCTTCACCTAAAAATTCGGCTAAAACTCTTGCTGTTAAGCCTGATCCTGCGCCTGCACATGCAATCGCTCGGCCTAATGTTCTCGGGAGTGTCAAGGTCTTGTTCGCCGCAAAATCAGCAGCAGCAGAAGCACCTCGCCCACCCGGCAATACAGGGCATTGCGCATCTGCTGTATTATCCCAAAGTAATGTAAATAGACTAACGGTATCGGCATTTGCTCGTGTTGTTGCTAATGATGCGGCATTTCCTATTGTGCCATCATCCATTATGACCCATCCAGAATTTGCAATAACGGCAAATGAAGTTTTCACATCGCCAGTGGTGAATTCAGAACCATGAACGCCATTGTTATAGACTATGACATCTGTTCCATCGTAGAATGCTTCAACTAATTTTCCAGCAATAATTTCTCCGGCAAGCAAATCATTCCCATCAATATCTTTTAAATTTTTCAGACCCAATGAAATTACATTTATAGTTGATGCGGTAGTATTTGTATTGCCAGGAATAAATCGAAAAATAGTCCCAACATCATAAGCTATAATGCCTTTTCGAGGGCTAACTAAATTCAATACGTAAGCATTTACAGCTCCTGAATCAGTATAATAAGTTCCTGTAGCTGCATAAATTGCCATGGCTCTAGATACTTGAAACTTATCTCCGCCCAATAATTGCCCAGAAGTTGTAACGGCGTTCATGGCCTCCTGAGGGGCATTATTGTATTCTACGGCAGTTAATTGATTGCCGGCAATTTTGACAGGTATATTGTCCATTTTTTATCCTTTTATTATTATTGATATCTGTATATTATATGAACGTTTGCTGGCGCTAATTTTCGTATAAGACACATAAGGAATTTTTCTTTATTATCTCCGAATGTTACCGGAAAAGTTAAAGGAAAGACACTAGTTGGTTGCGGCACGCCTATAAAAATCACAATCATTGTAAATCTGGCATGCTTTTTATTTGCAAATAAAGTGACTGGAAATGTGAAAGGGAATGCCGAGTTATTCTCTTCTCCTGGAATAATGTCAATCGTGAATCCGAAAAAATGCGCAAGAGCGATGAAATCTTCCTTGGTATTTAATTTCATCAAAGCAAACTTTGCCTGAACCTGTTTTCTGCGTTCCTCTATAGTGACAGTATTTTTCAAACATGAATCAGGAATTCCAACCGCCTTTTCCCATTCTGCGATTAAATTAGTTGTTGTTGGTATGAAATATTCATCCGCTAATTCTTGAACTTTTAACTGTACTCTCGTTATTTCTCCGGCAAGCGCAAAGAGTAGTTTTCTTAAGTTTGAATCTTCATCATATTTCGCATCGAACAAACGACCGCCCGGCAAGTAATTAGCATATACATCGGCGTTCTCTTCTCTTGTGTTTGCTTTAAAATCTCTTTTAATGCCCATATTATTTCCGTTAAGTTAAAAAAGTTACTGTGTCTCTGATTGCGATTGAACCATCAGAAACAGAAATATCACCGCCAGGCGTATTAAGCGAAAAATCTGTAATAGTATCTCCGTTCAATGTATCAACCGTTTGCCATATCGCACTATCATAAGCAATTTTTAAAAAATCTTCGCCCACAATGGCTTTTTCTCTAAATGCTTCTAGCAAACTTGCGGTAACGGCATCTTTCATCGATGCAGTATTGGGCACTATATTATTAAATACAAAAGCGACTGGGATACCATTCGGCGCATTTACGAGAACATCATCAGAATCAACATGCGCGGGCAGTATTTTTAATATATTCTTTTTTACATTAGAGACATCTGCCGCAGACGGAATAACGTTCTCATCATTGTATTTCATTGGCCAGATCGTTACTTGTCCAACATCGGGTGTTATAATTTTTATGAATACGGTTGTGATTCCAGGTACTTCTTTAGCTAACTGTTCAATTTGAGCAGGATTGAAATTTGACGGAGGAGCAGCAAAATGATCGATAATTCTTTTTCGCAGATCATCATCGCTTTCAATATCTTCGCCGCCTGTTAAGCCTTCGAATTGCACAATAGCGTTGTCATCTGCTCCAGCGATCGGAATAACAAATGATATGTGAGTGCCTTTTACTTGATTAGTATTTTTTCCAAATGTGACAGCTTTGACTTCTACATCTGCAAGTACGGCGGTCGAAACGATCGTTCCAGTGGCCGGCGTTGCGGGGCTACCTACAACTGTATGAGTATATTTAGTTAAACTAATCACAACGATCACAAAAGATCCGTTGTATTCAACCTCATTCGCCCCTGAAGTAGTGACGGTCATTCCATCACCATAGTGATGGTCGCTAACCGTTGTGACGGTGGCAGTTTGTCCGCTTAAAGTAATGCTGATAACGGACACTGAAACAGACGAAATTGCTTCATCTTGTATAGTTGAATATTGAATACCTGCGTTAGACTGTAATAGAGTTGCCGCAGGAATTACTGTTAAAACGGTTCCGGTCACTGCTACTTTCCCCTTAGATTGACTTGCTTCATTTCGGGTAATGCCTCCTAAATCTCCCCATTCTTCTAAAAACGCACCTTCCGCGGTATTTATAAAAAGTTGACGTTGAAGTGCCTGTATTTGATTATATATATCAAAAGCTCGTCCGGCGGTTCCTATAATCAGCGCATTAAGAAAAGAATCTCTTAACTGAAAAGGATTAGATTGTGGTAATTGGCTTTTAACATCAGTTCTTTCTCGCGCTGCTACTTCATCTATATTTGATGGATATTCAATACTCATCTCACACTCTTTTATTATTTTTATTCGTTATACAAACTTGTATTTTCCCATAAATCGTAAGATTTTGAGAATACTTTGTTTTGTGCTCTTAATAGGACGATATTAATCTTAATGCCCGAATCTGTAAAGTTACTGGTCACCAAAACATCGTCTAATAAATTGTCCTCAATAAACCACTGGAAGCCTTCTTGAGCGAATGTTCTGGAAGAATTTAGTGTTAACTGAGTAAGACGCGCCTGCTCTAGTAACCATAATTTTGACCCAACTTCGTAATTTTCAACTTGGTTTAATAAATTACCCCACCATCCTCGTCTTTCTTCCGATGCCGCAACTTCACTTGCAGACGCTCTTTTTTCTCCGAAAAGTGATAAGATTACCGCTGTTTCCATTCCTTCAGTCGTTTCAATATCGCCCTCAGAATCAAAATCAATATCATAAAAATCTTCCGATCCTCTTTTTTTAATTGTTATATCAACTTTGCTCATGTTTTTCTCCAAATAGCTTTTTTAAATATTCGACATCACAATGAATTTTTTTAACCTCTTCAATCAAAGCCATCAAAATTGGCATCGTATCCATGGCTAAAGGTCTGCCTTTTTTATCTAAAGTAACAGATGCCGGAAATACTTTATAAGATTCCTCAGCAATGAATCCGTAGTAAGTTGTGCTATCTCCGTCTTTTTTCTCAAATTGTCGTCCATTTAACTTCAAAACTAAAGAAGTTTTAAATCCAACTGATTTTATATTTTTCTTAAATCGTCTGGAAGAAGATGATAACTGCATCTGTCCTGTCACTGGATCCATATAAGTATTCGCCGAGCTTAGACTTGCCGTATTAGGAGCCTCGGGAAGAAAAGTTAACCCAGCCGAATCTGACTTAAAAGTATCCAATCCTCCTGATTTTAATACCATATCATTCAGAGCAGAAAAAGTAGCGTCAATTTTTGTCGATAATGTTATGTTTTGAGTAGCCGTTGCATTTATGTTTTTACTTGAATTGAGTGTCATATTCGAAAAAGTATTAATTAAAACATTGCCGTCATTATCAAATTTCACATAGTTTCCGTGAAAAGGATTGCCAACTTGCACTTCGCCTGGCTTTAAATTTTTATATCGATCTGCATGTAGATAGGCCATCCCGCCTTTATTTTCTTCGTTCCCATTAAAATTCCAAACTATCAGATGCGAATCAATAGGCGCATTTACGAATAACCCATACGGGGAAATCATTTCGCATTTGGCAACTTTGCTAAAATATTTGATTTGCGCAACTGAATAATCTTTTGAATCGTCTGCTGGCCGTGTTAAAACTGCTCGCTTTATCATGTTTGAAATAAATGTTTTAAGATAATTTAACATATGTCTTTATCCTTTAAACGGGTGTTTTTTCAACCAAGCATTTATTGCAGACACTTCTGCACTAGATGATTCTTTTGATTTTGATTTAGATGGATCAGAGGCTTCTAGTGTAAATGCATCAGCAACGTAACACGTCAATGTTGTTTTTGACCCTTCATCAACAGAATAATTATAAATCACACCTGTTATCAACATCTGACCGTATAGCGCGGCATAATCATCTAAAATGGTAACAATATTATTGGGCAACCATATATTGATATCATTTTCAGGTTTAAACCCCTGCACGGTAACATTATAAACTAATGATTTTGATTGTCTGTAAGCCGCCTCCCACTTTGCTTGATCTGTTGCTTGCGTTTCATCGCACGATTGATCTGGCACAAAAGCGTATAGACGCGTTTTTCTGATTTGATCGTCGATTATAATTTTTGATTGTACATTAGCTGATTTCTCTGCTGGTTTTGATTTTACATCAGTATAAGAACTCAAATTATCAGATGAAATTACCTGATATCGATTGAATCGTTTAGATACATCAAACTTGAATGATGCCGACAAAATAGTAGTCTTAGAATTTTTCTTGGATGACAAAATTGTTGAATAAGTTCCTTCAGGAGATTTTCTAGCTACGATATTTCCAGAGCCATCGGTAGTTAAAACAATTTGCCTTTTTCGTGCATAGGTTTCTAAAAAATCAAAAGCAGTTTGTCCCGATGAGGCGCTTTCGATTTCTCCGTCACCAAAGTCTTTTATTTCATCTCTCTGTATAAATTCGATATTAGATATGCCTAAAATACTAAGGACTTTTTCAACTAATGATTTGAAGGATACATTTGGTTGTGTGAATTCAATATTCACGCCGCCGATTTGACTATCGACTAAATCTGCTGTTTTATCACGCCCAGAAATCTGAATGAGATGTTGATCTATATCATACGAAACATTTATAGCTTCAATGAACCCGTCCATTATAATTTCGTCGTCAACAACGATTTTACAAGTAGCCCCAATCTTGATTGGAAACGGTTCTCCTGGGATGTTAGTTGCAGAAAAATTGAATATACCACTAAAATTTTCTAATGATCTAGAAACAGAAGCGCTAACAAAACCATCATATTTAATTCCATCAACCTCCATCGCGAACATGTTATGCCTCCTGTTCTAGTATTTTAACGTCTCCGCTCAACAATGAGGGATCATAAATATCATTCAACTCTAATATTTCTTCTCTCTTATCAAGATTTCCGTAATATTGATATGTCAAAACTGTTAGCGCAATTGGCTTCGTAATTACAGTTATAATTTTGTCGACTGTAATTTTTAAATTCAAAAAGAAAATATTCACTTGGTTTCTTATTTCTTCCAAGTCGGCAAGCATACTCTCGGTAAAATTATTATCTGAAATAAATATTTGATAATTTGCTTCTAATTGTTCTTCTGTTGAAGCAAGTTCTTGATCATTGAGATAAGTCCTTTGGGCGGCTGCATTATAAGCATTAATCAGCGATTTTCCATTTATACAACCATCTAGCGTATCTCTGTTTTTTTGTCTTTCAATGCTGATAGTTGTATCGGTAGGAAAATCAACTTGACCTGATCCGAAGCCAAATAAATTTGAATTTAAGTCTAATCTTTTAGATGCGTCTGTGCCTAGATTATCATATAAAAATAATGTATTGGACAAATTGCTTGATAGATCAGTAGAATTAGAAATAATAGGAAACAAATTGTCGGTCATTTGTTGAATTTGTCCAAAAAATTGATTTAAATCGTCTTGATCCGTGTTTGCTCGACTACCTAATTGCCCGACGTTTGTTAAAAAATCTCCTAGAACATTTGAAGCATCTGCAATATTATCCCCATAATTTGTTGTGAAATTATTTGCTACATAGCCATCTACGATATCAGATAAATCTTCCACTAATTCATTGATTCTTGATATATTGTCGCCTGCTTGTTTAGGAAATATATTTGCAGTTGATTCTTCAAATGTAATTTTGAGAGATGCTTCTCCTAAAGTCGTCATGTCTTCTGTTATTGAAAATGAAGTTACAACAACATTTATATCGCCTAAAAAAGGATGTCTGAATATTCCAATTCCTGCTTCATTTAGAGTATTTTCTAAAAGTCTTTTTTCAACGCTGTATAGTATATCGCCCGTTAATGTACCATCAACTTCAAAAGTTCTTAAGTTTTGTCCTAAATCTTCTACAAAACGAGCCTTCTGATTTGGATATTCGTGCGTGACTGTTTTTCTGCCTTGAGTTGTCTGAATTGAATTAAGTAAAAACGGAATGCTTCTGTATGCTGTTCTATGAAGTTCAAAAAATAAAACCGTCATGCTATTCTCCTATATCCATCCAAGATCTATATGTCTCATGTTTCTACCTAGATGAACTACATTCGTAGAGTCTCCTGTTTTTTGAGTAACTTTATCGATAACTTTTCCGGGATCACTGACATGAATAGTAATATCAGTTTTTTTTGATGCCGACGATTTTGCAAGTGAAGGAAGAAATGATCTTATAAAAGGACTTTCTATATGTCCGTATGCATCTGGAGATTTGCGCGTAAGTTCCTGTCCTTTTCCACCAAAAACCTTTTTTGCGCCCATGCTAATTATATGCCCGACAAACTTCAATCCGGTATATTTCATTATAAAGCCTATCACTTTAGCAATTTTTTTAACTATATAGAGTATTAATTTAAAGCCCCATATTTGAGCCTTAATAAATGTACGCATACCCTTTACAACTTCTCTAATTGCTTTGAATTTTATATATAGATAAGTTACAGCTGCCGTCGCTGCTAATATGCCGATTGCTATTAAAGTTATCGGCCATATAGAAAATGAGACAGCTTCTCCTAGAAATATAAACGCAGATATTAACAAGCCAACGCCGATTAATATAGGCCCGATAGACGCAGCAATTCCTCCAAAGAAAACTAGGAGTTTCATCATCGGATGAAGTTTAATAAATTTATCGAAGTGTTTAACAAAATATCCTAAAAATTTAACGACATCTTGAGTCAATTTTAGCATATGCAAACTTTTCCAAATAAACCCTCCAACTTTAGCAGAAGCAAGTTCACTATTGTCAATTAATTTTGACAGAGATCCATGAATTGTATCCATTTGTCTGATCATTGCATGAAATGCTACGCCGCCTTTGCCTGTCATAATTTCAATAGCTCGCTTCATAATGCCAAAAGTTATCATTCCTTTGCTGGCAAATTCTTGTATGGTTCCTTTTTTACCCATTTGCTTGAAGACTTGCAAGATAGGAGCAACAAGTTGAGGAACTTGTCTTATGTATCTAAATTGCAATACGCCTATACTTTTAGTTAATCCATACAATCTAGATAGTTGATTAAGATCAAGCCCCGTTTCTGACGATATATCTCCTAATTGACTGAGAACTTTAATGACCCCTTTTGCCGTAACACCAAAATTCATCAACGCAACGGCGGCAGATGCAGTATCTTTGATATGAAATGGTGATTTTTGAGCAGTCCATTCAGCTAATTTTGTCATATAATCATTAGCTTGTGCTAACGAACCAAGATACGGTCTCATTCTGACGGTCAGCGTTTCAAAATCAGCGGCTTGTTTTATCGTATAAGCTGCAAAAGCAACTAATGGCGCAGTCACTTTCAAAGATAGAGATCTTCCTATCTTAGTTAAATTCTGTCCTACTTTTTTAAAACTTGCATTAACAGACGAAATCTTTGCTTGAACTTTAGTTAATGCTGAATTAATTTTAGCAATAGTAGGTGAAAACCTATCAATTGCTTCAAATATGTAACTAATGTTGAACGACATTATTTAGCGGCCTTTTCTTGTTCTTTAGTTATTTTGACCGCATATTCACAAAGGCTTCTAAGTTTAGGAATAGACAGACTCATCAATCGATCATAACTCAGAGATCCTTTATAAAACACCATTAACGTGGCAATCATATAATCTATTTTATCGTCGTCATCATCTTTCGCCATGATGACATTGTAAAATTTACTAAATATTCACCTAACAATCTTAAGAAATCTTCGCAATCTATTTTCACCGCGACTGGTTTAGTCAGTTTTTCTTTTCCAGCTTCGTCAAGATAACAAATATCATTTAATAACAATTTTTCAAAACTATCTTCATAATCTGGCATACTAGTATCAGACATATCCATCATGACGACAATTTCTGTAGCCGATAATTCTTTCTTTTCAGTTGATTCTTTAATCGAATTATCATGCACGCCCTCTTTTTCCAATGATTTCATACCTCGAAAAAAACCTTGCCTCAACTTAGAAATAATTCTTCCATTGTTTCGACACGGTGATTTTAAAATTAAAGTTTTTGTTTGCAGCATTTCTCCGTCTTTCATATAAGAAATAGCTTTATTTAAAACAAATTCAAATTCATTCTTCATTTCGCACATATATAACCCTTTTGTAAGTATTATCCACCAACCGCAGATTGCGTATCAAATTCAAGCTCAATAACACCATCTGGGCCTAGGGGAACATCATAATTATTCGTTAATACAGCTAACTTAAAAGTTTTAGTAAAATCATCAGTAACATCAGTTGCTGATATTGCATTAGATTGAAATCGAATTTTCCAATCTCTTGCTTTTGCAATATTTATTTTATCGTTAATCATAGAAAATTTTACAGTAGTTTTTCTCATTTCAACATTTTGAGATGCAATATTTTGTACTGAACCGCCTCCCGATGATTGAACTCGTACTGTTTGTTCTCCTAATCCTTCATTATAAATAAAAGAACCGGGAACAATAAAAATTGTTTCATTATTAACAGTGATTGTGGGCGTAGTTATTGCTGGC
>SDBV01011462.1_pt1 | contig 11487 bp, 8 predicted proteins | sample 2277081 | NCBI WGS metagenome assembly SDBV01 (sample SAMN10402039, study PRJNA504765) | marine sediment metagenome | isolation source: marine sediment core GS10_PC15, 223 cmbsf | place: Arctic Ocean: Southern Knipovich Ridge | collected 2010
CTTCGGAAGCACGTGCCGGAATTCAAGCCGGGCCTCGTGCTCTACGTCGCCGGGGCCGACCCGTTCTGCGAGGACCGTCTCGGGGGGCTCGCGCTCACGAAGGAGGGCCTCGGCCGGCGCGATGAGATCGTGTTCGGCGCCGCGCGGGAGGCGCATGCCGCGGTCGCGGTGGTGCTCGCCGGGAGCTACCCGCCGGACGTCCGGGACGCGGTGGACGTCCACGTCCGGGCCGCGCGGACGATGAAGGCCGTGTTCGCATAACGTCCCTCACCACCAAGGCACCAAGATCACCAAGAACGGCGGGACGTTTGGCCCCTGCTGTCGTGGCCGTCCCCCGCCTTCCGCCGTTGCCGTTCTTGGTGATCTTGGTGCCTTGGTGGTAGGGTCGTCTACTTCTTCTCGTCGAGCGGTCCTATGGTCACGGTGCTCTTGATCGTGATGGGCCACGTCGTCCCGGGGGGCAGGCCCGGGCCGCTGAGCATTTCGACCTTGCCGCCGAAATCCTGCTCTATGCTTGCGCTGGTGGTCCAGCCGGTCGCCTCGTCTATCTCCATGGTTCCGTCCTGTGTGCCGGTGAGCCCATACTTCATGCTTATGGAGCCGATCTTCGACGGCCCGGCGCTTTTGTTGGCCGATATCTTGCTCTTGACATCAACGGACGCCACGCCGCCCGAGCGGCTCTTGAGCGTGTAGGTGGTCTCCACCACCATGGGGAGTTGCTTGGTCAGCACGACCTTGCCGGTCCACGAGTCCCCGACCGCCACGGGATCGGCCGGGTAGATGGCGAAGGTCGTCTCCATCATCTCCTTGATGGCGGCCTCGCCGAACTGCTCCTTGATGCCGTCCTTGAGCTGCTGCCTCATCGGACCCTCCGGCAGCCCCAGCCCCTTCACTATGTGGTCGAGCATCTTGTCGACTCCGGCAATCTCGAGAACGCGTCCCTCGGGGCTGATCTTCATGGAGAAGCCCTGTCCCACCAGCCCCGCGTAGCCGCGCGCCGCCAGGTGGACGGTGCCGGAGGGTTTCTTCGAATCGTACTTGATGACGCCCGCCGGGCCGATCTGCTCGAATCGGACGGACGTGTGGCTTACCTCGACGGACGCGTTGCCCTTGCCGTCGACGTCCGTCACCTCGAAGGTGTAGCCCATGCCGATGACCTGTTTCACGGACTGCTTCTGCCCCAGTACCTCCTGCCCTATCTTCTGGTCCATGGTCATCAGCATGCCGTACGACTTGCCCTTCTCAAGGCGGAGTCGCAGCTTGACCTTCTTCGAGCACGATGCCGACGAGAGCGCCGCCGCCGCGACCGCAACGAGCGCGATTGCCCTTCTCATCGCGATCCTCCTCTGCTGCTCTGCGAAGTAGCTCGCCACGTGGCACGAGCCGGGCTGTGCCGCAATCCGAGGTCCGGGCCGTCCGGAATCCCCGCGGGCCTCATACCGCCCGGTGTGGGGGTCGTCAAACATGAAAGACGGAGGGGGAAGAGTATGCATCGGCTGACTGTGCCAACCGTGCAGCCGTGACCGGTCTGCACGCATGAGGCCATCCGGCCACGATCGGCCTCACGTGTGTGGGTGCCGGGATTGGGGAACGGGATGGGACTATCCTTCAAGTCTCTTAGGCGCCGTGGAAATCGACTCACCTAGGAAGCTCTCGAAACGTCCGATGCCGATCAGTAGACTGACGCCAACTAAGAGCACCCAGAAGACGAGAGCGACGGGCACGAACCCCTCTGGAGGCGGCTCAGAATGCGGAACGCAGAGCATCAGAACAGCCAAGAAGCCGCCGATCACAGTTCCAACAATGATACACTGCGCCAGACTGAGGCGGTACCGGACCTGTCGGGTCGTGGGCAAGAACTCCAGTTCCCCGGTGCCGAATGGCGAGAGGACATTCCAGTTGCTGACGAAACGAAACACACCGCCCTTGAAGGTGATGCGGTTCCCGTCGACGGTGATGTGTCGTGCCCTCACACGCCGAAGGCATTCTGCCAGGTGCGGCATCAATGCCGACGGCTGCACGTCCTCGTCAACATTAATGGTGCCGGTATACATGGGTGGATAACGAATACGAGTTTTTGCGGCGCGCAGCCGCCGCAAAGGCTCGAACCTTAGCTTATGCGGACAACGAAAACGTCACGAACTTGCCGGATTTCCGAGTGACACTCCCGGGCCCGCCGACCATAAGCTCCGTTATCGTTTCAGCTTATCGATCATCTCCTGCCTCTGCAAGTTGCATATCCGGACACGATAACGTCACGCCACCAGGAAACATGGCTCGACCGGACCGGCACGAGGCGCGCACCGATCCAGTGTGGGAGGACAGGCCGGCGGGACCGGAGTGCTATCGGTTGCCACGAGACATTCGAAGGAGGAGAGATGGGATTGATCTCTGCGATTCGCAGGACGTTGTCCAGGACCGGCACCGCGCGACGGCGCGCTCCGGCGAGATGCAGATCGGCCGGGCCAGTTGCGAGGCCGCTCATGGCGAACGCTCACCGCAAGAGCGAGGCCCTGCCCGGCTTCTACGCGCTTCCCTGGCAGACGGGGCGGCCCATGGCCGGCAAGGTCGCCATGTCCCGCATGACGGAGCACCACTCCGGGTGGGTCTACGCCGCGGTCCGTGCCATCTCGCAGGGCTGCGCGGCCTGCGACATACGCTTCACGGCTCGACTGAGCTCGCCGAAGTCCGCATCCGGAGCGCGGGGGCGGACCCGCGGACGTCCGGCTGTTCCGTCCGGGGGACCGGGCCGACCCGCCCCGGAGGCGGCGCCCGCCACCCACGCCGCCAAGTCCCCGCGCTCCCTCCCTCTTCCCGACGACCACCCCCTGCTCGGGCTCTTCGCCCACGTGAACCCGTTCCGTACTTACCGCGAGATCTTGGAATCCACCGTCACCGATCTGGAGCTCTGCGGGAACGCCTACTGGGTGATGGCGCGGAACAGGTTGTCGGGCGTGCCGGGTGAGATCTGGCCCGTTCCGCCCGCGTGGATGAGGGTTGTGCCTTCCTCGCGCAGCGCCGAGCTCATTGAAGCCTATGAGCTCCGAAGGGCGGGCAGGACGACGAGGCTCGATCCGCGCGACGTGGTTCACTTCCGCTACCCGTCGCCGTCGGACCCTTTCTACGGCGCCTCGCCCCTGCAGGCCACCATCGAGGCCGTCTACGCCGACGAGTCGGCCGCGCGGGCGCAGCGGCGCACGTTCGAGAACGGGCCCGTCCCGGGGGTGGTCCGGAAGACGCGCGAGCCCCTCACGCCCGTCCAGGTCGAGCGCCTCCGCGCCCAGTTCGAGTCCCGCTTCTCGGGCCCGGACGCCGCGGGGAGGCTCGTGATCACGCACGAGGGGGCCGAGATATTCCCGTTCACGACGACCCCGCGCGAGATGGATTTCATCGATTCCGCGCGCGCGACGCGCGACAGGATACTCGGTGTCTTCGGCGTGCCGCCTGCCGTATTGGGTCTGGTCGAGGACTTCAACCGCGCCAACGCCGAGGCCGCGCAGATGCTGTTCGCGCGCGATACGCTTCAGCCCAAGCTCAAGCTGATAGCCGCGCGCATCACGCAGGACGTCTGCTCGCAGTTCCTCCCGTCAGGTATAGTCTGCCGGTTCGAGAGCCCCGTCCCGCAGGACCGCGAGGCGGACCGGCTGGACATGGCGACGGGCGTGCGCCTCGGTGTCCTCACGCCCAACGAGGCGCGCGCGGATTTCTACGGCAAGCGGCCGATCGATGGCGGGGACGTCGCCAGACCCGTCGACACCGCTTCGCGACCGAAGCACGAGGAGCACCAGGAACGCTGAAAGCGAGGGCAACGTCGGGGCGGCGACTTCCCTTCATCTTGCCGGCTCGACTCCTCGCCGCCGGACCGTCGTTAGGCATCACGACAGGCAACGTCGTACGCAAAGGAGACAGACGATGACCGCAGGTAGAGCCGACCGTGCCGCCCTCAACTCGTTCCTCAAGGACGCGGGGTTCTCGACGGCCGGGGACCTGGTGCTGTTGGAACCGGAACGCTCCGAGACCCGCGAGGTCCGCTCCTCCGAGAAGGCGGTCGTGGCGACGATCTCGACGCGCGCGCGCGACCGGCAGGGGGACGTGATAGAACCGACGGGCGTGCGGCTCGACCGCTTCCGCAAGAACCCCGTCGTGCTCTACGCCCACGACTACGAGGCGCTGCCCGTCGCGCGGAGTATGTGGGAAAGAATACGGCACGGCACGTCTTCACCGCAGAGCGCGCAAAGAACGCAGAGAACGGCGGAAGACCGGGGGAACGGCGACACCTTCAAGCCGCCGTCCTCTGCGGCCTCCGCGCCCTCTGCGGTGAAAGGTGCTGCCGGGTTGGTTGAACTCGTCGCCAAGCCGCAGTTCCACCTCGACACGGAGCTCTCGCGCGAGGTGTGGGCGCTGGTGGAGAAGGGCGTGCTCTCGGCGTGGTCGGTGGGGTTCATACCGGAGAAGTGGGTGCCGATTACGACAAGGTCCAAAGGCGCTACCACCAAGACACAAAGATCACCAAGGGGAACACCGAACGGCCAGACCGAAGAAGCTCTTGGTGAACTTGGTGCCTTGGTGGTGAAGGACGTGGAGCCTGTCACCGGTTTCCGCGTGACGGAATGGGACCTGTTGGAGTACTCCTGCGTCCCGGTCCCGGCGAACTTCCAGGCGCTCACGCACGAGCTCAAGAAGCGGCGGATCACCGCGCCCGCGCTCGTGAAGTCGCTCGCGCCGCTGGGCTTCGAGGCGCCGGACCTGGTGGCGACGCCGGTCACGGCGAAACCGCTGACGGCGGAACCGCAGATGGACGCAGATGGACGCAGATACGACGTACGTCAAACATCTGGTAACGACTTGGGAAGACGCACCGAAAGTGACGCCGTTGACGTCATCAGCGTTCATCAGCGTTCATCTGCGGTTGCTGTGGCCGTGCGGAATGCCTTCGACCGCTGGCTCGTGCGCGCGCGCGGCGGTGAGTAGGCGAGCGGGCGCGGCGACGCCGATACGGCACAACAACGGCCACACAAACAGGGATGCACAGGGTAGACAGGATGCGGAACGACGTGGTCAATCCTGCACATCTGCTACTCTGCGAAGTAGCTCGCTACGTAGCACGAGCTGTACATCCCTGTTGAAGGTCGTTGACGTGTCGGGAGCCGTGTCGGGACGGTCAGCCAAGCGCGCCGCCGACATCGCCCAGCGGTTCGACCCCGATACGATCAAGGTGACGAAGAAGCGGAAAGGCGTTCTCTGGTTCGTCGGCACGGGCTTCAAGCTCCTGGGCCTGAGCATCATCGGCGCGGGGATATTCCTCGCGATCCTCTACGCGACGCATTTCATCTGATCCGAGCGACCCGCAACCGGGCCCCTGCACGAGTCGTTCCCCCGTTGACGCTGCAAGTCCCGCGACGGATAATGCGCGCGGCCGAGGCGAGGCCGGAGGTGCGCAAGCGGAGGCGGTGCGTCAGCCCGCCGCAGCGGGTGATAACATGACGTAGGCCGTGCCGTTGTCGTGCCGGCCGTCGCGCGAAGATGATTTGATGATGGGGTGATGGTGGATAGGATGGGGGCCGTGGGCTGAGGCGGAAGGGCAGGCGGCGTCGGGGAAATAGAGTGTTGTGTCCCCCGAAGCCCGAAGCCGAAGCCCCGTGGCGCATAACGGCGATACGGGGTTGTCGCAATGCGGTAACCGTCCCCGGAATGCCCCGGAATGCCCCCCGGAAGCCCCGGAAGCCCGAAGGGAGAACACGCTATGGACGCGCAGAAGCTCGTCAAATTGCGGAAGCAAGCAGAGAAGGCAGTAGGGAAAATGCCCGATAGTGACATGAAGCTAAAGGCGTTCGAGGTAATCCTCGGGCACCTCCTCGGTGGCTCGGCAGAGAGGGTGGAAGGATCGCGAGGAAGGGCGGCCCCGGCAAGGCAGGGATCGTCACGGAAGACCCGAAAGGCGGAGGAATCCAAAGGGGCAACGCCCGACCTAGCAAAGATTGTGAACCTCGTGAAGGACTGTGATGAAAGCGAAGCGATTGGCAAAGAAATCCTTGACCGGACTAGCCAAGTCGACAGGACGCTGCTTCCTCTGTATGTCGTTCACGAATATATGGGCAACGCTTTCGACCTGACATCCGGCCACATCAGCAAGGTCACTGGGGACTTGGGCATCAGGATCTCTCAACCCGCTGCTTCGAGAACCCTCGCAGCCACGGCCTCGCGGTACGTGATGGGCGACAAAGTAAAGAAGAAGGGCCTCGCTGTCAGGTACAAGCTCACGCGGAGAGGGGTCAAATACATGAAGCAGGTGCTCAAGGGCAGCGGCGGTGAGTAGAAGCAACTTCGCCAGCCAGCTTGCGACTCTTGAGTTGAAGCACGTCGACAGGGCGGTTGCGCTGCTCTGGTACTACCGACAGACACAAGCGTTTGAGGAACGTACGGCCTCCGAACTAGCCGACGACCTGAGCGATGAGGGCTTCCCCAAACCACAGGCCTCGAGGTTGAAGGCAGCGCTCGCCAGCAGTCGATTCACGGTAAGGGGAAGACGGAAGAAATCGTTCAAGATCGACGTGCGCCGTCTTCCCGAACTTGAGAATGACTACGGCAAGCTCCTAGAGCGGAAGCGTGTCGAAGTAGGCGACGCTATACTGCCGGCGTCTTGGGTCGAGGGAACCCGGCCATACCTGGAGGGCCTCGTCCACCAGATCAACGGCGCCTACGAGTACGGTTTCTTTGATGCTTGCGCAGTCTTGTGCCGCCGCCTCATGGAGTCGCTCACAATTGAAGTGTACGTTCATCAGGGGAGACAGCACGAAATCCGGTCGTCCGACGGCCGGCTCATAGGATTGGAGAAGCTTATACGGCACGTGCGCCAAGACAAGAAGCTGACGCTTGGGCGCAACACACCAGCCACCATGGATGATATCAAGGACATCGGCGACGCTGCAGCCCACGACCGCTACTACATCACGAGCAAACAAGACGTGGACGACGTGAAGAGGAAGTACCGGCGGATGATCCAGACACTTCTCACAGCGGCTGGCATCCGGAAGAAGTTCCCCAGGGGCTTCCGGGGACAGTCACTAATGGCGGTGAAATAAGGCCCGCCAGAGCCTGCCTCCAGAGTTCCGGGAGTTCCGGGGAGTTCCGGGGACAGTCACTAATTATGCGCGTGGAGTGTAATCGGTGACTCTCCCCGGAACCACCCCATTTGGGGCTTTTGACAGGCGGCTGGTTTCGCGACAGAATGCAGCCGCCTGGAGGTCAAAGCCCGTGCCCACGCTCGAATGGATTGGCAAGCAAGCTGTCCTGAATCATCACCGCGAGGTGCCCTACCACCTCCTCAAGTGCGACAGAAAACTCTCGGTCGGCGACCCCGGCAGCGGGAACCTGGTGGTCGAGGGCGACAACCTCCTCGCCCTCAAGGCGCTCCTCCCGTACTACGCGGGGCAGGTCAAGTGTATCTACATTGACCCGCCCTACAACACGGGCAACGAGGGTTGGACGTACAACGACGCCGTGAACAGCCCCCAGATGCGTGTCTGGCTAGGCAAGGCCGTAGGGAAAGAGGCGGAAGACCTATCTCGCCACGACAAGTGGCTGTGCATGATGTACCCGAGGTTGAGCCTTCTAAGGGACCTCTTGCGGGAAGACGGGGTGATCTTCGTCAGCATCGACGACAATGAGGAAGGTGCGCTCCGGCTACTTATGGATGAAGTCTTCGGGCCTCGCTGTTTCGTGGCGAAACTGATATGGAAGAGCCGCCAACACATCGACAGCCGAGCCGTGAGCGGCATATCAAATGACCACGAGTACATCTACGTCTACTCCCGGCGCGAGGGCGGCCTGCGGTTCAGGGGCAAGGAGCGCGACTCTTCAAAATACTCGAACCCCGATGGCGAGCCACGAGGCCCTTGGATGAGCCGAAGCATCCTTGGGCTGGCGACAAAAGAGCAACGGCCTAACCTCCACTACAGACTCGTGGACCCCGCTACGGGCACCAGCTATCCATGTCCCAAGAACACGGGCTGGCGGTACAGCCCGGCGACGATGGCGCAGCGCATCGCAGAGGGACGGATCATCTTCCCGAAGAAGAAATCGGGCCGTCCTCGTGAGAAAGTCTTCATGCACGAGTTGAAGACCAAGTTCATGGGATACCCGAGCGTCATTGCCGACATCTTCACAGCGCAGGGGTCTCTGGAGATCAGAGAGATACTCGGGAGTCAGGTGTTTGCGTTCCCAAAGCCATCGGTCCTGATCGCTGAACTGATACGGCAGACTACAACGCGCGATTCCATCGTAGTGGATTCGTTCGTTGGGAGCGGCACAACTGGCCACGCAGTGCTTCGCCTGAACGGCGAAGATCGCGGGAACAGGCGCTTTCTGGTCATTGAGATGGACGCTGAGATATGCGGGGCGATCACGAGGGAACGGCTACGCCGCGTGGTCGAGGGCTACGAATACGCAAGACCTGATGGAACCATGCAGCATGTTGATGGCCTCGGTAGCGGTTTCCGCTACTGCACACTCGGCTCACCCCTGTTCAGCGAAGATGGCAGCATCACCGACGAGGTGCGCTTTCCAGACCTCGCCGCGCACGTCTATTTCACCGAAACCGGCGAGCCACTCCCGAAGCGCGCCAGCGCCAAGTCGCCGCTTCTCGGCGTCCACAACGAGACCGCCGTCTACCTGCTCTACAACGGCGTACTCGGCGACAAGAGCGTTGACGGCGGCAACGTGCTCACGGGGCGGACCCTGGCGGCGCTGCCGCCGCACGACGGCCCCCGCGTGATCTACGGCGAAGGCTGCCGGTTCAGCCCGGCCCGGCTCAAGCGAGAGCGGGTTACGTTCAGGCAAATTCCCTACGAGATCAAGGTAGGTTGACGGTGCTCGAGAAGAAGAACTATCAGGTCCAGGCTCTGAACCGTCTCGAAGAATACCTGCAACTCGCCGCCAAGATCGGCGCGAGCGCGGCGTTCAACGAAATACCCGACTGCACGGGGTACATCCCGGCGCCACGACTCAGGGGTATGCCCTACGTGTGCGTGAGAGTCCCGACCGGCGGGGGCAAGACCTTCATGGCGTGTGATGCCCTCGGGATCGCGGCAACGGCGTTCGTCAAGAAGGAATACGTGGTCTGTCTCTGGCTCGTCCCGAGCAACGCGATCAAAGACCAGACGCTGTCGGCACTCAGAAAGCACGGGCATCCGTACCGGCAGGCGGTCGACTGGTGGTTCAAGGGCCATGTGACGGTCATGGACCTGTCGGAGGCCCTGTACGTCAGCAGGAGTGACATCGGCGGGAGCACCTGCATCGTGGTCTCTACGTTGGCGGCTCTCCGCGTCGAGGAGCCGGAGAACCGCAAGATATACTCGCCTGACACGGGAGCGTTGCAGCCGCATTTCTCCGGGTTGAAGCGGGAGCAGCTTGACCGCATCGAGAAGACCGACGACGGGCGCGTTGCGATCTCGCTCGCCAACGTGCTGAGGTTGCACAGACCCGTCGTTATCGTTGACGAGGCCCACAACGCGCGGACGCCGCTCTCGTTTGAGACGTTGGAACGACTCGACCCCTCGTGCATCATCGAGTTCACAGCGACCCCGCAGAAGGTGGACGACCCGGCCAACGAGATGTTCGCCAGCAACGTGCTCTGCCACGTCTCGGCGGCGGAACTCAAGGCGGAGGAGATGGTGAAGCTGCCGATCCACCTCCGCTGCCGACCGAATTGGAAGGAGGTCATCGCCGAGGCCGTGAACTGCCGGGACCGCCTCGAAGCCCTGGCCGGTCAGGAGGAGAGGGAGACGGGCGAGTACCTGCGCCCAATCGCGCTCGTGCAGGCACAGCATTCCCGAAAGACGAAGGAGACCCTCGACGTTGACGTGGTGAAGCGGTGCCTCATGGAGGACTGCAAGGTGCCGGAGGGCTGGATTGCCATCGCCACGGGCACGAAGCGCGAGATCGACAACGTTGACCTCCCCGCCCGTGACTGCGACATCCGGTACATAATCACGAAGCAGGCCCTCCGCGAGGGATGGGACTGTCCCTTCGCCTACGTGCTGTGCTCCGTGGCCGAAACCGGGTCGGCACGCGCGGTCGAGCAGATTCTCGGGCGCATCCTGCGGCTCCCGAAGGCGTCGAAGAAGCGGCACGTGGAGTTGAACCGGGCATATGCCTTCACCTCCTCTGCGCGCTTCGAGGAAGCGGCGGCGGGCCTGAAAGACGCTTTGGTCAGCAACGGCTTCGAGCGGTACGAGTCCGAGCGGTACATACACGGCAGCACGGAGCAGACCCAACTCCCCGTCGGAGAAGGGCTGTTCACGCTCGTCGGCGAGGAGATCGCCGAGAAGCCCGACCTGAGTTCGGTCGAGCGCGAACTGCGGGAAAGAGTCGCCTATGACGAGAAGGCCGGACGGCTAACCCTTACTGGATCGGCGAGTCCGCGCGACGAGGAGGCCCTGCTGGCGACCGTCAAGAAGTCAGAGAGCAAGAAGAAGATCAGGTCCATATGCCGACGCTCGCGCGGCGAGTCCGTCCGGGGCCAATCGCCCGCCGAACGGGGCGAGCCGTTCGACGTGCCTCAGCTTGCGATCCGCGTCGGCAGACAGCTTGAGCTTTTCGAGGACCAGTTCCTTGCCGCCGAATGGGATGTCACGCAGTGGGAGGCTTCGCTCTCGGAAACCGAGTTCACGATCCTGTCCGGGGACGACAGACTTGCCGAGATAGATGTCTCCGAAAAGGGCGAAGCCGGATACAGGTTCGTCAGCGACCTCTACGGACAGATGGCGCTCCTGGACCTTGAACGCCCGTGGACGGTCGCGGCGCTGGCGAACTGGCTGGACGCGAAGATTCCGCATCCCGACATCCGGCAGTCCCAGTCGCGCGTGTTCATGTACAAGGTGGTCCGCTCCCTCGTCGATAACCGCAAGCTCACGATGGAACAGCTAACCCGGCACCGCTTCCGGCTTCGTGATACCGTCGAGGCCAAGATTGCAGAGCATCGGAGAGCGGCCAGCGAGAAGGCGTACCAGCAGGCGCTGTTCTCGCCGGGATGGGCCGAGGTCGAGGTGAATCCCGCGGTGTGCTTCCCGTTTCCGCGAGAGGACTACGACCCGAACCGCTACTACGACGGTGCGTGGAAGCCGCAGAAACACTACTACGAGCCAATAGGAGAGATGAACGGCGAGGAGATCGAGTGCGCGCAGGTCATCGACGGGATGCCGGAGGTCAGGTATTGGGTTCGGAATCTGGAACGGAAGCCGGATCGCGCCTTCTGGCTGCGCACCCCGACGGAGAGGTTCTATCCTGATTTCGTGGCGCTCCTGACCGACGGCAGGATCCTCGTCGTCGAGTACAAGGGCGAGTTTCTTTACGACAACCCCCGCGAGAGGCAGAAGGATGCGGTGGGGAAGATGTGGGCCGATCGGAGCGGTGGACGCTGCATCTTCGTCATGCCGAAGGGGTGTGACTTCGGCGTGATAATGGCGGCCGTGCGCGGCAGCGTGAGAC
>SDBV01011463.1_pt1 | contig 11485 bp, 18 predicted proteins | sample 2277081 | NCBI WGS metagenome assembly SDBV01 (sample SAMN10402039, study PRJNA504765) | marine sediment metagenome | isolation source: marine sediment core GS10_PC15, 223 cmbsf | place: Arctic Ocean: Southern Knipovich Ridge | collected 2010
GGCACACGGTTCTGAGCCGTGCGTGTTTACCGTTTCACCACTCACGCTGGTGCGCCGGGCAGGACTCGAACCTGCGTAGCCCGTCAAGGCGGTGGGGTTACAGCCCACTGTAATTGCCGCTATACGACCGACGCTGGAGGCGCGGGTGGGATTCGAACCCACGATGTCCGGGTTGCAACCGGATGCCTTAGGCCACTTGGCTACCGCGTCTGGCACAGGTGTAGGGAGTTGAACCCTCGCTTCCGGGTTTGGAGTCCGGTCGACCACCGCTGGCTCACCTGCTGGCTGCGAGAGATGGATTCGAACCATCGTGACCTGCTTCAGAGGCAGGCAGACTACCGCTATCTGATCTCGCATGGTTGCGGGACAAGGATTCGAACCTTGATAGACGGTTTCAAAGGCCGTCGTCCTACCTTTAGACGATCCCGCAGCGTAGGGTGAGAGGGATTTGAACCCTTCGTCCTGACGTGGCCCGCTTGCGCGGGGTGTCAGCAGCTCGTCGTGCACCGAACCACGACCTTTCTCAGCCTTGCACGTCTGAGATGTCGTCACCCTTGGTGCGTCGGGAGGGAGTCGAACCCTCATGCCCGAAGGCGTCCGCTTTTGAGGCGGGTGTGTCTACCGTTTCACCACCAACGCTGGTCGGAACGGAGAGATTCGAACTCTCACTGAGCGGGTCTTAAGGCCGCTGCCTCTACCGTTGGGCTACGTTCCGTGGCTCCGGTACTAGGACTCGAACCTAGACAAACTGCTTAACAGGCAGGCGCGCTACCATTACGCGATACCGGATGGAGCCGGAAGTGAGATTCGAACTCACGTCGTCGCGCTTACAAGGCGCTTGACAACCAGATTACCGGCTTACAATCACAGCGACCGGAGTCGAACCGGCGTCGACCGTCCTCCAGAGAAGAACGCACTCTGCCGCAGTTGCGCTGTGTGGAGGAAGGTAAGGGATTCGAACCCTTGCACGGTTGCCCGTGTACGGGTTAGCAACCCGCTACATTACCACTCTGTCAACCTTCCTGGTACCCCCGGAGAGATTCGAACTCCCGTCCTCACAGTTTCGAAGACTGCGGCTCTGTCCACTGAGCTACGGAGGCTGGTATTCGTGAGAGGGCTCGAACCTCCGGCCTCAGCCTTCGCAGGGCTGCGCTCTATCCATCTGAGCTACACGAACTGGAGGAAGGTGAGGGAGTCGAACCCTCAAGGCTTGCGCCCAGCCGCTTTCAAGGCGGTGTACCGCACCTATGGCAGACCTTCCTGGAGGAGACGGTGGGATTCGAACCCACGAAACCTTGCGGCCTGTTCGCTTTCGAGGCGAGTGCTTTCAACCGGACTCAGCCACATCTCCTGGCGGACACTATAGGATTCGAACCTACGTGGGCTTGCACCCTACGCGCTTTCCAGGCGCGCCCATTAAGCCACTCTGGCAAGTGTCCTGGCGACTCCGAACGGATTTGAACCGTCGATCTCCTGCGTGACAGGCAGGCGCATTGAACCGGGCTATGCTACAGAGCCTTGGTAGCGGAGGGGGGATTCGAACCACCCGATTTCCGACTTATGAGGCCGGTGAGATAACCACTTCTCTACCCCGCATGGTGGCCCATCAGGGAATCGAACCCTGCTTTGATGCTTGAGGGGCACCCGTCCTTCCGATAGACGAATGGGCCTGGTCTGGGTGGTTGGATTCGAACCAACGTCTTCTCGCGTCCGAGGCGAGTGGTCTGGCCTGGCTGGCGTACACCCAGTGGTCGGAGTTGGGGGATTCGAACCCGCGACTCCCGCGCCCCAAACGCGGTGCTCTGGCCTGGCTGAGCTAAACTCCGTGGGGTGGTCGAGCAGATTCGAACTGCCGCTGAGAGGGTCACAACCTCTAGTGCTGGCCACTACACTACGACCACCTTGAGTAAGCCGGACGGGACTCCAACCCGCATCTCCCTTGGTTCCCTGCGCTACCACCGCAGATATTCACCGGGCTTTGTGTTAAGCTACCGACTCTGGAGCACCAACAGAGATTCGAACTCTGACAGCCTGCTTGGAAGACAGGAACGCTACCGTTACGTCATTGATGCTGGTACGGGCGGAGGGAATCGAACCCACGTCTGTCGGCTTAAAAGGCCGCTGTAACCCAATTTTACTACACCCGCTGGTAGCCTGGACGAGATTCGAACTCGCGCCTTCCTGTTTGAAAGACAGGTGACCTTCCTGTAGTCTACCAGGCTTGGAGCCAAGAGAGGGATTCGAACCCTCGTTCCCGCCTTACCAAGGCGGTGGTCTACCGCTGACCTATCTCGGCTTGAATTTTAGTTCGAACGACCGGCTTTAAGCCGCCTTCTGTTCTATGCCTGCATCTCTCTAGCTAGTACGGTCGCTGCTGGACTACCCGCCGTACATACGCCGCCGTAAATCGGTTCCCCTTTTCACACGACCTCCGTGTCTCCTGGGTCACGGCAGGGTCGGTGCCCCGCTATCCAGTAGTCGCTGTTGGCATCATCTCGCCGGTATCCCTCTCCGACGGCCCGCCTTATTAGGGACGGGTACGTTGTCCAGCCGACGGGCGGACTTTCCCCAGGGGCCTAGTGGTAAGACGCCTTTCGGCTCCCACCGGGCGATCCTGCACAGGCTTGCCCAGTCGTTCGCGGTTTGGTAGCCGGTGCGGGAATCGAACCCGCGACAACCTTCCGGCTTGGTACTCTCGGCAGGAATCGAACCTGCGACCTGCGGTTTAGGAAACCGCCGCTCTGTCCTACTGAGCTACGAGAGCTAATACTGGCATCCATGCCGCATAGGCCGTTCCATGGCCTATCCATCATTCTCCGACGGACTTTACACCCAGCTTCAGACCAAAATGATCGCCCTTCGGTGTTATAGAGTCATCACGCTTCGGCATGATGGCTTGACCGCCCCACCTTAGCTACTCACACCTACCGGGTCGCCCTGCGGAGATTCGGACTCCATAGCGCCAAGCGCCAGGGCGGTGGAACCTCAGATGGGATTCGAACCCATAACCGGCGGTTTAGAAGACCGCTGCCCGTCCAATTGGGCTTCTGAGGCTGGTGCATCGAGCAGGATTCGAACCTGCGCCTTCTTGGGTGTAAACCAAGCGCTCTAACCGGGCTGAGCTATCGACGCTGGTGGAACACCTGGGATTCGAACCCAGAACCTCCTGATTGCAAAACAGGCGCTCTCCCGTTGGAGCTAGTATCCCTTTGATCCTCATATTAGCAGGGCCGGTTTATCCTGTCAAGGCATATAACGCGATATTTTGGAAATTGTTTCTGGTATTTTTTTGACAGTCGTTGGCGTACTTATCAAACGGGGCGGTAGACCTGGGCCTCTTCACCGTCGCCGTTATACTCGAACACGCCGGTCGGGCCAAGATTCACGAACGAGCCATAGGCAAGGCAGGTCGCCCGCTCTTCGGGGCTCATGCGCGTGGAGCCGCACCGGGCCATGCGTGTGAGGTTGTACCAGCGCCCGTTCTCGCGCTCGTCGAGGCCCCGGATCACAATGTATTCGTCAGCCATTTGCTACCCCCGTGCATCTTCCAAGCGCATTACTTCGCCGAACGGCTTGAATACCTTCGAGAATAGTCTACGTTTGGCTCCCCAATAGATCATAGCACAGGCCATTGGCGCGCCCACGCCTTCGTCCCGCCCATCCACGAGGAACCGCAGGCGCGTGTCACTTAGGAAGCAGATCGCGGATGCCTTCCCATACACGTACTTCTTCCAGTGTCCGGTGTTCGTCGCCACGGGCACCAGGGCCAGCACATCCGATTTGGTGGCCGCAGCGCATCGCCGTAGCCAGTCCCGGATTCCGGTGCCGCGCTCACGATCACGGCCGTAGGGCGGATTCACAAAGATGCGTCGGAAATCCCACGACTCTACGAGGCCGTCCTGTAGCGGAAGCGTGTACTCGACAACAGCATCCACAATCGAGTGTTGGTTTGAGCAGGGATCAAGCTCAATGGTGCCGCCAAAGAATTCTCGTACCGCAACCACATATTTGGAGGGTGTCCCCCAGTCACAGCGCTGTCCAACCGCCCTTCGTCCAGCCGTCATTTCCGCGCTCGTCCACGACGCCGTAGCCGCTTGGGTACTTCACCACGCTTCTGGTAAGCCGTGATCTCCTTCGCTGTCATCTCATCTCGATGCGCGTCCAAGAAGAAGTTGTACACCGGCAGGGGAGGTTCCTCATCCCGGCCGTACAGCGCCTCGCGGAGCACCAGCTTGCCCTTCTTCATCACTTCCTTGCCAGGCTTGCCAGTCGTGCCATCCTGCTCTAAGCCTTCCTCGTACCAGCTCGTGAACGCTGTGTTCGCCAGCCCTTCCTCAAGACAGGAGAAGTACACGCCGCACCAGTAGAAGCCCTGCGGCCGCACCTCGCTGTGGTGCCCTTCCTCGCCAGGATTGTCACAGAACGGCAGGACACACTCCTCGGTGATGTGCGAGGAGGCCGGGCCATCCCACTCTGTGACGTTGGCGACCGGCTGGTAGAACACACGCGAGTGCGCCGGGTCGAAGCGCGGTGGCTCGCGCCGCCCGAAGCGCCTCATGAACGCTTGGTATCCGGGGAAGGACGGGCGAACGAGGTTCGCAATCGCGGACGGGATCGCGCCTAGGCCGCCGCCTTCTTCCGCGTCGTCCTCGCTACGTGGTTTCCTAGCCATCAGCGCCTACCCTTCTTGCTCGGCTTCTTCTTGCGCTTGGGCCGCGCCTTCTGCGCCTGCTGCCGCTTTGCTACCGGCCGCAAGGTCAACAGATTGCTTTGATCGACGGGCTCGAACTTGTAGGTGCAAAACTCGATGCCCTCTACGTCCAGCGGGTGCTGCGGGTAGGGCGAGCACATATCCGGCCGCAAGGACGTGCCCATCACGCCGCAGTTACCGTCCTCGGTCAGGTGCTCGCAGGACTTCCGCACATAGGCCAGGAGCGCCTTGCCCGCGCCCTCTCGCTGGATGAACGTGATGCCGTGCCCTTCTAGCCAGGTGATCCACTCGTCGAAGGCCGTGGGCGGCTCCCCGTGCGCGGTGATGGGCAGCGTCATCGTCAGCAAGCCGTCGGGTGCTTGGAACAGCCAGGCGTCGTGCAACGTGAGCCAATACTCCCAATCCTTCACGCCCTCTTTGCCGCGCACGTGCTGCGCGACCGGCAGAATGATCTGGCCGTGCACGACGGCCTTGAAGTCAGGATGCGCCAGCGCGGCGCGGTTGATGGGCACGACGAACGCCTCGCAACAGGCACCACAGCCCGCTGTGCAGCCGCCGGTGCGGAGGTAGCCAACTAGGTCTTCCCGCTCCGACTTGAGCGGCGGGTAAATCTTGGTCTCGTCCTCGTGGAAGGTGCCGCGCGCGAAGCGCTCCGGCTTCTCGACATCCGGATAGCGTTCAAGGATCGTCATGCTTCGTCCCCCGGCAGGTGCATCGGCGTGGTGGTCACAGACACATGCGCCTGTCCAATGCTGTCAACGATATTCGTAGCAGCGCCGTCGTCGGTGTGCGACTCGATAATCTCGAAGCCGGGCCGGACGGCCGCGCGGCCGTTTTGGATGGCGTCAGCGACACCGGGGTCGTCGATCTGCACGGTCATGTGCAATTCCTTGTCCTCAATCCACGGCCGGACGACATGCCCGACCATGTTGCGGATGTCGTAGTTGAGAGAGAGTTCGGTGCCGGGGATGATGCTGTCCGCCATCTCTTGCAGCGCCGCCGGTGTGACCAAATCTCCGTGCGCGTCGATCTCCTCAGCGCGCCAGACCAGTACATCGATGTTCATTGTTTACCCCCTGATCGCCTAAAACTGAGCTTGCCAAGTTCTTGGCCGCGTGGCATAATGAGGATGCTATGGCCCCTAAGAAAAAGTCTGACGGCAACGGCCGCGCCACCATCCGCGATGTACTGGCGGCGGTCAGCGGATTGGGCGCGCGAATCGACGACACGCACAAACGGATTGACGGCACGCGCGACGCGCAGACTGGCCTCTCTGAGCAGATGAGCGACCTGCACACCGCGATGACTCACCTGCGCGAGACGACCAACGAGCGCCTGCACGATATGGAATCCGACATCACCACGCTCCGGCGGCCGTGGCTGTTCCTCGCACACGGCTGGACGAAGGCAGCGGGCGCTGCGACTTCGGCGGCCGCCATCTCCGGCGTCATCGTGCGCTTCGAGCTGTGGCATTTCCTCCCCTTCTAGCATATCCCCATCATACCGCCTTGACGCGATCTAGTGCAACCTTCTATTCTGGATAGGAAGGAGGAAGCATTGTGATTGTTGACCTGATTTGGGCTGCGCTTGGTACCACGACACTCTGGGCATTGTGGTACATCATCAGTCATGGATAAGGCATGGCTGTTCTAAGCAAGAGACGCGCGATACGCATACTCCGGCAGGCGGGCTGGAACCTGGTGAAGTCCGGCGGCCGCCATGAGGTCTGGTCAGACGGCAAGCAACAACTGTCCCTGCCGCACACGCCGGAGGGCGACGGCCTATACGGCTGGCTAGCGAACCAGATACGCAAGGTCGCGGCCGGTGAACCACTAGCGAAGGTCTACAAGAGGCACCCATGAAGCACTACACCGTACCAACTGGCTCCTACACCATGAAGCACTACCGCGTCAGCCAGATGGCGCTGACCGATCACGATGGCTCGTCCGAACACCCGCCGGTCGACCTGACGCAGGTCTGTGAGACGCACTACCCGGCCGGTGTGTGCCTCTGCGGTGCGTACCGGATCACCTGGGGGACACGATGAGAAGCGCTGCCGTCTTTGGCATCATGCACGTCGTCACCCACGGGCTGAGCCCGGAGGAATGGGAGGCCACGCCCACCTTTGGCGTGCATCGGCACCGCACGAAGACCGTCAAGATCAACGGCAAGCGCGTGCCTCTGCTGCTGCGGGACATCGATCTGCATAACCTGCAAGAGGCATCGCGCCAAGCACAGGAAGGCCGATGAATTACCCCAGTGGGTGAGAGGGGAAGACCATGAGAGAAACAGTACGTGTCACAATCCGCGACGTGCAAGCGGAGGCCGAGTTCTGGTTGGAGCGCGGAAGCGCCTTCCCTCGCTGCCGGAACAAGCACGAAACTACGCTAGCAAGCAGGCCGTGGTGGAACGTCCGCACCGACACGGCACGGACGCCGGGCGGCCCGCATCGGCACGGCGGCAGCAACTACTGGTGCAACGAGCACCTGCCGGAGCGCTACCGCAAGGTTGCCGACTCCATGCTCAGGGGCGGGGAGAAGAACCGCGTCCTCCAAGGTGCGCGGCTGTTGGAGGTCGCAACGCCGCCAAAGAAGCGGGAAATGGCGGAGCGCATGCCGATGCATGTGCCGTGGCGAGCGTTCTGATGATCAGTCCGGCGCACCTTGTGGGGTAACGGCGGCCCCTGATACCATACAACCAAGCCTGGTGCACGGAGCGACGCCAAATGGCGCGCCCATCAGTAACCAAAGGAGGACACCATGAGCGAAGACCTATCACTGATCGTGGCCACACCGCGTGTGGTCGAAACGAAAGCATCGATCAACAGTGACCGGCACATCAGGGTCAAAGCAACTGAACACCCGAAGGGTGGGGCACTCAGTGTCCATTACGAGACTGAAGAACCACCAGTAGTCCTAGAGCAAGTGTTGGTCGCCGTACTCCAAGGCGTCTACCCACAATGGCTCGAAGACCTGAAGCCCGGCGGCGACACCGGCGACATCACTTACGAGGCCGACAGTGCGAACAAAAACGGCCGGGCAATGCGCGTCGAATCCATCCCCATCGGCGATGCCTCACGTCTCATGCTCACAACATGGTCTCGTCTGGAACAGGGCGGTGCGCTCCGTGAGCTTATGCTGACGAAGGGGCAGGTGACGAGCCTGATTGAGATGCTACTTGCGGTTTACCCGCGCCTCCACGAGGACTAGGGCGCATAAGTAGTGCACGCGCGCCCAACCCAGGGGGGCCTTCCAGGCCCGGCACCCTTGGACGCGCGTGCTGGTGCTGCTTGGGGATTAGCCGGGCCCGATAAAGGGCTCGGTTTTTTTCAACTTTTACGATGCCGATGGCGGGCCCGGCAACGCCTACGATGACGCTTTCCGGGGGCCATTATACGTCCGTAACAGCCCCCCCACTTCATGTCCGGGCCTTTATGGTACCGTGGAGTTTCGACCTGGGGGGCCTCTGCTGGCTGCTGGTCGGGCCTCCCCTGGCCTCGTCTGTATGTGTCTCTAGGCGTCGCCCTGCGCGCGCGCCGGTGCGCTGCTGGTGGGGGGCCTACCCGCTACCATTGCGCCCGCTCTCCCTGCTCTGCTGGCGGCGCGCCCGCTCTCCCTGCACTGCACTCCCTGCACTGCTCTCCCTGCCGGTGCTGGGCGGGCCTCCCTGCTCTGCTTGCTACCCTGCCATCCCCCCAATGGCCATCGCCCCCATACCGGGCCCATGACGGCCCGCAATGTGAAGACAAAAATAGAGCCCCACCCAGCAGGCGATCCATGCTTGCTGGGTGGGGCGTGGTGCGCGCCGGTGCGGGCGCGCTCGCTGTGCTGCTGCTGTGTCCCTGCTGTGCTGGTGTTGCGCGCCCTACGACTGCGCCTAGGGCGTAGTGGTAGGCGTGGCAGTAGGCGTGGGTGTCATGGTGGGCGCGACGCGCTGTGTAGCGGCAGGCGCAGGCTGTGTGTGTCGAGGCGCTACGCGCTCGATGTGCACACACTCAACGCCTACCGTGTCGAACAGCTCGTCCTCTTCACATGGTGACTCGCCTGGTATGTACTGCCCTAGCGTCAGGGTGACGGTATCGGGTGCACCCATGGCAGGCGATGGCTCCTCTTCGCCCATGTCCAACACCATGGCCAGCGCTACCAGCCCTATGAGGGCGAACGCTACAGGCTGCGGGATCATGCGCCACGGCATCAACACGTTGCGCCAGTTAGCGCGCATCATGCGGCTGGCCTGGCGTGGGCTCATACCGGCGGCAATGAACGCGCGGGCGAATGCGGTGCGGGCCTTTTGTTTGCGGGTGAGCTTCTTCGTCATGGTGGGCTATCTCCTATATGGTGGGCGCGCCTGCCGCTACAGGCTGCGCCCTAGATGATGGCTGCTACCAGCGCATAGAGGATCGCCAGCAGTAGCAGCATGCCAAGGATCGGCATGCTGCCGGATGGATCGTCATGGGGGCGCGGCGGCCGACCGAGCGGCCGACGCGCCTCGTTCTGTGCCACCTTGCGCGAGCGATTGCGTCCCTTGCCTAGCTGCTCGGTCATGGGCGCGACTCGCTACCCGTTACGCATACGTCTAGGCTTGACGCCTGCGCTAGGGCGAATTCCCGTAGCTTGTCCTGGAATATCGGGTAGGCGTCGCTGTCACTGGTAGCCAGCTCGGCTAGCTGGAAGCGAACCTCCAACGCAGCGCGATCAAGCTACCCGCTCGCTGCGGGGTGGCACCCGCTGGCGCGCCCATGCCGGTATCGCTTCGACCAGCAGCGAGCGGATACCGTCATTGCCGTGATGCTGCGCGACCATGCGAAGATATTGGATCGTGTCGGCGCGCATGTCGGCCAGTTCCTTCTCAGCGGCGCGCCGATTGCGTTCCTGTAGCTCGTCAAGGCCTAGCAGGCGCGGCACGGGGCGATCCTGTAGCTCACTAACGGGTAGCATCCGTACCATGCTAAGCGGCTTTCTTCGCGCCGGTAGTGGCGCGCTTCGCTTTGCGCGCCTTCGGCTTGTCGGTAGCCTTGGCAGTCGCTTCCTTCAGCGCCTTGCGATCTTCCTTCGCTTTCGTCAAGGCCAAGGCTTTCGCCTCGGCCAGCCGCTTGACACGGGAGCGCTTGCGCGAATCGGCGCGGCATTTCTTACACCACGCGCGCCCGTTGTAGCGGAACGTGTTTTCCTCGGTCATTGGATGCGAAGCATAGCAGCGCTTGCGCTGCTCAAGGCTTAGCACCCTACCCTTACCGGGTCTTCCCTTGACAATGCCGTTACACGTCGGCTTGTGTGTAGCGGTCGTTTTGATTTTCGTAGTCATGGTGTGTTCATTTCCCTTCAACTGAATAGAGTTAGAATCTGTTGGCGGTTGAGACTTTGGAATCGAACGATCCAGTTTTCACCCACGCGCGTTCCAACGCGCCGCGCGGTTGCTTGATCGTCAACGTACACTAGCGCCTTGTCGCCCCTACCGTCAAGGGTAATGGCGAATCCGGCGTGTATGATCGGTTGCATCGGTCGATTCCTTCCTGCCGTCAAGCGGCAGTATAGCGCCGTGGCACAATGCGCGCCACGCGCGCCGGTAGCGTTGGGAGCGCTTCAGCGCTCCCTAGATCGTTTCTGAGGATACGCAGGGAGCGCTTAGGACGCTCACCATCGGCAAGCGCCTGTAGACGTTGATCGTCGCGCTCCCGCGCGCTAGGCGCACGCCTAGCGCGTTCGGGCTGGCGTCTCATGAGGCACGCCGCTCATTGGCGCGCCGGATAGCGTTCCAACGCGCTACCCTGATCCGCATGGCGGGCGGCGCTGCTAGTGCCGCCGGTGTAAGCGCCGCGTTATCCGGGCTGTCTGCACCCGTGGTTTGATCGTGTGCTAGGCACATGGTCGAGTCCAGCCCACAATCCTCATTAGGGCACTGTTCGCCTCGCATGGTGTTAACCCTTCCTTCCTTAGTTGATGGCGCGATGCGCGCCTAGTGACTCGGTTCCGGGCGACATAGATCGTCATGCTGCGCGCATTCCCGATTCATATCGCCTTCACATTCCGGTATGCGCTGCGCAACGGCTGCGGTCACGGTAGCGTTACCATGATCCTGTAGCGCGTGGATCAACGCGGCCGCTCGGTCGGCATAGGGAGAGCGGCATCCTTCGCACGTATAGCGGTAGATGATTATCATCTAGTATCCTTCCACTAGTAAGATGGTGATCAAGGGTCAGTAACAGGATATGAATTCGCCTTCCGGCGCGATAGCCCCTGCCAGGCTCCGCGTTCCCGATTCGCCAGTCGGGCGACTGGGACGATCTCGCGCGTCTTATTGGCACCGCGCGCGGGTTGCGCCCCTGTCCTTTTTCCTGTTCTACTTATAGTATCGGCATCCTGGCCGGATTCTGAAGGGCTCTGCTAGATATTTCTGAGAATCTTTTCAGCCCTTCACTACCTACAACGCGCCAGCAGCGCCAAGCGTTACACGTCAACGGGCCAGCACATCTGTTCGCATCGCCGCCGGTAGCGCCTCCGCCATGGCGGAACGCCAGCAGCCGAGCCGAGCCGAGCCGAGCCGAGCCGAGTATAATAATGACGGGCGCGCGCGTATCGGCACGCGGCGCGAATTCTGAAGGGCTGGCGCGCCCGATCTGCTAATCGCGGCTGGTGGCAGGTAGGCGCGCGGGGCTTCAGGGACAGCGCCCGGAGGATGGCGACGCCAACCGGCGGCGATGCCGGGGCCCGACCGGCGGCGCGCTGACCGCCAACCGGCGCGCCAGCAGGGAGCCGGAGTTCATCGCCATTAGGG
>SDBV01011464.1_pt1 | contig 11485 bp, 9 predicted proteins | sample 2277081 | NCBI WGS metagenome assembly SDBV01 (sample SAMN10402039, study PRJNA504765) | marine sediment metagenome | isolation source: marine sediment core GS10_PC15, 223 cmbsf | place: Arctic Ocean: Southern Knipovich Ridge | collected 2010
ACCTGGAGGAGAGAATAAAAGATCTCCATTACCAAGTAGTGATTCTGCTCCAACTTCATCTAAAATTATTTGAGAGTTTATTCTAGAAGAGACCTTAAAAGCTATGCGAGAGGGGAAGTTAGCCTTAATAATACCTGTTATTACCTCTCTAGATGGCCTTTGAGTCGCTAGTATCAAATGAATCCCCACAGCCCTTGCCATCTGTGCTATTCTTGCAATTGGAGTCTCTAAATCAGCAGATGAGACCATCATAAGATCTGCGAATTCATCAAATATTGCAACGATTAGTGGCATTTTTTCAGGAACTTCAATATCTAACTCTTTTTCTCTTTTGGTCATTTTTCTTTGATTGAAAGCTGTAACATTTCTAAGACCCAAATGTTTTAAGATATCGTATCTAGAGTTCATCTCTTTAACTAGCCATTGAAGAGCTGCATAGGCTCCATGCGCTTCTGTTATTACTGGAGCTAACATATGAGGCAAGTTAGAGTATTGAGTGAGCTCTACTTTTTTAGGATCTACCATAAGTAGTTTTACATCTTCTGGAGAGGCGTTCATTAAAATAGACATAACGAGCGTATTTATACATACAGATTTTCCAGAGCCTGTTGCTCCTGCTATTAAAAGGTGGGGCATCTTTGTTAAATCTGCATTGATACACTCGCCTGTTACAGTTTTACCAAGAAGAATGGGGATAGATTTTGGTGTAGATTCATTTTGATAGTTAATTATCATCTCTTTTAAAGATACTTCTTGTGGATATAAAGATGGAACTTCTATACCAACTGCGGCTTTTCCTGGGATTGGCGCTATTATTCTGATGGATTTTGCTTGGAGGTTTAGAGCAATATCATTTTCTAAAGATTTGATTTTTTGTACTTTTACACCAATAGATGGATGAATTTCAAAAGAGGTGATAGTAGGACCGCAATTTATCTCTCCAACCCTAGCTATAATACCAAAGTTTTTTAGGGTCTCTTCTAAGACTTCAGCTTGTTTTTTTAGCTCTTTTTTAATAGTTGGATGATCGATTTTAGCAGGGTCTGTTAAAAGATCAAAAGAGGGTAAGCTATATGGGCTTTTAAGTTTATCTAAGAAAGTTGGTTTTTTATACTCTAAATCATTTATTTTTGTGTTTATATTAATGTTTTTCTCTTTAATATTTTTGTTATCTGATTTAGGGATTATTTTATCAGAGTGAATAATAGGGGTAGGCTCTTTTATTCTAACCTGAGCTAAAGGAATTTTTTTCTTTAGCTTTTTTCGCTCTCTCATTTGAGAGATTTTCTCGAAGATAAAAATAATGAGTCTTTTTAAAATTTTTCTTTTTTTAGACTTTGATTTACTCTTCTTTAGAAATACTTTTTTTGTATTTGAAATAACATTAATGCCAGTAAATAGTAAAAAAGATATTAAAGCAGATGTTGAAAAAATTAGTGTTGAGCCTGTAGAGCTCAATATTTTTTGCAAATTAAGAAATGGAATATCTTTATAGATAAAATGAAATATCAATCCACCCAAAAAGTGTCTGTTCTCTACATGAGGATAAGGCTTGTAGTTATATATTTGAGAAGTAAATATTTTTGAATTATAGGCGCTCATTAAATGAGGGTATTTATCTGCATAAATACTGAGTAAAAAACAAACAGATATCAAAAAAGTAAAAAAGCTAATGGTTTTGAAAATGAAATTATCTAATTTTTTATCAGATATATATTTTATTCCTAGCCACCCTAAATATAGAGGAAGTAAAAATGAAGCAAATCCAAAAAGATAATAAGAAAAATAAGCTGACCAATATCCTAAAAATCCTAGCCAATTCAAATTTGGAGTGTCTTTAACAAAACTAAGAAGTGATAAAAATAGCAGTAGAGTTAAAGATAATATTAAAAGGCCTCTAGCTTCAAAATTCTTTTTCTTTTTTTTAGAAGATGCTTTTAGTTTTGGCTTTCTTTTTTTTTTAATTGGCTTTCTCATATTTCTAGTTTATAGCATGTAGGAAAATAAAACTAAAGATAGCTAAGCAAAATAAATAAATTGCAAAAGGCCTTAATTTTTTATTTGAGTCTATAGAAAATATGTATCTGATTGCAAAAATACCCACTAAAAAAGATGCTAAAAATCCTATTACATAAGAAGAGATAGGTAAATTAAAGCTCACCTCTTTTTTTAACAAATGCTTAAAACTCTCTAAAAATGAGCCTCCCAAAATTGTGGGAATAGCTAGCAAAAATGAAAATCTTATAGCCTCAGATATTTTCCAGCCTCTAAAGTAAGCAGAAGATATTGTAAAAGCGCTTCTAGATATCCCCGGAATTAAAGCAAAAGCTTGCATCAATCCAATATAAAAAACATCTTTGATTTTTTTTTTGTGAGTTAGAGGATCTATCTCTTTTATTTTTATTTTAGAAGATACAAACAAAACTAAAGCCGTAAAAAGTAAAAAAAAAGGCAGAAAATACGTTTGAGAGAAAAATTCTCTTAAAGGTTTTAAAAGAAAATAAAAAGGAAAAAGTGGAAGCAAAGCAAAAACAAATAAAGACGCTTTTTTTTTGTCTTTAAAAATAGCTACAATCTCTTTTCTTAAAAATATGATACTTGCTATTAGAGTTCCTAGATGACATATCAAATCAAACAAATATAGATCGCTTATACTATCTGATTTAAAGAAAAGTTTTGCAAGTTTTAGATGAGCTGATGATGAAACAGGAAAAAACTCAGAGATTCCCTGGACTATACCTAAGGTTAAAGATTCAAAAAAGTTCAAAAGACCTTACTTATTAGAGCTAAATATTTAAAAAACTGGGCGAACGACGGGACTCGAACCCGCGACATCCGGAATCACAATCCGACGCTCTAACCAACTGAGCTACGATCGCCATAAAAACTTAATATATTTTGAGCTAATTTAACATTTAAAGTCAAATGATTCTAAAGAGGTTTATCTAGTAAAATAGTTTAAAAGTTTTTTTTAGAAAATGGAAATTAAAATTATCTAAGAAAAAATCAATCTCTTGGATGTTTCTCTACAAATTTTGCAATAGCTAGAGGTAAATTATTTAAAATTGTATCTTCAGTAATATATTCATCTATAGATTTATCTTCGATGGGTTGTTCAGAATAATGAGGCAAAAGAGCTTTTAAATAGATCATGCAGATGAGGTCTACTAATCTTTCTTTTTCGTAATAATTAAGATTGTATTCTCTAACAATCATATTATCAACTCCAACATGAACCATCTCATGAATAATTATTTCAAAACAAGGTTTAGCTCTTTTAATATCTTTAGGGAGCACCAAATATATTATTTGGTCTTTTTCAGCCTTGTATCGTACGTCTGCACCACTCAAAGATAAAACAATTTCATACTTCTTAAATATTTTAAATCCCCAGTTTTTATTTAAAATTTGTAGTTTTTTAGCTGCTTCTTCCAAAATACTTTGAGCTAGAAAAATTTCTTTGAGATCTTTTAAATAGAAAGATACATCATATATTTCTTTATTAAATAAGGATTTATAAAACTCTTCAAATATTAAAAGAAGTTTTGGATTATCGCAAAGTATTTTTAATTTATCATTTTGTGGTAGGATTACTGGATATCCATTTTTTATATAGTGCTCTAAGTTTTCAATAAAATATTTTAAATCGTTAAAACCTTCTTCTTTAGATTCAGGTCTAATAGTAATTCTAGAATTTTCATTTGGCTTTTTTTCAATAGGCTTTAACCAAGACATTCCAACTGAATATAGAGGGGTGTCAGGAAATTTCGATTTAGAGAGTAATTTTAAATGTTCTAATTTTAATAGTTCTAAAAATATTTCCCTTGTTTTTTCGTCTGCTTTTTTTCTCGGATCATTTTCTGAGAGCAATGGAAACTCTCGATCGAAAGCTTCTCTAGGCATTCTAGGTAAGGAAGGAGTAATAGACATTTTTTTACTTAATTTAATTTTCTTGAAGGTTTTAATTGCTAAATTATAAAGAAATTAGATTTAAATTAACACGGTTTATTATAGATAATTGCAATATTGAGGAGTGCTCTCTGAGGAATTCATAATTTTAAAATAATACCTTAACATCAAAAAAGAAATTGTAATTATAGCTATATAGATAATCACAAACTCAAATGAAAGATTTTTATATCTTATATAAAACTCTATTTTAGCTGGTGGATATGTGATTAATTTTAAAATAAATTTTGTAAAATATGTATTTATATAATTTATAGAAAATCCAAGAGGGGGAAGTGCAAAATGAAAAATAAATCCAAAAATAACTAAAACCATTGAGATCCCTACTAAAAAGGGGATAAATAAATTATAAATAAAACTTAAGCAGGAGAGTTTATGAAAGTGATACAAAATAACTGGCAATATAAAAATATTTACAGCGATCAAAAGTGAAACTCCCTCTCTAATATATGTAAGAAGTTTATAGCCAATTTTAGATTGGATGTTCAACTCTTTAATCTCTTCTACATCTCTTTTTTTTAATACTTTAGAGATAGCTTTAGATATTGTTGGAAATGCTAAAAGTATTGCAAATGTACTTAGATAGCTTAGCTGAAAACCAAGTTTTAAAATATTTAAAGGATCTATTAGAAGCATAGCAATTAAGCTTATGCCAAGCGCATTTAGGGCGAAATACCTTCTATTGGCAATCGATGCAAAAAGAGCTATCTGAATCATCATAAATGCTCTTTGAACAGAGATTATTGGCCCTATAAATAAAAAATATAAGCTTACCAAAAATAGCAAAATGTAAATAACTATTTTTTTTGGAAAAAAAATATTTAAAAAATAGGAAAAAAAGAGTGTAAATATCCCAAAATGAAATCCCGATATTGCTAAAACATGTTGAAGTCCTATTTTTGAAAAACTAAAAGATAAAAATTTAGATGTATTATCTCCTGTTATTAAGGTATGTAAAAAATTAGCTGAGCTTTTATCAAAAATAGATTTTTTTAGAAAACTTTCAAAGCTTTTTTTAAGATATAATCTTTGATGAGCAAAATTTGTAATCGGTTTAACTTTTGTTAAATTATTTGTGCGGTATTGAAATTGAAAATTTTCTCTAGGGATTAGAGTTCCTTTTGCTTTGTATAGGAAATTTGCATGGAATTTTTTTTTAGAACAAATAGATGTTTTAATATTTTTTATGGTTCGATTATCTTCTAATTTAAATGTTTTTAAAACGCCAGAGTAGATGTAGTATCTTCTGTTAAAACTGAAGCTCTCTTTTATTGAAGAAATTTTAAAATAACCAACTCCCGTAGCAGGCTCTTTTATTTTTTTGATATCGCTATAGAAAAATAGAGAATATGCAAAAGCAAAAAAGTAAAAAAAAGCTGCTAAAAAAAGTTTTGTTTTATCTTTTAATCCGAAGGCTAAAAGTAGAAAAATAATTATTGAAATCAGATACAAAAAAAAGCTATCCAAAAGATAATTTGAGATACCTAATAAAAAAAATAGAGCATATAAAAGCGATGGATAAAAATAAAAAAAATCAGCTAAAAATTTTAAGTTTTTCATTTTTTTAATAGGTCTGAATTTTAATTGTTTCTACATTTTGATCTGATCGAGCTTTTTTGAAAAATAAAATTTTCTTTTTTTAAAAAATTTAATGAGCTAAAATATTTGCTTTGCTAGAGATGTTTAATGAATCGTTTAGCTTTTGAGTATTTTAAGAAAGATCAAGATAGTGGGTTTGATGATGTTATTATAGTCGATCCAAAAACCCACACGTTTGATGCTCTTCTAAAACTCACGAAAAACTTTCCAAAACCTTGGTATGAACTCTCTTCTTTAAGTCTTAAAGATCGCGTAGATTTCTCAACTGATTTTTGTTTAAAAACTCTTCCCTACACTCCGAATACTTATCAATTAATCTATGACTTTTTTTTAAAATTAGAAGATGTAACAGTTGTTTTAACAAAGAAAAAAAATCGTCCATATAAAGTTGAGCTTGTCTATAGCATGCAAAATGATTCAACTTTTTTTAGAGGCAGGCCTCCTCTAGATGATGAAACTATTTCTCAAATTAATTCTAAATTTAAAAATATTTTGCCAAGAGACTTTTTAAAATTTTTAAAAATACACTCTGGTTTTGCTAAAAATTCAGATACAGGAATAATTGAAGCTGAAAATATTTTTGAAATCACAAATCACTTAAGAGAACTTATAAAATCTCAAAATAAAACAATTAAGTCAGGCCCAAGCTTTATAGATCCTAAAGATCTTATCTTTTTTTACCAAAGCTATGATCAGATGGATTTTCAATGCTTTTTAGCTTCTTGGTATCCAATTTCAGAGATGGGAAATGTGAGTTTTTCTTATGTGGATAGTACTATTTCAAACTATAAAGATAGTTTAGGTGAAAGTTTGAGCTTTCCAACTTTTTTAGATTGGCTGATGTTTTATTTAGAAATAATGGATTTTGAATGATTTATAGAGTTGAAGATTTTTATAAGAAATATAAAAACAGTTTAAAGATAGAACTATTTGCTGTAGAAACAGGCTTAAAAAAAAGAATAAAAAAACCAGAAGTTCACAGGCCAGGTCTTAGCCTAACCGGATATATTAAGAATTATAAATCTTATAGAATTTTAGTTATCGGAAAAGGCGAGATTCAATATCTAAAAGACTTAGATCCTCAGAAAAGACTAATAAGGCTTAGAGAAATTTTAACAAAAGAGACTCCTGCAGTTATCGTTTCTAAAAAAATAATCCCTTTAAAAGAATTGAAAATAGTTTGCGAAGAAAATTCGATTGCCCTTTTTAGATCTGAGATAGAAACTATGGGTCTCATTAGTAAGATGATTATCGCTTTGAGCTATGAGTTTTCTCCAACCATAACAATGCATGGTACATTAGTTGAAGTTTTTGGAATGGGAGTTTTAATACAAGGAGAGTCCTCTGTTGGAAAGAGCGAAGCCGCTTTAGGTCTGTTAGAAAAAGGACATAGATTAATCTCTGATGATGTTGTTAAAATTAGAAAAAAAGATGAAGCCTCTCTTGTAGGGTCAGGTCCAGAGCTTACAAGACACTTAATGGAAGTTAGAGGCATTGGCATTATAAATGTTGCTCATCTATATGGCGCACTGTGTGTCAGGCGGGATATTGTTTTAGATATCGTTATTAAATTAGAGCCGTTTGATCCAAATCATTTTTATGATAGAACGGGGCTAAAGGATAATTACACAGATATTTTAGGAGTAAATATTCCTTTTCATCTAGTGCCTGTAAATCCTGGTAGAGACGTAGTTCTACTAATAGAGACTTTAACGCTCAATCAAAGATTAAAAAGTAGTGGTTATCATTCTGCTAAAGAATTTAATATGAAATTGCTTGAGAAGCTTGCAAAAAGGAAAATAAGTATAAGTGAAACTAACTAAAACCTTAAAAGTTAAAAATGATTTAGGTTTGCATATCAGACCTGCAGCTAAAATTGTAAAGTTATTTCAAAACACAAAATGTGAAGTTAGTTTCTATTACAAAAAAGAGACAATCAACGCAAAGAGTATCATGAGTATTTTAATGCTTGCTGCAAAAAAAAATGCTAAAATTATTGTTACAATTGATGGTCCAAATGCTAAAGAGCTTATGGAAAAACTAACAAAAAAATTTGAAAAAAGATTTGGAGAGGAAAATGCCACAAGCTGATGAAATTATTTTGCCTGCTCAAATATTATCTCAAGGTATTGGCTTTGGCAAACCAATCTTTTTGAACTCTCAAAATATTTTTGAAGAAAACACTTATCTTAAAAAAGATATAGATCAAGAAATTTTAAAGTTTGAAAAGGCTATTAAAAAAAGTAAAAAAGAGATTTTAGAAATCAAAAAAAACTTCGCTAATGATGAACTTAAAATAACTTTTGATATCTTAAATACCCACTTAGAGATCCTATCAGATCCTGTTATCTTAAGTGAGGTTAAAAATAGAATAAAAAAAGAGAGTAAAAGTATTCACAAAATTTTAAAAGATTTGCTAGATGAATATAAAAACAGGATTAAAGATCCCTTTTTTAAAGAAAAAGTTTTAGACATCTCTGATGTATTTAAAAGGGTCTTAAGAAATATAAAATCTTCAAAGAAAGAACTGTTACAAAGCGTAGAAAGAAAATCGATAATTATCTCAGATGAAATTATCCCATCAGATATTTTTGAGACAGACTCATCAAAAGTCTCAGCGTTTATAAGTGTAATAACTAGCTATGGCTCTCATGCAGCGATAATTGCTAGATCTAAAAACATTCCATTTGTATCCAATATTGATATTGAAAAAATAAAAAATATCAATATGCAAGATATGATAGTGGATGCACTTAAAGGTAGGGTGATCATTAATCCAACAAAACATACATATGAAAGATATAAAAAGGCTCCAGCTCTTATAGAATCGTTACAAGCAAAAGAAAAAATTAAACTTCAAAAAGATATAAATATTTTTGTGAATATTTCCTCTCTAGATGAGTTAGATGAAATAAACGATAAAAAAATATCTGGAATTGGTCTACTTAGAACAGAGCTTTTATTTTTTAAAAAACAGATACCTTCTCAAAAAGAGCAGTTAGATGTTTATAAAAAAACAGCTAAAAACTTAAAAAACCGCCCATTTGTTATACGTCTTTTTGATTTAGGTGCAGATAAGAATTTTTATAATATTATCAAGAGCAATAAAACTTGCTTTTTCTCTACAAGAGGGGCCGCTCTACTTTTAAAAAATCAAAAGGTTTTAAAAGATCAGATAATAGCTATTTTAAAAGCGAGCCTTTTTGGAAATGTCTATCTTCTCATTCCTTTTGTAAAGGATTTATCTGAGATAATTGAAATTAAAAAAATCATAAAATCCTTGCAAGAAGAGCTAAAAATATCTCCGTCTACTATAAAAATAGGATCGATGATAGAGACTCCTGTAGCGGCTTTAATGGTAGATGAAATAGCAAAGGAAGTTGATTTTTTATCAATTGGTACTAATGATCTTTCAAGATACACTTTTGCATCTGATACAATCTCTTTAAAAGATTTTCATCCAGCGCTAGAAAAACTCTTAATTATGATAATAAAAGCTGCTAATGATGTAAAAAAGCCTACATTTTTGTGTGGGGAAATGATCGCTGATAAAAAAATCATGGAAAAATTATATGCTCTTGGTTTGAAAAACTTTTCTGTAAGCTTGAAAAACGCTCAATTGTTCTAAAATTTTTAAATAATTTTTTCTTTTTGTTCTTGTTAGAAATTTTTAAACGATTTAAAGTTTTTTTTAAAATTTAAATTTTTTGAGAGATTATATGACAGCAGTTTATTGGCCTCCTCTTATAAACTTGACAAAATATTTTAGTCGATATAATCAAGAGGATTTTAAAAAAGATCTTGAAGCTGCTAATAAAGCTTTTAGCATAACAAAAATTAAAGAAATTTTAGATAAATTAGATTTAGAGTTTAATTTAGATGAACTATCATTGGTTTTATCTCAAAGTTTAATGGTTTTTTGTCTAAGTGATGTTCAAGAAAAAGATCTTCCATATGTAGAATTGCTCTTTAAGAAAAACATTCAAAAAGATTATAAAAATCAAGATGAACAAAACTATGTAATGGCTTTATTATCTAGCAACAAACTCAGATCACGAGAAATTAATTTAGCTGTTTTAAGAATCCTTTTACAAAATACAATAGATCCAAATATTCCAGATGTTTATGGTGTATTACCTTTGGAAATAGCTACAAGTCATTTGTGTGTAGAATTGCTAGTGGAAAACGGAGCTGATCCAAATAAATTAGGAACATTAAATTGTCCACCTCTTTATCATGTTCTTAAAAGTAAAACCGATCTTAGTGATGAAAGTATAAAAATTGTTGGGTTTTTAATCGAGAAAGGTGCAAAAGATGTGGATTGCATTATTGATGGATACACGAAAATTCGTTTAAGCGATTTATTAGATTTAAAGTTTTTTGAAGGAAAAGAATTGCTTGTCTCTACATTAAAAAAAAATACAAATAGAAGTGATGAGGATTTAAAGTTAAGTAATTTAATTCATTTAGATCCTAAAGAAGAAACAAAGCAAACTGATTTGTTAAAAAAAAGATGTATTTGTGTTTATAGAAATGAAAAAAACGAAAGTGTAAAACTAGAATTTCTTGTAGCTCCTCCGGTTGAAGAAAAACTATCTGTTGCAGATGTAATAAAATTTGGAGATATTTGTTCCCCAAAAAAAATTAATTCTTTTAAAGATGATTTAGAAGAAATTAAAGAAACCTTCCAAAAAATACACAGCTCTTATCCTTATCTTCTTCACCAAGCGTTATTTGATATTTGTGGAGATTTAAAGAATGAAAATCAACTTAAAATTGCTGAAATGCTAATTGAAAAAGGAGCTGATCCTAATTTTAGATTCGAAGATGGGTCTACCGCTTTGACTGAGATATGTGAAAAAATTAAAGTTGGTGAAGATTGTTTTGATGAACTAAAGCTTTTACAGATGCTTTTAGAAAATAATGCCGATGTAAATATTTTTCATATGCATGCCCAAGAGATTCAATGGCCAGAAGAAAAAGATAAATTAAAATTTCATAGTATTTTAACCGAAAAAGATATTACTTCATGGTTGGAAAAGCATTGTATTGATACAGAAGAGCCTATTAAATTAATATGCTATGATGAAAAAATTACAAGAAGTGTTTTAGATTTTACTTTTCATCCAAAAGCTGTTGAAATGCTAATTGAAAAAGGAGCTAGAGTGTATGGAGCAAAAAAGCCTCCTTCATGGGTTGTTACTACTAAGTTAGAAAAAGCTCAGTGTGAAAAATATCAAAATATAATATTAATTAGTCATCTTCAAGAAACTAGTAAGATCTATGAAAAAATCAAAACTGAGCTAAAGCCAATATCTAAGAAATCATAATTTTTTGTATAGATAAGAACTAAATTTCTAAAGTCCTAGCATACCACTCATTGGAAAGTCTAAATTATTATCTTCTGCTTCTAATTTTTTAAAAGCATCCATGTGAGCTTGCATAATCAGATCTTCTAAACCCTCAACATCAGATGAATCTACACATTCAGGATCAATTTTTATCTTTTTTAGCTCTTTTTCACCAGATAGCGTTATTTTTACAAGACCATTAGCGGCTGTGCCTTCAACTAATTTATTTTTTAGATCCTCTTTCATCTTTTCCATTTGCTCTTGCATCATTTTTGCTTGTTTTTTCATTTTAGAAAATCCGCCGCCCATAATAAATTCTCCTTTTTAATTTTTATTTATCGCATCTAATTCAACTTGGGTGAATTTTAAAAGAGTATCGTAGTGAGACTGCTCTTTTGTATTTATAACTTTAATATCTTTAGTTTTCGATAAACTAAAATTCACTTTTTCATATTGATGCTTGTTTTCTTGTTTTGGATCTTTATTTTCTTGTTTTAGAGGTTCTTTCTTAAAAGGCTCATTGGTAGATAAAGATGGTTTAGGGATTTGATCTATAGGAGGTTTTT
>SDBV01011466.1_pt1 | contig 11484 bp, 14 predicted proteins | sample 2277081 | NCBI WGS metagenome assembly SDBV01 (sample SAMN10402039, study PRJNA504765) | marine sediment metagenome | isolation source: marine sediment core GS10_PC15, 223 cmbsf | place: Arctic Ocean: Southern Knipovich Ridge | collected 2010
GTGTACCCACGCTTCATAAAGATGATCTATGAGTGCATAATATTCTTTATCTGGTCGTGTACCTGGTGGTTCAAGTTCACAGCAGTCTAATATAAACGCTGATACTGGCGTAGTTAATTCCCTTAGTTGTCTTAGTAACAATTTCGCTGGTTCATGTGTTACGAACCCACCATTCTGTCGTAGATCTTTTAATCCCTGGAGTGCAAAATTAATTAGCTTACCCTCTTTGGCCTCATTCTGTAATTTACTTTTCAAAGAAAAATCTTCTCGACCGACATAAGAATTCTGAAAGGAAAGGATATTAAGTCTCGGTTCGAGTGCATTTGCTTGATCAGGAATATTCGGCAGATCATTCATAGCGATTGTAAATCGTGCTTGCAAAAAGACTTGTGGGAGATAAGGTAAATACATCCTACGAATTCCTACAGGATCTCCACCCACCACTTGCAGAATTTTTTCCAGAGCAGCCTCAGCTTCTTTTTGCCTGGGTACTTTTGCATCACCAAGTAAAACTGCCAATTTTCCCATAAGGGGCTGATAACCAAATTCTGTACACAGTGTCTGGAAACTGGTCGAGACACATTGCTTATTACCGAGCATGGCTGCGAGTGTATTAAGAACTGTACCTTTACCAGATCTTGGCCTACCAGTACATAGCATGAGTTTCTCATAAGACATGTCTGGCACACAGTTGTATCCAAACCATTGTGCGAGTAATCTAATTTGATCTTTTTCATCATTAAATATATCCTTATAAAATTGTTCCCATAGATCTGAGTGTGAATCTTCATCGAAATCATATGGTAGAATATTAAAACTAAACAATGCGGGTGTCGGATCATAAAATTTTATTTTCCCTTTAACATATTCATTAACATCAAGTAATCCATTCCTAAAAGCTACGATATTTGCCGGAGCGGGAAGCCCCAAGTCTTTAAGCCAAATTGGCGGATCCTTTTCGATAGTGCACCAATCTGAAAGTGCATCAATGATGTCGGATACTTTGGCTCTGGTAGGTTTATATGGTACCAGATTAATTCCCCCTTTAACGTCCGTTTTAGCATATAACTTTCCTGCGAGGAAATGGTAAATACTACCCCTAAACCCTTCTCGATCGCAGTCTGAATAGTGTCCGTTTTCGTATTGAATCCACTGACTTTTATAGCATCGTATTGTAGGTAAGTCATCTTGTGACCTCTCTCTATCTAACCATGTTTTTGCAATAGTGTGAGCAACCTCATCTTCTAAAATATTAGGATCACCACCAGTGTCACCATATTCCAGCACCCATTCTAAAAAAGATACCTCAGTAAGACTAACCTGATTTTTCCACTGCCGCAAATCCTTAAACTGTGGTGGTGGTAAAATTTTAGCAACAGATTTACAAATCGGTGACAGTGTTAAGAACGTAGACTCCATACCACGTTTACCAGCACCGGCATCATTGTCACCAACTATAATTACTTGTCTTCCTCGGAGCAAGGCGGGTAGCAGGGATTGACCGCCCTCTGCCGAAGGTCTGCCCACAGCCACGAACCCAAGATCCACAGCCGCCGCAGTATCTGACACACCTTCGACCACCACGACTGGGAGATTACTGGAGGACAAGATCCTGTGCGAACTTCCGCTAAGATTTCCTTCGGGCCGTAGGATATGGAGAAATCCAAGTTCAAGTTCTTTAGTCGATCCTTCGGATATATGAACACACACAACGGCTTGGGGGTCGGCTGGATTTCCAGCAGGAACAAGGCATCCATCTGACTTTCCACAAATAGGACAGGGAACTGCCTTTGAAACTCGTTCCCAATTACGTTTTCCTGGGGCATAATTACTACCACCCTTCTTAAATTCAAGATTTAAAATATAAGTTAAACCACGTTTAGATTTTGGTATGATATCAGATGATTTTAACATCATCTTTCTACCATCAGGGAATCGTTGTAATATTCCAATAATTTCACCCCGATCATCCCGTTCAGGAAACGTGTAAGCCCCGGAAAGTGGGTTGATTCCAATGCCGAGTTTCTGTAGAGTTTTTACAGTAACTCCAAGATCGTCAGCAAGAGGCTCAATCATAGTTTTGGTTAAAATATTGGATACAAATAAATTATGTATATCAGTAAGATTTTTCTTAGGCATAAAATTTACCAGTTATTACAGTTTTCTTTAATCTAAAAATTGGTGGCGACTGCGGCCTGCCTCTCGTCCCTGGTTTTTGATAACAGCACAGTTCACCACCAGTTACCATGTTGGGTATTTTTAAAACACTGCTGTTTTACTAAGAACTATCTCTTTTACTGTAAACCATTGCTCATCAGTAAGTGCATCTTGATCATTGGCACCACTCACTTCAAGAATCGCATCAAGATAAGCTTTAGCATTTTCTTCATCAGTTACCTTCTTATCTTTAAGCTCAACTATTGTATCCCATGCTTCTTGTTTCGTGCAATGTCCGGCTGGTCCATCAGGATCAGCTTCTGCTGCCGGTGGTGCAGCCGGTGGTGCAGTGTCTTTCTTTTTTACTGAACCTTTTGGGGCTGTGGGCTTAACTCCTTTGGCCGTTACTGTACCTGGTTTTGCCCCTGCTCCAGCTTTTGCCGGGGTAGCTTTTTTACCAGAGTTGTTAAGTATGGCCTTGTACTTTGCATCCAATGACTTTAGTTCGCTTGCATCCAGTTTGCGTACCGAGCGACCTGGTTCAGCATCAGCAGCATCGAACCATGTGACTTGCAGGGTTGTCTTATCTTCGTAAGTTCTATTTTCAGTACGGAACTGAACGACAACTTCCGAAAGATCCATATCATTCAATTGCTGGAATGAAAGACCCTCCCATCCGGTTGCCTTTTTAACCTGGGTGGAATTAAGTGTCTCACCTTTTCCACCATGTAGTACGAGATAAGCTGTTATCTCGTTTTCTTCAACATCAGACCAATCTACCCATACTTTTTCTTCCTCGTCATAGATTTCTATGGCGACCAACTTACACACAAGTTGAGGAAACTCATTTGTAGTGAGACTTACAGCGTGGTCAATGATATTTCCCCTAAAGGTTGATTCACGATCAATTAACATAATTTTTTCTCCTTTAATTAATGTCTAACTTTAATTAATATCTAATTCAACTGCAATGTTTTTAATTTCTTATTGTAAACAGTTATTGCTTTTCTTTCAGAATTATAGCCCCCCAAATTTTTTATTTTGCCACTTATTGAAATTTGTGCAATCCATTTTTTACGTTGTCTGCTCCAGTAAACACCCACATGCTTACTTGTACCACGTGATTTTTTTCTATTGTAATTATTTTGACTCCTACTACAGACTCTTAGATTACATCGTCTATTGTCCAGGCTGTTGTTATTTATGTGATCGACCTCTTTTGGAAAACCCATAATTAAGCGGTGCATATAAGTATACGTTCCTTTCCAGACTTGTCTACCAGCATATTGATTTAACCCAGAAGTATGAGTGTGCCATTTCCATTGATTTAACCAATCAAAATCAGCATCATCTATTAAAGCAGATCTATTTTGAGTTAGCTTAATCTTTTTCATTATTCTACACCCCCAAATATAAATTTCCAGATACTATCGTCTTTCCGATCATCGAATGACACCACAAGATGCTGAACTGTTCGTGACTTCGCACGGAAGTGAAGCTCTGGCTGTACAAACACGGCCCTAATTGTTGCACCACTGATTTTCTTTTGTTTACTTACAAAAGCATCGTGATAATCTATACGTAGCACATGGCTGGCCCACTCACAGTAGAGTGATTCTATATTCCAGCTTTTATCAGCGTGTAATCTCAGTCCGGCTCGGAGAAAATCCTCGCCACTCGGATTCGGGACACTACGCAGAGCAGCCTGGGCAATCAGAATAACATTCTTGCCACGTCTTACAAGCTCGTCACAATCCTGAAGTGGCCCCTTCATTACATCATAAAGATGCTTGAAACCTTTATTATATCCATAGCCTATAAGGTTAGTAACTTTTGCACCCTTTTCTGTCGGAATTGTAGCTACTACATGCGGTTCGGCCCAGTCTTGAAGGACAGTGACATTATCTATGACTACCGTTTCATAATCATCGAATAAATCTACTTGTTGCAGAGCATCCCGGACATCAGCAAACTCTCTAATATCAGGAACATGATCAAGTTTCTTACCTGTAATTGGGTGACGTAACTCGAACCCACCTTCGTCCAGGTCGAGGAACACAGGCTTGGGAGCAAGCAAGGTTAATGAAGTTTTACCTATGCCAGTGTCGCCGTACACAATAATCTTTTCACCACGTTTAATATCAGCATAAGACTTAATTTCGTATTTCTTAGCCGGGGTTGGCGGTGCAAGTGATGCTGTGGGTATCGGCGGTTTTCTTAGTGTTGCTGTTTTTTTAGTTCGTTTGGGTGGTTTTTGTATTGACATTTATTTTCTCCTTTAATATACTCTCAGCAAATTCTTTAAGCATTTCATAAGGGACGTTAAAAAGTGTGTGCCTGTCATCGTCCTGAGCAAATGGCTTGGTTACAATAAAATGTACTCGCTCCGCAACTAAGTATAAGTCGCCAATACGATGTGGAGATACGTCTGCAAACACATTACAAGTCCCATCCGTTAATTTTGTAAACGACAACTGTATTCCGGGTGTCTCATTCATTTTTTTTTCTCCTTAAATATATTTTCAAATCCCTCTGGCTCTGGGGTTTCATTCAAATCCACATCGTTGTAACAGATCGGGATATAGGGACACCTAAAAGTCGCTTCACACTGGTGCTCATCCATCCACCAACCACCGTTCTTATTTATAAACCTAACTGTCTGGTAGATATTATAAATCTCGTACTCGAATTTTTCCATTTCTTTATCTGTCCTGGAGATTTCTCTACGAGCAAAATATTTCTCTGGATTCTCACCGATCTCTTTAAGTAATCGGGCACCATACATTTCTGGTGTCTCTCGGATTGCATATGTCCCCTCTTTAGCTCCGTCAGTTATCTCTGCTGGATCACCATTAATATAAATACCACGTTCTTCTGGTAAACAATCTTCACCTGGGTCCGTGACATTAAATTCCTCATCCATATACTTACCATCTTCCACAAACTTTTTACTCTCAGCCTGGGTGAGTTTCTTTGGGCTGATCTGTGGCTTATGCCACACATCGTATTGCACACCGGAAATCAGAGGATCAGTTGGCTTGATACCATAGGGTTCAAGTTCACCAGCCAGTTGCAACTGTCGTGCAGCAAATACATACAGTCTGGTCTGCGTGTCAAGATTAAGGTGGCTCCAATAAAGAGAATCAGGATCAATAGGTTTAGCGGTAGATTTATGTTCTCCCACATAATAAATTCCGTTCGGACTCCGCAGTATTTTATCGATCATTCCATCAAGAACAACATTTGGTAATGCTCGTCCAGTTCGTGGATTTCGTACTGGTAGCCTGAATTGTATTTCCTCAGCAATTACCTCGAATTCATCATCTACATAATGCCACCTGTAACCACAAAGACTATACAGTAGTTTTGCACGTTCAGCCAACCACTCGTCCCTGGTTTTTGATAATGGCACAGTCTCATAGGCTTTATTGAGGTGCCGGATTACAGCATCCATCATATCATCAGGTAAAATATCTGTACCTTCGCAAAGGGGGCAGTCTGAATTTTTCTGAGTATCAGAACAGATAGGGCACACACTACCAGGTTTCATACCCATTATTTCCAAAACACTATGCCACCCACTACCCACTCTTAGTGGATCAGTATCTCCAATGGGTCGTAGGCCAACTACATATTGGAGATTACAACGCATTGCACAACTTTTAAATGCACTAATAAATGATGCTGATAATCTCCACTGTCTTTTAGTTGTCATTTTTTTTCTCCTTTAAAAATTTCAACACAAATTGTAAAACATAAAATATCTGTAAAAATGTCAATAGTGTGCACATGACTTTTTCTATACCTGTACCAAGAAATCCGCAATGGCAACGCCCAATCTTCCCAGTGTGTCCCGATAGAAATATATAAATTTCTTAGCTGAAATTCTTTAGAGTAATTTTTCATTATTCATCTCCTTTGACCATTTCCAAATTTCTAAACTAAATCCGAAGCATAAAATACCAAGATGCATACTCAAGCATTTATTATTTCTAACATCATCATATAACCCCCATGTTATATGTACCGGAAGTGCCCAGCCCGTTAAATCAATCTGCACACCCAATGTATACTCTGGATTTTGTCCCCATTGAATTTCCATCATATCAGTTCCTCAAAAAAATACTCCAATTCTTCAACTCCGTGTATAACAAGATAAATGCCATTATTCTTTCTAATGTCCTGCATACGTTTTTGCTGACCCAGTGATAGCCTGCCACCTTTACCACGTTTTACTTCTATTTCTAAGTGTATACCATTCGGGAGTAATCCTATAATGTCACCTGCTGAGGGAATTCCATAAGTATAAAAGCCACTGGTTCCTACCCTACCTGCACCCGTATTCATTCGATTACATAAAATCCTGTGTTTTCGCAACCAGTCCAGACAAAATTTGAGAACTTCAGATTCTGGATATTCTGGAACAACTATAACCGAATGTGTGGGCACACTGCCGTCTTTTGCTCCGTCTCTTTTCACTGGTTTATTCTCCTTTATACATTTAAAGGCTGTAAATAAATCACCAAATTTCTGGGCTTTAGTCTGTTTTTTCATGGGATTCTATTTCAATAATTCTATAACATTTTTTACACACAAATTGATACTTATCAACAGGCGACTCCCCATAGAACTGATCAACGATAATTGCTGTAGAAATTAAAACTCCACCACAATTCTCAGTAGAAAAATGCTCATCCATAGCCTCGGAAAGCATCCACTCATTTATTGTCATTTCAATTGGCTGATCACCTTGCATTTTTTTCTTGTTCCTGGATTATATCTCCCGCCGTTTTTAACCCACGTTGTAAGAAATATTTATCAAGCAGATTTAATACTGGCCCTGCTTTTGCTTCTGTCTGCTGTACTCGTATTGTATGCATGGCTAATTGTTTCCTGCGAAGAATCCCGTTGAGCCAGGATCGGTACAGGTCTTTTGTTCGTTTGAAATATTTATAGTGGGGGCGTTTCATTTTTTATCCTCCTTATATACCTGTGTACTCGTCCATCCGGGGTCACGTATTTAGTTCCCAATGGGTATCTTCTAATATGAGTATACCTTTTTAAATTAGGTGGATTAAATTTTAACCACCAGGTAATAATCCATTTCCATATTTTCATTTTTTGTAAACTGATGTTAAACAGCCCTCAGCACCGAGCGGCAAACCAGTCGCCCACTCTGGCCCAGTACGCATTATGCCCAGCATATCATCTAAGGCATGGACATCATTGTCTTTCAACATGCAGACTATTTCATCATGTGAATGTAGCACTATTGGGAGATTAGCTTTATCTACTTCTAAAATCCAGTACGCCAGCAAATCACGAGCGACCGCCTGGACAATGTTTTCCGTGATACTGCCCCCCCATAAATAACCGTGCTGCCACCGTATCTCTGAACCCATAGTTGTTCGCTTCATGGCACAATGACGGTACGTGAGGTGTCTACCCGATGGTAATACAATATGAACTGTACCTTTTTCATTAAAAAATGCCAATCGAAATCCAGCAGCATTACCGCCCCCATCATATTTTCGTGAAACTTGTGCCTGTTCATGTGGGTATTTAATTACCCACTTAAATGCTTTTTCAACAGCCGCCCAGAATTCAGGAATTTTATTGTAAGTAGTGCGATAAGTTTTAATAAGGTGATTAATAAAATCCCAGTCATACTCACCGCTGTCAAACATGGGCCGCAGATCAGAATTAGCAACACAATTAGTGAAAAATTTATTTGTCCCCATTCCGTACCCACAACCGAGAATTCCATCTTTCCCAAAACCATATTTGATAGCCATTATCTGACCCTCTGGAGTTTTCTTTTCCTCATCAGAAGGTTTGTGGACTTTTTCCTTGAAAATTTCAGTAGCGAGTGTACAGTATGGGCTTTTACCTGTAGCAAAATCGTGAATTAAATCATCCTGACCTGCAAGCCACGCTAAAATTCGGGCTTCGATCTGGGCTGAGTCAGCTATTCCTAAAATGCAACCATCAGGACAAGCCAACAAACTTCGTATCTGCTGGATTAACGGGTGCGTACCTAATCCTGCTCGGCCATGACCGCCGAGGTTCTGGAGATTTATTTTCTCCCCCCCACTAAATCTTCCAGTATGTGCCCCGTAGTAATGCAAGGCAACAGGTAATAATCCGCTACAACATTCAGCTTGATTAGCCATATTGGATATCCTTTTCACATGAGTTGGCCAAGATTTAACAGCTTGTCGGGCTGTACAGAGATTGCGTACAGTCTCATCAGAATGAACAAGTAATTCCTGGAATCCGACATCGTCTTTTGCAAAAGCAGGAATAACTTTGGGTTTACCAAGCAATTTAGTCATATTTTTACCTGGTTTACCTGGTTTAGTCGGAACCTGCTCACCCTCTGGTAGTGCTTCTTGAAGAATTTTAACGAAATTAAGATTACTACTAAGACATTTTTTATCGTGCCCTGTTCGCTGTGCAATTTCCATTAGTGTAAGTACCATATTGGCTTTTAGTTTTTTCGCTTTATCAAAGTCAAAACGAAAACGAGGGCGTAGGTACAGGCCCAACGTATGGCGAGCAACCGCAATTTCAACTTTAGGATTAGTAATCTTGGGGATGAGAATGGTAAAAAGTGAACTCTCAATTTCCACGTCATTAGTACAATATTCAGCCAGAGCAGTCTTAGTTTCGCCATCCATATCTTCATAACTCAGCCCTTTAAATTGTATTGTTTTTCCTTTTGATTTAAGTCCAAACATAGAAGTTACGTCTTTCATCCTATGTGACATCCTGGCATCGTAGTGCCGAAGTAAGTCATCAATATCAATTATGTACGGCGGGATTATTCCAAATTTTACGGCCAGGATTGTAATGTCAAACTTCGCATTTTTTACAACAACTGTCACTTGCCCCAGATTTTTACCATGTTGTTCTTGTAGTAATTTAATATACCAGTCTAAATCGGGTTTTGCGATAAATTCCGGTTGATCAAATTGTTCAGATGGTAAAGTTGCGAACCCGCACCCAGTAAACTCAAACTGAGGATCATAGATGTATTCTATGGTACTCATTTTTGATAGAGAATAATCAGCGTCATAGAATGTCTCAAAATCAATTATGAGCACTTCGGTGGGATAGTCAACAGATTTTAATATGCCCTGATAGGTCATTCCACAAATTCCCGATAGAGTCTTATTAAATCAACCAAGCTCATAAATCTTATTCTAGGCCGAACGTTCGGCCAGACGCCGTCTACAATCGTTTGTTCTGATTGACCTTTATGAGCACACATATATGCTTCAAAACTTTTAACTTTTTTTAACGGATTCATTTTGACCACCGATTATCATTATTATTTTTCTTAAAACCGTGGTCAGTTAACACAGCTTCCATTCGTTTAGTACCTACAGGATTGTAACTAATTAATTGTATATATTGTGGTACTGCACTTATTTCAAACAGTTTCAAAAGCAATGTTTCGCCTGTATTTCCGTTCTTACTGCCTAAATCAAAGTCTAAATATAAATGGCTAACGTTTAGAGCAATTAAAACCTTAAAAGCTGCGTTATAGTTTCGAGCTATTAAGTCCATTCCTGAAAATGTTTTTACATCATCTACCATTAAATTCATTTTTGCTCCTTTTTATTTTTCTACCAAGTAATAGCCATCTGGATATTTTTCCCCAGCGATTCTAAAGACTCCCAATCCTTTTTCAGCAATGCGTTCAAGTTTACTTAAATTTTTAGTGATTTTAGTTTCTAACTCTTTATGCCCGTTACAAAAATCCCAGTATATTGAAACAGTAAAACCAATCACACACAAAACACAGTTTATTTTATTGTGCTTAGGTGAAAAAGATGTCGGGGAGTAAAGTGGCAATCGGGAAACATTACTGTTTTCTGGATTTTCCAAGCATCCTCTAAAACGCTCAATGGTCTGCACTGCGTAACCGTTTCTTTCAACGGTTTTCCGCAGGTCTGTAAGAATCTTTTCAAACTGCACCTTGATTTCTTTTCTTGCAATTAATAAATCTATATTCTTTAGGTCATTCTTTTTAAGCATCTATTATTCTCCCGGATCTTCTAATTTTACCTTGTGCTTTTAATATCTTATATCTGCGTTCGAACTCATTAAAGCTGATTAAACCATCGGCATATGTATAACGCAAGTCTTCTTCCTCTCTCGTAATCTGTCGTGGTCGTCTTTTAGATCCTTTTCCCACTTGACAACCCTTCTGCAATTTCTAACCAATTATTTTCGTACCTGATTGCTCTGTCATCAATATATACATCGGCGATTGGTTTATCCATCACGGGGTTTATGATAATTTCATCATACGGTAAATCATGCTCCGACATAAAATTATAAATTGCGTGTATGTGTGTACCTCGCTCAACATCATTACCCCAATAGGTTGCAGTTCTACAGGAGTGGATTTTAATTGTATAGCCAGCGTCTTTTAATAGCTGTAATGCTATTTTTACATCTGGTTCAACTGGCCCGACATCGGGAAAAGCAAATTTACAAAGAGTTCCATCAAAATCAATTATTGCTACTTTTTCAGATGGTTTTTGAGATAGCATTATTTGCCCCTTAATTTATTTAGCCGTTACAAATTTTATTTAAAGCTTTTATCATAGTACTTTTCTCCCTTGCCGCACTTCATCATTTCGTGGTACGGACATCCGTCAAGAACAACACCTACACTTAATATTGACCGTGTAATTTGCTCTTTAGCATATGCAAAAGCATAAGCGGTATCATCCACACCACAGCCGACATCCATTCCAAACCATCGCCGGAGTGGATTAGCTGACCAATGGATACTACCTTTTGAATGAAAATGTCCAAGTACCACTGACATCCCCATTTTTTTTGATAAATTCCAAGCAGGTGTGTTCCCGCCACCTTTTCCATGTCCGTGACAATAATATACACCATCTATAATAGTTGATTGTACCCATTTCCAATTTGGAGTTTCCCAGAGGTCTGCATAGTTACGAATAAATTTTGCAGGGATGTTCACTGATTCTGCCACACGTTTCGGTCTGGCATCGTGATTGCCAATGCAAACGATTGCATTTTTTTGGAACGCTTTATACCATTTTTGAGTAGCCGCTAATGCCATTTGATATTCATCCATCGTGCCAGGTGCTTCGGGATTATGTGCATGAAAACTAATTGCAGACCAATCAACTAAATCACCAATGAAAATAACTTTGTCACAATCCCATTCGTTGTATATGTCCAAACAAAATTGCATGTAGCCTTTTCTTTCAACTGGACAATGTATGTCCCCTATGCACAATATCCGGCTCATATCTATTCTCCAAAAATATGGTTGTG
>SDBV01011467.1_pt1 | contig 11483 bp, 9 predicted proteins | sample 2277081 | NCBI WGS metagenome assembly SDBV01 (sample SAMN10402039, study PRJNA504765) | marine sediment metagenome | isolation source: marine sediment core GS10_PC15, 223 cmbsf | place: Arctic Ocean: Southern Knipovich Ridge | collected 2010
CGACTGAGTAGAGGGGGGGACATTTTCGCGCTGGTTGCGCCGAAGACACGAACTGGATATTACCCCTCCCTTGTGCACGGCTTTGAAACGACCTGCAAGACCGTGGAGAACCAAGCGATCATCTGCAGTACCGATAATGACATTGCCAAGCAGGCAAGCACGATTCTGCAGTTGATGGACAAGAAAGTGGCGGGCGTGGCCATCGTGCCGGCCACGGACCCGCCCACGCCGACGTACCAGATACGGCAGCTTCAGGAGCGGGGCATCCCGGTCGTGTTCTGTCACCGCCGCGTCGAAGGGGTCAGGGCGCCCCTTTTGGCTTTGCCGTTTCGTGAGGTCGGACAAATGGCCGGAGAGGCCTTCCTCCGCCACGGCCATCGCCGCGTGGTGATGATATCGAGCATCCCGAGGCATCGGTTCGAGGGAGGGTTTCGAGAGTCGATGGAGTCCGGCGATGGGGAATTGCACGTTTGGGAAAGTCCCGTTAAGTCGACGCGTATGGCCGACCAGGAAGAGGCCACGTTCGAGACCCTAAAGCGAATATGCGGCAACGGTGATGGCCCCACGGCAATCTTTTCGACATTCGATCCTCAGGCCGAAATGATCTACCTGCTTTTGGGGCGTTTAGGGCTTCGCGTGCCGGAGGATATTTCGTTGCTGGGGTTTGGCGGCACGTGGCGGCACTCGCCCATGCAACACACCCTGACTTCCGTGGCCATCGACGAGGCCAAACTGGGCAGCCTCGCGGTGAAGCTGCTCAACGAGATGCGTAACGGCAAACGCCCCTTGGATGACAACGAGGAGATTGTGCTGCCACTGAGCCTGACGGACGGCAGTACGTTGGGACCGGCCCCAGACTCCACCGGTTCCAAATCAGCGGTCTGTTCCACACGCAAAAACCTCGAAAGCGAAAGAAGATCATTGTAAAAACATACAGGCGGAAACAAGGCGAAACAGAGAAGAGTAGAAAAGCCAGGGGCATTCATTTGATTTGATTTGACGTACCGCCCGGGTGACCGGTTACACTCAAGCAAAGTGAGGTGATTATAAGAAAACACACACGGCAGCAAGACTGAAAACAGGAACGGTGAAGATGGTTATCCGTGAGGTTAAGTCATGCATATGTTGTGCATGATTATCAGAGTGACAATTCTATTCTATTTTTAGGAGTTACAACTATGAAAAGGTTAGTATTTTGTGCGTTAGCATGTGCGTTAGCAATTGGGCTCAGCGCCGGCCCGGCCATGGCGGTGCAAGTCTACACCGGCACCACTGCCGCCCCGGGCACTGTGCTCTTCTACGACGATTTCGAGGGCCCGGCGCCTTTAGGCGCCCCGGACAACGGGGTGTATCCCGGTACGTGGGTCCCTGGTGGCAACGGCACCATCCAGAACTCGAACCCGTACGATGGCAACCAGAATCTCCAACGCGGCCCATTAACAACTTTACCGCCCGCGCAGGACCCTTCGGACCCGCGGGTGAAAGTTGGCAATCTTGAGAGCGAGGTCACCAGCGGAACGATCCATGCCGAAGTCATGTTCAAGTGGCTGGAAGGCCACGGTACTTTGGGTGATGGGTTCGCCATAGGCACAGTCGGCGTCACGGCCGAAGCTGACGCCTTGATGTCGTTCTTTCCCATGGCTGACCAGATTTTTTGGATGGATTCTGACTTAGCGTCAGTAGCCGGAAGCTATGGCTATCTCTTTAGCGGGTTAATTGACTTCGACGCCGGCGGGTACCACAAGCTGGAGATCGATCATACGATCGGTACGGCCGATTACACGCTTACCGTTACCGACATGACCGACCCCTCGAATCCCATTCCCTTTGGATCGGAGACGGCCACGGCCGGCACGGCCCCCAGCGAGAGTGTCGGCACCGTTATGTTTCACCAGACGAATAATCCCATGAATGCTGCCTGGGACAACGCCGGCCCGATGGTCCCTGAGCCGGGAACCTGGGCGATCCTGGCCACCGGGCTGCTTTCGCTGGCCTGGTTGCGCAGGAGGAAGAAGCGATGATTGGCGCCTGACCGATCCGAGAAGTGCCCTTTTTGCTGAACCGTGCCGGACCGGCCGCCGACAGGACGTCGCCGGCCGCCGGTTGGGCAGCATGTGGCTTGAGTTGCAGGACTGCGGAATGCATCCGTGGGTCGCTTGAACTATGGCCGGCTCGCGAGCAGCGACTGCCGATCGGTAGCGGCATCAGCGTCATAACGGAACAATAAAGCGATCAGCGTGATTATGTGATAAGCGGAAAAGCGTGTTTGTAGTTTGTACCGTCCGGGATAATTTCTCAGAATGTTTCTGAGGCCCGTGAACAGGTACGACCCACTTACGTCAGGCTTCGCAGCCTCGCGGCGGATGTGTCCGTCGGACGGCTGTGGGCCCCAGTCTCCTGAAAGGAGAATTGTGATGAGAAACTTACTGATGATTCTGTGTGGATTGGGGGTGATCATTGGGCTCAGCGCCGGCCCGGCCATGGCGGATCCAGTCCCGGGCCATGTGCTCTTCTACGACGATTTCGAGGGCCCGGCGCCTGGAGGCGCCCCGGACAACGGGGTGAATCTCGGTACGTGGGTCACTGGTGGCAACGGCACCATCCGGGCCATTAACCCGTACGGTGGCAGCCAGCATCTCCGACGCGGCATAACAGCAGGGATTGAGGACCCGCGGGTGAAAGTTGGCAATTTTAGCGAGGAGGCCACCAGCGGAACGATCCATGCCGAAGTCATGTTCGATTGGCTGTTAGGCCACGGTGCTTGGGGTGATGGGTTCGCCATAGGCCCAGTCGGTGCCACGGCACACACTGACGCCTTGATCACGGTCTTTCCCATGGCTGACGGGATTGCTTGGATGGATTCTGACTTAGCGACGCATGCCGGAAGCTATGGCTATCTCTTTTCCGGGCAAGTTGACTTCCCAAACGGCGGGTTCGGCGGGTACCACAAGCTGGAGATCGATCATGAGATCGGTACGGACGATTACACGCTTACCGTTACCGACATGGCTGACGGCATTCCCCGATCGCAGACGGTCACGACCAGCACGGGCAACAGCACGAGTGTCGGCACCGTTATGTTTCACCAGTCGAATGATTTCATGGATGATGACTGGGACAACGTCAGCGTAGCATACCGGGAACCCTTGCCCATTCCCGAGCCAGGGATGATTTTGTACCACGAAGGCCAGACGGATCCCGAAACCGAAGGCTGGGATTGGACTAGCACCGGCGGCCCCGCTGGACCCGTCAACAATGGCAAGGACGCGTGGCAGTTCGATTCCCCCTCGGCGCTCGCGGATGTCAACTTTATCGGCCACGATTTTGCCTCGGCGGATCTAGCGTTTGCGGAAGCCAACGGTTATTACCTTTCGGCTGAGATGGATGTCATTTCCAGCACCGAAGGAGAAGGATCTCTTTCCCTGGTTTTGGTGGCTGCCGACGGCTGGGCCTATGTCGTACATATCAATGAGTCCGATTTGGACGGCGACCCCGTCGTCAGTTTGCCCGGCGTAGGTGCCATCGAGATCGAAGGCGCCGGCGACGGTTACCACACTTATGCCATTGAGTTGTTGCCAAACATCCTCCCGGCAGGTGACGCCGAAGCCACGCTATACGTGGACGGAGTCGCGATCGTGCCGCTGATCTCGGGGGAAGACTGGGTCACCCAGCCCCCTGGGGTACTGGTGGGCGACCACGGCACCGGTACTAGCAACGGCGTCACCAACGTCAGCATGGCATACCTGGGAAGCTTACCCTTGTTACCGGGCGATGCCAACGGCGACGGACAGGTCGATAGCTCGGATGCCTCCATCCTGGCCAACAACTGGCAAGCCACCGATGCCATCTGGTTCATGGGTGACTTCAACTACGACGGCAAGGTCGATGACTTGGACGCCACCATTATGGCCGCCAACTGGGGTATGGGCGTTGCGGGAACGGCCGCCGTGCCCGAACCGACAGCCATTGTACTGCTTGTGATGGGTGGACTGTGTCTAGTGGTCCGGCGTAGCCGAAAGCAGAAACACTAATCATTCGTTTTTTAGACAGAAGCCTCACAGCACGTTTTTGCACCCGCTTTCACGTGCAGTGAGGCCTGTCGTCCCGCGTTACAACAGAAAGGACAATAAACGATGTACCCAGCCAAGTCTTCGATGCTTACCGAAAACCGTCGGCCCCTACACGGTTTTACATTAGTCGAACTCCTGGTGGTTATCGCTATCATCGGGATTCTGATCGCGCTGTTGTTGCCGGCGGTCCAGGCGGCCCGCGAGGCAGCCCGGCGAATCAATTGTGCGAACAACTTTAAGCAGGTCGGTTTGGCACAGCACACCTTTCACACGGCACAGAGTGCGTTTCCAGACGGACAAGAACTATGGCTACCTGGAAGTTATGAAAGGATGACTCTGGAGGAATGCGGCGGGCATCCCGAGGCAAGGTACGGGCTGTGGTATGGGTGGGGCACCCACATCCTGCCCTACCTGGAGCATTCGGTCACATACGACGAGTTCGACTTCGACCAGTGGAGTGTCGGACCGTACCCCGTCAACTATGTGCCCAGCGGGCACCGTATTGACGCCTACATCTGCCCTAGCGATCCGCAAGGAGGGGAACTGCTGTTTACCGGCGTTGGCACCGGCACCACCAACGGTACCGATTTCAAGGAAGACTCGCGGCAGACAAACATTGCCGGCGTCGCCGATAGCGAGGAGTGGCTGTGCGTGGGGGCCTGGCCTCGGACATTGGACCTCAACGACGGCATGTGGGGCAGGGATGCCCTCCGCATTCGTGACGTCACCGACGGCACGAGCCATACGCTGATGATGGCCGAAGTGACCGGCGGAGGGAAGGGCTCGTGGAAAGGACACTGGTGGATCTACAACGCCATGATCGATACCCGCGACGGTATAAACGGGTACTACACGATTCCCGGTGGCTTGCATCCCCTGCGTTTCAGATATATCTTCACGGGGCCTTCAAGCTTTCATCCGGGCGGATGCCACTTTTTAATGGCCGACGGTAGTGTGCAATACCTCAGTGAAAACATAGCCCGCGATTTGCTGATCGCCTTGACCACTCGTGCCGAAAACGAAGTCTTACCGGCGGGATTGGAATAAGAGAAAGGGAATTACTTATGTTGGAGACGGTTACGAACGTCCTCATGGGACATATAATCCGCGGCCGCTGTGCCGCCATGTGCAAACTGTTCTCGGCTTTCGTCGTGTTTGTGGCGATTTTCACTAGCGGCTGCGGTCCAAGAGGGCCCGAGAGGGTTATTGTCTCCGGCACGGTTACGCACAATGGCCGGCCGCTTGAGAAAGGCCAGATTCGCTTCATTCCCGAAGCGGGCAGCGGCGTGCCGATGTCGGGCGCTACAATCGTCGAGGGCAAGTACGTGGCCGACTCGCTAGGCGGGGTGCCGGTTGCGAAACACAAAATCCAAATAGAATCGTGGCGGATCAATGAAAAATGGCTAAAGAAATATGGCCCGCCCGGTCCCGACGCGATGTTGGAGATGATCCCCAAGGATCAGATCATCCCCGAGAAATACAACGTCCGCACCGAACTGGAAATCACCGTCGAACCCGGCAGCGGCGAGATCACCCGCAATTTTGAGTTGATTAACTGATTCACTGATTCCCCCCTTCAACTTCCCCCCTTCAACAAGGATACGAACCATGCAAATAATTGGGCGCATACTGATTGTCTGCGCTGTCTGCCTGGTCATGACGGGGCCTTCATCGGCCGAAGTCAAGATCACCGGAGGCGGCCAGTACAAGGACGGCAAGGGATTCCCCGTGCGAGCCTATTCCACGTTCCCGTCGATTGTCCGCCTTGCCGACGGCACGGTCTTGTGCTACGACATGGCCTCGAAAGACGGCGGCCGGACATGGGACCGTTACCAGAAGTTCGGCTTTCCGCTGGGCGATGCCACTCGGCCGCATCGCGGCGTCATCACCACGCTTAAGGACGGGACAGTGCTGCTGGTCGGCAGGTACACGAGAAAACACGAGAGTGACCCGGACATGTATGTCGCCGAAGTTTATCGTTCCCACGACTCTTTCCGGGCTTACACTGGACCGACGCGGAGCCTGATCCACCTGCCCAACGTGGTGCCCGGCACGGATGAGTATGGTATGCCGGTCACCGGTCCGTTCTTCGAACAGTCGATCGTCGAACTGCCCAACGGCGACCTGCTCGCCTCGATGTGGGGTTGGTTCGAGAGTGACCGGACGCCCTCCGGTTACCCAGACCTGTGGGACAAGTGGCACCTCAAAAAATCCCGCTCTTTCCTGATTCGCTCGAAGGACAAGGGGCGGACCTGGCGCTACGTGGCCACCGTGGCTGGCGACCCGGACGCGGGCCCGGAAGGTTTTCGACTGCCCAGCCTCGCTCTGTTGCACGACGGCGAATTGCTCTGCCTGATGCGAAACGGCGATGGCAAGCAGCCGTTGTGGCTGAGCCGTGCCGTCGGCGACTATACCAAGTGGGAAAAGCCCGAGAAGATTGATGTTGCGGCTGGGTACGGCCAGCTATTGACGCTTTTGGACGGCACGGTTCTTTTAGCGTATGGAAAAAGTTTGTACGTGATGGGCAGCACGGACGGCGGCCGGACCTGGGACGTGAAGAACAAAAGCGACATCGGGACTCGGGCAGGTGTGGCCTTCCTGGGGCGACTTGCTCTCGCCGAAGTTTCGCCGGGCAAGGTTGTCTGTGTCTACAACGATATGGTCGATCTGCACGCCCGAGTTCTTACCGTGGAATCTAAGCATAAGCAGTCCACCAACAAGAAAGTATTACAAGGAGCGAAGCGATGAGAATGTATGTACGAGAATCGTGGATTGCCATTATGGTTGTATTGTCCCTCGGACAGATCGTTTTTGCCGACGAGGAATTTAACGACCCGCGAATCAAGGTGACTGTGGGACCGCCATCGTTCGTGTCGGGCCGCTATGACTCGGTGCTCCACAAGCTGGCGGACGGATCGCTGTTTATTCACGGGAACCGTTCGACCGACGGGGGCAAAACGTGGACGGCTTCGCCGGGGCCGGTTCGCGCGACGTTTCATGACGGACATCGCCAGATTTCCGGTTGTGTGCTGAGCGACGGCAGCTACATCGGATTGGGCGGGAGAGCCGGATTTTTAAGTCTCCACAAACGGATTATCAAAGTCTATCGCTCGGACGACAATATGCAGACGATCACCGGACCGTTCGACAACGTCTTGGATTTTCCACAAGGGATCGGAGGAAGATGTGAAACCGGCGAATATATCGGGGGAATATACAGCGAACACGGTCTGATCGAGCGGGCGGATGGCACACTGATTGCCTCCGCTTTTGGCTGGTGGAAAGGCGACGAGGAATACTCCCTTCTTGAAAAGTATGTTCCGGAGTCCCAGCTGTATAAGTACCGTAGCTGGGTGATCGCTTCGGAGGATCGTGGTAAGACCTGGAAGACGCTTGGATCTCCGGGCTACTGGTCGGAGTTGGGCGAGGAAGGCATGTGCGAACCCGGTTTGACGGAACTGGCCAACGGCGACTTGCTGATGGTGATGCGTAACGGCGAATACTCGAAGCCCCTTTTTCGAACCCGATCCAACGACGGCGGTCGAACGTGGAGCAAGCCCCAGAAACTTCCGGCGACCGGCGTTTGGCCCACGCCTTGCATGATGTCCAACGGCCTATTGGTCCTCGCGGTCGGCCGATCATCGCCGCCGAATTATTATCTCTGGGTAAGTCCCGACGGCGAGGGAAAAACTTGGACCTCCCGAACGTTGCTCGCCAAGGGAGGAAAGGGTTACGCCTCGGTCATCGAAATCGACCCGGAAACGCTGGTCGTCAGTGGGTACGACAAGGTGAAACGCGCGTTGCAGATCTGGCGAATTAAGGTGCAGCGTGTTGCCGGAAGCACTATGTAGGCAGTCGTTTGCCAGGCAGTACGGCGAGGCCAATCGTTAGCCTTGCTTGCTACCGCGAGCAACCAATGATGAACGCACAAAGGTCCGAAACGTGAACAATTCTGGGAATTTTTTATACCAGTGACAACTAATGAAGGAGGAATGGCTATGAGGAAAGTATTTAGTGCGGTGGCAATGGCATTGCTGGCGGCGTTTTTTGTGACTGCAAATTGCGTGGCGGCAGAAAAGGTGGCGCGAAATGATCTTGGACGGAACGTAAAGCTTACTATTCTCATCGACAAGGTTATGCAACCGAAGGCGGGTTGGGTTACCGAAGAGTGGATGGTCGAGGAGGCTGCCAAGGCCGGGTTTAACGTGTTCTCGCCGCGGAGAGGACATGACCGGTTGAATGAGGTTCGACTGGTCGCCGACTGGTGTAGAAAACATGAGATCTATTATATGCCCTTTATGCGTGGAACACTCGCTGCGCCCGATGGAAGCGAGGCGGATGGGAAAAGGGTCGTTTGGGCCAGCGGTAAGGAGCAGCAATTATGGAGCCCAAACAGCAACGAGTTTTGGAAGTGGAAAAATCGGTATATCGTAGAGTATGCCAAGATCAGCCGCGATAATGAACACCTAATGGGCGTCTTTATCGATTATGAGAACTACGCATCCAACTCGGGAGTCCATGGACCCCTCAAGAGCAGCGACCTCTATGCGCTCTCCTACGACGATACCATCCTGAGTAAGTTCGCTAAGTCAAAGGACATTAAATTGCCGACGCTCGATTTGGATAAGCGGAAAAGTTGGCTCGATGAACAAGGGTTGCACGAAGAGTTTTCCGAGTTCCAGATCAAGCATTGGCGCGAGCGGTGCCGCGAGTTGCGAAAAGCCGTCGATGAAATCGCTCCCACGTTTCAGTTTTGTATCTATCCAGCGCCCGGCTCGCCATTTATGGAAAAGGCCGCCTATCCCGAATGGGCAACCGAGAAAGCGCCAATCATTTTGGCCGATGCATCGGTCTATGGTCGTCCGATTTGGTTTATGCCTGAAAAGGAAAGCCTGGCCGCCAATAAACAAAAGTTGATCGACCGGATGAAAGTGCCCCAGGAAGCGGGAATTCCTTTTATGTACGTCGGTGGAATCGATCCGGTGGTCCAGGGGGCTGACCCGGAGTTCTGTGGTAAAAATGCCGTGATGATCTCGGAAGCTACTAACGGGTATTGGATTTTCTACGAGGGCCCAACATATGATAAACAGGACCATGCAGATTATTGGCGATGGTTTCGCGAGGCGAACAAGGCAATCGCCCAAGGAAGGTTTCAGGTCCAGCACAAGCCACGCCGGACGGTGACCGACTGGGGAAGGCCAAGGATTTTTAGGGATGTTTTCGCGGAGACGAACGGCTCGCTCGCACTGGTGGCGCCGAGCACGACCGGGCAGAAGACCGAATATCCAACCGTGAAGCTTCGCGGCGAGAAATTTCTGGTGCTTGCCTGTAAGGCAGGACAACCGGTTAGTGTAACGCTGACAAACCATCCGATTCGACGAAACAAACTAGTGCTGGCCTGGGAAGTTCGGGACTCACGGAAAGCAAAACTCGCCGGGGGTATAATTCATGGTTCCGCGATGGCCAAGGTCGAGTTTACGCCTAGCAAAACCGGCGTGTATCTACTGGGCGCTTCGGCCGGACGTTTCGGCATCTGGTCGGTGAAAGACTCAAACGTGCCGGTAGGGCTCTACGCGCGGCAGTGGCAGTGGCTGTTTAGGGGCGCAAAGCGGCTTTACTTCAATGTCCCTTCGGCACTGAAAGAATTTACCCTCGCAATCAAAGGCCAGGACGCCGAAACAGTGAGGGTAAACGTCTTTGATCCCGAGGGCAAACGTGTTGCCAGTGGGCAGGCGATTGCTCGAAATAAACAAGCAAGTATTCGTGTCGCCACGAACGCACCGGCAGGCAAACGTTCCGGGACAATCTGGTCGTTGGAAATCACCCGAGCGGATCAAGGCGAACTTGAAGACAATGCGATACGGCTGGATGCCAAGTTGCCACCTACATTATCGTTTCATGACGAGCAAGTGTTTGAGATTAGGTAACTCGCAAAAACACAACTACCCCATTCAGGTACCGTGAGGTTGAATCCTGAGAGAGTATTTGGGTGCGCGGAGTGTCGGAGGAGATGAAGAAGGCGGGCGGCGGCAATATCATAAACATCGGATCGATCTACGGCATGATCGCCTATACGAAACAGGTGGCCAGCATTCTACCCATCGGGCGAAGAGCTGTTATCTAGTAACAGAATAGTTGAATTAACACATGAGGAACGGAGGGGCTAATCTTCAATACCTTGAAATCGCACAACCTGGAGGTACAATCAGTGACGGGACCCAAGTCTGCACTACTATCCACCCTGTTTTTCCTCTCTATCACATCTTTGTCCGCGCCAGCCGCCGGTGTCCAAATTCCAGCACCACAGGAAGTAGGGCTCCAGGGTTACACACTATCGCGTGGGCCGGTTGTCATAAACCGGATTCCAGGCAATGCCTCTGGACTAACTTTCAACCCCGAATCCAGAACGCTCTTTATTATCCTCAACTACCCTACCATGGTCGTTGAGTTGAACCTAGACTTGCACTGCAAGCGGACTGTCCCGCTTGCCGGCTTCAATGACACGGAAGGAATAGCCTGGATAAGCGGGAACAGGTTTGGAATCGTACAGGAACGACGTCGAAGACTGGTTATTGTCGACATTCCAGCCAGCAACAATCCGGTGAACATTGCCGGTTGCGTCAGCTATCTCGTCGACTCCGCCGAAAATCAGGATTTTGGTGTTGAAGGCCTGACCTACAGTCCGCCGGACGACTGCTTCTACGCCGTCAAAGAGAAGAAGCCCAAAAAGCTGTACAGGATCTCGTTGCCCGGACCAAGCAGCACGGACGACTCACGGTCGAAAGAACCGGTTATCACGTTGCCCTGGTCGGCCGAGACAAACAGTCTTGGGATGAGCGATCTTTCGGCTGTTTACCTCCACGCCGAGACTGGGAATCTTCTGATCCTGAGTGACGAATCCAAGTGTCTTGTGGAATGTACCGTCACCGGCCGGGAGATCTCACGCCTCACGCTCAAGTCCGGTCAGTCCGGTCTGACCAAGACGATACCCCAGCCTGAAGGCATCACCATGGACAATGCAGGCAACATCTACATCTGCAGCGAGCCAAATCTCATGTATGTCTTTGAAAGCTCCAGGCTAAACCGGCTTGGAATTGGAACAAAAAAGCAGATACCGTCCTGTACAAAAAAGATGCCAAGCGAAAAGATCGATGATTGAAGCATGAAAACGCTGTCGCCGAGAACTCGAAATGCCAAATCGAACGACCTAGAAAAACACTCGGCTATCGAACCCCACAAGAAGTGATGAGAGAGTGAACATCTCTCCACCCCCTGCGGACTTCAAAATTGAGCCTCCTCGCCAGAATTCGTGGGTCGATTTCGGCCATGGGGCCGTAAGTTGTTTCCCAGAAACACCTTGCGGCGGTCGAGGCGGTAAGTTTTTCGACGCTGAGAAACCAAGTACGGGTTCCT
>SDBV01011468.1_pt1 | contig 11483 bp, 6 predicted proteins | sample 2277081 | NCBI WGS metagenome assembly SDBV01 (sample SAMN10402039, study PRJNA504765) | marine sediment metagenome | isolation source: marine sediment core GS10_PC15, 223 cmbsf | place: Arctic Ocean: Southern Knipovich Ridge | collected 2010
GTCTCACCACTAGATTTAATAGCTTATTCCTACGATGCCACCGGCGCGCGCTCCCTCCTCATGCCACCCGCCCCGTAGACTTCGGTTGTATCGTTGCCGGCAGGGATCCAGTGGCAGTAGATGCTACCGTCTGCCGGATGGTTGGTTTAGATATCAGAAAGGTAGATTACTACGAACCTGTCCGTGGGCGGAACCTCGGGAACGTAGATGAAGACCTCATAGAAGTTCGCGGGAGACCAATAAAGGAAGTATTCAAGCAACTGTGGTTGCCCTACCTGGTGGGGTTTGATGCATGGCCCGAATACAACATTTACGCCGAAGGTTCCTGCAGCAGTTGCCAGTCTCTAGTGACCTTTACCTTAGAGAAACTGAAGTCACTGGGCGAGTACGACAAAAACGCCGGTATTTCAATTGTTCTTGGCCGCAAGAAAGAGCTTCCCAAGGGAGTGAAACCCGGTAAAAACCTTATCCTCATCGGTGATTGCCTCAAGAAATACCGGGGCCAGGGACCATTTGCCAGCGGGTGTCCCCCCGCCGAACCCTTCCCCCTGTGGGCAATAGTTGACCGAAAGGACCATACAGAAATCGGGCCAGAGTTCAGGGACAGAATGGCTGTAGAGGCGAAACAATTCGACGATTATCTGGCCGGTCTACAGAAACGCAAGAAGAAACGTTAGCAACTCGTTAAAGGCGTGGCCCATCGTGTACAGTTGGCGCTCATGTGAGGCCACCATGCCAGCAAGCTGCCTCAGCTTTCAGTTACTCAATCTTCTCCCGTTATACAGAAGACCGGTCGTCTTTTAAAAGCTTTAGCGAATTCACATTAGCTAGCTGAGTTCCTAATTAAGGTTAAGGGACTCGAGGTCTCAGCCTTTACTTGGCGAACCTGGCCCTTGCCTGCAGAAAGGGTGGTTAACCATATTTACCTACGGCTTGTCCACCAAGGAAAATTTGGGGATGTGAAGTCCTTTCAGAAGAAGATTCCCCCTCCCCTTCAAAGGAGAGGGGGAATCTGGTGAATAATCCATACCGTCCTACTTTGTCAATAGCTCCTTAAGTTTTGCGGCCCGGTCTGGATATTTCTCGAGCAGCGCATCCCACTCAGACTTATAGGCAAGATTCATAAACCATTCAGCATCTTCCGGTGAGAACCTGATAATCTCCATCCCGGTGTCCAGAGCTATTTTCATGTATTGGGCTGTAGTCTTTTTGAATGCGTCTGGTGTCTCATTTTCCAGCTCAATTATAGTCTCTTGTAACAAATCCTGCAGATGCTTGGGGATTCGGTTCCAACTAGCCGGGTTCATGATGAAAGTCATATTCGCCTTGTAAAATGTATGGTCGATGTAATATTTGGTGACCTCATGCAACCCGATGGGAATGGAGGTACTAAGCGGCAGCCTGAATCCATCGACAACACCTGTGTCCATAGCAGTGTATAACTCCCCAAACGACAGGACAGCCGGGGAGGCGTCCAACGCTCTTACGAAAGGGAAAGCTGACGCGGAAAGGAGAGCTATCTTCAACCCAGCCAGCTCCTGGGGCCTCTCAACCCTTGTATTAAGCTGGATAGCGAAAATCCCTTCCGTAACCCCATCAACGATTTCCCCACGTCCCAAATAGACTAAACCGGCCTCCTTATAGATGGTCTGAAGGTAGTCAAAAAATCCGCCTGCTCGCTCATCTGCGGCCGTAATCTGCGAAAGGGAGATAGCTGCCTGTCCCGGCACTAGGCCGGCATAGGCGCCGCTAAAAGCATACGACATATCAACCACACCCCTCTGCACTGCCACACCCTGGTCGAAGGCACCGATTACCTCTGGTCCACCAAGATACTTAATGGTAAGCTCTCCCTTGGACCGCTCCTCGATTCTCTCTATAAGGTTCCACAAAACAATGTTAGATTTACTCGGCTTGGCTAAAGTCCCAACAGTCTTAAGCACTATCGGTTTGAGGGTAGGAGCTGGGGCGGGAGCGGGAGCGGGAGCTGGGGCGGGAGTTGGAGCGGGAGCTGGGGCGGGAGCGGGAGCGGGAGCGGGAGCCGGGGCAGGAGTTGGAGCCGCACAGGCCGCCATAAGCGGTAGTGCCACCAATAATGCTACTAGACAAATACCACCAAATAGCGTTAGCTTTCTTGTTTTCATCTTATCCTCCCAACAAGATTTTAAATCAGCCGAACTTCAATAAAATCGTCTCATTTCCCACCTCCTGAATGAATAACATACATTATAACATAACCTATCAGGCTGTCCAAAAATCTTCCTTGCCAGAGGCTAATGGGCGACCATCGCTTGATGCATATTCACCTTCTTCGCAACCATTTAGTGCCGTGAATCAGCACTAACCTAGCTCGCACGTTCTTTCCCACGTTCCCGCTTCAATGCTTGCTCCTGCCATTTCTTAGATGGAACTCCGCTGCCATGATAATACTCATAATCCTGCAAGCAAGCAATGAAATAACTCGAGCGAGTCAGCGCTCCAGGGTAAGGTGGGTCAAACCCGTGTTTCTGCCTTAGTTCGACATATGCTTTTTCAACTTCTATATAATATTCCATTGGAGGAGGTTCTTGATCTCCAAGGGGAGAGCCCGCCTCAATCATCCATTGGTTATATCTGGGCAGCACACCATGGCTCATCAGAAAGTCCCATCCACCAGCCGTTGATTTCACTGCGTCGCTAACCTTTTCAAATCCATGAGGCTTCGCCATCTCAACCCCAAGTACAAAGTTAGGATTAACCCTGCCAACCCCCCAAAAGTCTACCGCCCTAATGGTTCGCTTTACCCAGTCATCATGGCCCACAAACTTGTCTTTCCCAGGGTTGATCCACTTGAACAATCTTTTATCCCAGACCTCCATATTGGGTTGTATCGTCTGAACACCCGTCTTATGAAGCCTTTTCCAACCCTCATCATCCAGAGCATGAACCTGGAACATAGACGACAGCCATGTCTGTATTCTATCTCTAATTGCCTCCAGCCGTCTGCAGTAAAAATCGAGCTGCTCTTCCCCTCTATATTTTCCCAGGATAGTTCCCCCGGTTATTTCTATCATGCGACGGCCAGGGTCTAGTTCCATAGCTACCTTCACTGCGTCAGCAATTTGGTGAGGTTCCATACGGCCCACCACATCCTCGCCCCCTTTTCTTTGGTCTTTGAAAGTTACGTTAATATTACAGAAAAGACATTCATCACCGGTATTCCACAATTCGCAATATTTATTAAGCGTGACAAACAAGAGTTCATCACAGATACCCTCCACCAAGCGGCATGAAGTCCCGTCCTCCAATACTGCGTCATACCACTTAGGCTTGCGACTAAAAGAAAGTGGCCCGCCAATTACCTCACCACTTTCAGTGAACACAAATTGCCCGTCTCTAAAATCAAGGGCGTAAGGGGAGTAAATATTGGTCCTTACCTGGATAGGAACTCTATCAGGCTCGAGATATACTACTTTTGGCACCCTTTCTCCATAAACTACGGTCTTTTGCCTATCATAGGAGAAGAGATGCATACCTTTCCATTCCACATCCTCCATCTGCAAAAATTGTTGCTGCGCCTCCTGGCTAATTTGCATCCCGTCCCTCAAAACGGCTGTCTTTAGAATAATGTTGGGATGGACATCAGAAAATTGCTTGTATACCTGCTCTATAGACATCTTTCTTTCTCTCTCTCCTCTTACTCAATTTACAACAGCGCAACCCGTAAAGAAGGTTCCACCGAGTTCCGGGACTGTTCCGGCAAATATCTCAATAGTCTCTTCGAAAAGCCACACTGCTAAGCGGTCACCCAGTTCGATAGCTACGCCAGCTAATCGTACTCACTTGTAACACCCTTGTCAAGGCAATTAGCCTGAAGATCGAGCCCGTCATGTTGAAGGAAATATGTCACTCTTGAGAGATTGCCGACCAATCTCCTGCCGATATTCATTGACACATTGCGTTTAACTATGTATAATCTCTGCTTAGCATCGATGGTGAAAGTGAGAGAGATGCCAACCAAACAAATTCAGATTTGAAGGAGATTTTGAAATGCCTTACAAAGACCTAAGAGAGTTCTTAGATTTCCTGCGCCAAAGAGGGGAATTGAAGGACTGCCAGAAAGAGGTGGACACCAGGATTGAAATTGCCAAGGTTACTGATAAATCGTCCAAAGTGGGAGGGCCAGCCATCCTCTTTAACAATGTGAAAGGATTCAAAACACCGGTAGTTACCGGCTTATTCGGCACCCTGGATAGAAGCTTTCTGGCCATAGATTCCAATAAATACGACGGGTTCAAGAAAACGGCCAGGGGGTTAGAGAAACCAATACCCGCTAAAATAGTAAATGACGGTCCGTGTAAGGAGATAATCAAAACCGGCAAGGATGTCGACCTGCACGAGATTCCTGTTTTGTGGCATCAGGAGAAAGACAGCCACTATTTTATAACCGCTACCAGTTGCCGGGGCAAAGACCCTGATACTGGCATAGGCAACAGCTCTATCAACCGGATAGCGGTACAAGGTAAGAACAAGCTCACTATCAAATCAGCACCGCCACACCAGCTGGGAATTATTATTCGCAAACATCTGGAACGGGGTAAGGCGTGTCCGATAGCTGTGGCAGTGGGCACAGACCCGGCAATACTCGTTTGTAGTGGCTGTGGGATTCCTTATGGTACGGATGAATTTGGGTTTGCCGGAGGGATTAGAGGAAAACCAGTGGAGGTGGTTAAGTGTGAAACGGTTGACATTGAGGTGCCGGCAGCGTCAGAACTGGTCATTGAGGGCGAGATTATTCCCGGTGATGAAGACGGATATGTCGGAAAAACCGAGTATGCTAATGAGGCTCCGTTTGCCGAATTTCACGGTTATTTTGGTGCCCAGGACCGTTCTCCGGTAATTCATGTTAAAGCAATTACACACAGAAAGGATTACATCTATCACGGTCTGGGAACAGCCGAGCCACCGTCTGAGCATCAAATTCTTAGCGCCATTGGTATGCAAGCCGATTATTTCGATGCTCTCCAGACTGTGATTCCAGCGGAAAACATTGTAGCCATAAACCCACTGGTGAGCGCCGCTGGCCTAGCTGCTGTTATCTCCATAAAGAAAAGGTATCCCGGGGAGGCCAGACAATTGATTTACGCCCTCCTGGCCAAAGCAAGCTCAAAGAAGATAACAATAGTAGACGAAGACATTGATGTCTTTAATCACGTAGACGTTGAGTGGGCTGTCTTGTTTAGAGCCAGTGCTGAGGATTACATCATAACCTCAGAACTGCCGGGGCAAGTTGTTGACCCCATGGTCACCACCCCGCCAAATTTGATGAGAAAAGTAGGGATAGATGCCACTCTACCCATCGCTGGCGATAAAAAGGGCAGAGTGGAGGTCCTGCGCGATTTAGGGCCGTCCCGATATGCCGATTTGAAGGAAATCAATTTAGAAGATTATCTGGGAAAGTGATTCCTGGTGCCCCTTCCAGCCGGAGTGGAGAGGGTCGCCTCGTCTACCAAGTACAGGCTTAAATCTTTAGGTAAGCTCGGTGGTGATGTTGCTCAACGGCTTCTTGTGTGCTTTTCGCAACTGCTCCGTCGCCTTAAGATTTAATTCTTGCGTCACCGGGTCGATAACCACCCCATAATCTTTCCTGGCTCCCTCAATTGATACAACCTCATTCCTCACATCTTGTTGTACCTTCTCGACATCTCTCTCAAACGGGGCGCCAAATCCGCCGGCACCCATCATGTGTTCCTCCATCATGTCACCGGCTTTAAGCCTCAAGAAGGTGTGAACCTTCTGCTTCTCTGTTTGGCCGTCGGCACGGTGTACCACCAGTGTGTTTGGCTTCGGACTCTTACCCCCAAATAGCCCGGAAGGTGGGGAGTAATCTCTCATGCCGGAACAAATAAGGGCACCATTATCAGTGTCGGCTAAGTATTGAACCTTATACACATGCCCTATGCCGCTGCGGAACTTCCCCGCTCCAGCGGTATCAGGCTCCTGCTCGCACTGAAGGATGTGCACTGGCTTTACCAGCTCGATAATTTCGAGGTCCGGGGTACGCCCTCCCCCTAACTCAAAGGTAGGCCCGCCTAAATCCCAACCATCATAACCTTCCGTTCCTCCTGAGGGTTGCATGCGGGTAAAGAAATCGATATCAACCCATTGTCTCTTTGTCCGGGGGTTAAACCCTGTAGCCATGTGGTTGGTCATTTTTGCATGGCTCGCCGCTATCCATTGAGGGATAGCTTCGCTCAAAGCCAGTAATAGGGCTTCTCCTATACATTCACTGGCACCAGTGGTACAGTTTGTCACTGGCGCGGGAAATTCAGGATTGACCCATGTGCCTTTGCGGGCTACAATTTTTACCGGCACCATAGAGCCTTGATTCCTTTTCACCTCCCCCGGGAGGGCATAGGCCAGTACCAGTTGACAGGCGGAGAACGTATTTGCCCAGGTGCTGTTCAGATAGCCAACCGTTTGGGGGTCACTATCAGATAGATCAATGGTAATCTCATCTCCCTTTTTAGTAACCTTAACCCTGGCGGTAACCGGCTCTTCTCCAAATGCCGGGACAGGGTCTGTTGATTTCTCTCCATGGTAAACCCCGTCAGGCATCTGCCTTATCTTATCCCTCATTTCCTTCTCTGAGGCTGCCAGTATCTCGTCAATTGCTCCATAGATGGTTTCAAAACCATATCGGTCAAGTAGCGCCAGAAAGTTCCTCTCGCCGACGGTGACACCGCCTACTTCACACAATATATCTCCCCAGACAATATCAGGCAGTTTAACGTTCCTGAAAATAATATCCCGTATCCCTCTATTGAGTTTACCCCGGTCAAATAATTTAGCCGCAGGGAGTGTCAACCCATCATCCCATATAGTTGTACCGTTGGGGTCGTAACCAACAACTCCTCTACCTCCGGTATCAGCCATGTGCCCTTTAACTACAGACCAGAACATCAGTTCACCGTTATAAAAAACTGGCTTGGCTATATTCATGTCCGGAATATGGTTATTACCGGCATAGCAGTCGTTGTGGATGAATATATCGCCTTCGTTAATATCCCCCTCGTAGGCAGCAGCTATATTCTGTAACGCTACAGGAATAGCACCAGCAAGTACGGCGATATATTCCTTTTGGGCTATTAATCTCAGGTCTTTATCAAAAATTGCTACACCAAAATCTCTCGCCTCAGCGAAAATAGGCGACCTTGATGTCCTAATCAGCACTCTTCCCATCTCTTCATTTATGGCATTAAACCTGCTGCTAAGTACCGCCACCACTATCGGATCTACCCTTCTACGCTCAGTTACCATAACCTACCTCCGTCATTTTAGATAGACTCTCCTTTATTTTCTCAGTCTGCTGATGGTTTCATCTAAGCTGATACCTTTGGGATGTACCAGATAATTGCCATATTTATCACAGGTTAACTGGAAATCAGGGGTTATAAATACAGTAGTAGTAGGCTCTTCTATAATCGCTGGCCCAGAAATCCTATTACCGTGCCCCATCCCGGTTCCATCATAAATTGGCACCGTGATGAATCCTTCCTCGTAGAAAATCTTCCTCTGCCCCTTGGCTGCGGGCGAGGCATCCTCCCCCATGTATGGCAGCTCCTTAAACCTTGGCTTTTCGGTAAGCCCTTCTGCCTTTACCCTGAGACAGACTATTTCAAGAGAGGTACCGGGCAAGTTATAACCATAAAGGGCATCATGTTTATCATCAAAGGCTTGCTGCAACCGGGGTAGTTCATTTATGGTAAAGGCCCCGTTGGTGAGGGGCAAGGATATTTCAATCTCGTTAAGTTGCGCTTCATATCTCAAGTCAGCGGTACAGGTAACGGTCGTCTTGTCTGGTGGTACCCCTTCCTTTTTGAGAGTGGCAAGCCCTTCATCTTTCATCTCCGTCAATAGCGAATTTATGAGACTTATATCAACGTGTTCTTCCTTCATCAGCGCATAGTAAACTCTAACAAAATCGTGTCTCAAGTCTGACATTAGCATCCCGCTGGCACAAAAGACTGAAGAGACCTTGGGCACTAACATCAACTGCATTTCAAGCTCTTTAGCAATATCACAAGCATGTACCGGGCCGGCACCTCCAGCTATAACTAAAAGGCACGCCCTGGGGTCATAGCCCCTGGCAATGGAGGCTACTCTCACCCCTTGAGCCATGTTGGTGTTTACTATAGTATAAATGCCATATGCTGCTCTGACTACATCTAAGGCCAATGGCTGAGCGATCTTCTCTTTCACTGCCTTCTCTGCTTTATCAGGATAAACTTCCATTTTACCACCGAGGAAGTAGTCCGCATTCAAATAACCAAGCATAAGATCAGCATCACTAACCGTTGGCTCCTCTCCTCCCAGCCCATAACAAGCCGGGCCCGGGAACGCCCCGGCACTTTGAGGGCCCACTTTGAGTATCCCTCCATCCAGCCAGGCAATGCTCCCTCCACCGGCACCTATAGTATGAATTGCCAGTGATGGCACTGCCGTTTTATATTCACCAACCTCGTTCTCCACGGTTATCTCTGGTTCCCCACCTTTAATCAGACAGGAATCAAAACTCGTCCCCCCCATATCAACAGTAATAAGGTCCGCTATGTTATGTATTTTGGCGTAGAACGAACCGGCTCTGGGACCGCCAGCCGGCCCGGAAAGTAGAGTGTTAACAGCAAAGTCCATCGCCACTTCGGGGGACATAACACCACCATTTGATTGCATAAGCAACAATACACCCTTAAATCCATTTTCTCTCAGCTTTTCGGTTAGATTTGTAATATATGCCCTTAATGATGGGCCGACACAGGCGTTAAATACTGTTGTCGACGCTCTCTCATAAATCCTGACCTGAGGCAGCACCTGGTGAGATAGACACACATACACCCCGGGCATTTCCTTCTCAATGATTTCCTTGACCCTCAACTCGTGAGAGGGATCGAGGAAGGAGAAAAATAAACTCACCGCAATTGCTTCCACCTTCTCCTTCTTAAATACTTCGATAGCCTCATAGATATCCGCCTCATTGAGCGGAATAAACTCTTTACCCTCACAATCAAGCCTCCCCTCCACTCCCCGAATGAGGTATCGGGGCACTATTGGAGTAGGCGGGCTTTCCTTGGGAGTGTAGAGATTCCTTTTCATTCCTCTTCTTTCGTTTAAGTAATCCCTAAAACCTTTCACGGTGATAAAACCTGTCCTGGCATATGTACCAGTTAGCACCGCATTTGTAGTGATAGTTGTTCCATGGACGATTAGACCCACCTGAGAAAGGAAATCAGCGAGCTTAACGCCTTTTTCAGCTGCCATCTCTTCAAGCCCGTTCAGTGTTCCCATTGACGGGTCTGGAGGCGTACTCAGTACCTTGTAAACCCCCGAACTCCCCTCTTCATCCACTAGCAAAAAGTCAGTAAAAGTACCACCAACATCTATACCTAACCTATATTGCATTTTCACACCTCTGAGTTTGTATCATTTTTTGAAAATAATGCGGCCAGCCCACTCGAATTCCCGGCTTTTCCTGTGACTACTGACCCACTCCGGGCTCCAAAATGAAGGCTGGCTGTGTTAACACAACGATTAATGGCTTATGAAGCACCCCCTCTGGTTGAAGGTGGAAGGATTCAATGCCCTGCTCGTTCTCTTTCCAAAAATTGCCCCTTTCCCGTTCACTTGCCTTCCCTTGGTAACACAAAGAAGGTTTTCTTGGGTTTTCGCATCTGATAATCGGGATTATACTGCTCATATCCGCACTCCGGGTTGACTATACATCTCATGGGCAGGGCCTGGTCAAGGACGCGGTGTAAGCAGCCAATGCCACACCTTATACACTTAACCGGCTTCCGACCAGCAGCTACCTTGTTGGCCCAGGCGGGGTCAGCGATAAGCCCCCTGGCCATCCCTGCCATATCAGTCTTACCGAGTTTTATCGCCTCCTCAGATAGATCAGGGTTATCCATTGACAGGCATATCACCGGGATTTTGAGTTCCCTTTTGATCTCAGCAACTCCTTCCAGTGAAGTCCCTGCCTTGTCTGGCACAAAATACTTCAGAGCCTCCCAGGTGCCATCTGAGAAATCTATGAAGTCAGCCCCTATGCGCTCTGCCTCCTTGCATATAAGTTTTACCTCGTCACGCGTCAAGCCGCCTTCCATATGCTCCTCAACACTGGTTCTAATCCCTACCGCAAAGTCAGGTGGCACCGCTTCTCTGGCGTTTCGCAGCGAATTCATGAAGAACCTCATACGGTTAGCCAGAGAACCGCCATATTCATCTTTGCGGTGATTGAGCCGCGGCGACAGGAAGGAGAAACCGAAGTAGCCATGCGCATGATGAATTTCGACCCCATCATAACCCATCTTCCAGGCCCGCCTGGCAGCCCCGCCATAGGCTTTTTCCTGAGCTTGAATAAACTCACGGGGCGCCTCCTCAGGCGTCGGCCCATGTAGTACATTTTTGAAGGGTAAGCCGAGCTTCCTCTTGGCAAATTCCTTCACCATTGTGCCAGGAATCATGTCTTTAGTAATGTGATATGGGGTAGGAGAGGCGGAGATAAGCTTAAGTGTTGTGTCCTCCAACATGTCAGTTCTTGCTTGCCGCCCCATACCTGACCCCAGCTGGGCGAAAACCTTGGCACCAAAGTAATGGCAGGTCTCAGCCACTTCAGAGTAGCCATAGCAAAAGGTGTCATTATATAAGCCGGAAGATGGCATGTAATAAACCTTTTTCTGCCCTGCAATGACCACAAAAGGTCCAATCATAAGCAAGCCAGTCCCTCCCCGAGCCCGAGCAGCCCAATAAGCTCTAAATTGCTCGGTACAGTAGCCATCTATGGTTGCGTAATCTGTGCACGTAGTTGTATGGACAGTCCGGTTCCTGAGCTCAACACTGCCAATCTTTATCGGACTGAACAGGTTGGGATATTTCTTCTCATCCATAAACTACTCCTTTTTATTTTCTCAAATTCTCGACCGGTTATCTCCCACTCCGAAAGTTCACTTCTCATCCACGCTTATTTAGTTAATATTATCTCCCCCAGATATACGTCTTTCATTGTTTGTGCGCTGAATACCTGGGCAGCATAGCCCGGATGCTCAATCTTTACTGAGTATTCTTTATCTGCCGGTAGACCTTCAAACTCAAAGTCACCATAATTATTGGTCTTAGCTTTTTGTGCAGCCCCCTGACCTGTCAAAGTTACACTCACATTCTCAGCACATTCATTCTTATCTCCAAAGAACACGGTTCCAGCCACAAACCTCTTGGGCAGCCCGATGTAATATACATTGGGTTTCATATCGAATTCAGGGTGCATGACCTCGGCTTTCTTATCCGCTATAGAGCCTTTAAGTTCGTCATACTCCCCGAAGACTAACGCATCGGTGGGGCAGGCCTCCACACACCGGGGCTTTTCCCAGCCTTTATCCAGAAGGTGAGCACAAAAGGTACACTTCTGCGGAATGTCCAGGCCTTCATTCCAGTAGATACAACCATAG
>SDBV01011469.1_pt1 | contig 11481 bp, 7 predicted proteins | sample 2277081 | NCBI WGS metagenome assembly SDBV01 (sample SAMN10402039, study PRJNA504765) | marine sediment metagenome | isolation source: marine sediment core GS10_PC15, 223 cmbsf | place: Arctic Ocean: Southern Knipovich Ridge | collected 2010
GCTGCAGGCGGCCAACTTCATCCAGACCATCGAGGAGCGGCAGGGTCTCAAGATCGCCTGCGTCGAAGAGGTTGCCTACCGGATGGGGTACATCGACGCCGCGCAGGTCGCACGGCTGGCGGCGCCGTTGGAGAAGAGCGGCTACGGAGAGTATCTGATGCAGGTTGTCGCCGAGAGGTCGGCACAGAATAAGTGATTATCGAACAACAGCTTACGTCGTAGCCAACCGAGCAGCGGTGCCCGAGCGGGGGTGACTCCTCGAGCAAGGGGTCCCGTTTGCACTGAAACGGCGCAATCACGCGAACACTGTAGCGCACTGTACCACAACGAGTTACCTTGTGACGCCGTTTTGGCACCGCGGCCTGGCTTTCCGCTGAATCTGCCGGTCGTTTGACCGGCGAAGGCAGTGATCGCGGTCACCTGCTGTGTTGCTGATGTCGTACCAAATTTACCACTCGCGTGGCCGACGGTGAGTGTCTTTAACCGATGGCCGCGGGAGGCGTCTTCAAAGGACAAAGCGAATCGAGCCAACCGTGAGAGCTACATCAAAGAACAAAGCGGATAGCCGCACTGCGCGCAGGCGTGCCGAAGTAAGGAACCGAGTTCTTTTTGGGTCGGATGTGATCGGTTGGACGATCATACCTTTCATAGCGCTCGGCCTGCGCCTTGGCGATTTTGGATCTGCCCCGTCCCACCTCCCGCATCTTGCAGCGTTCATTGCGGTGGCCATTCCGTGCAAAGTGGCCGCCCTTCGCATGGCCGGCCTGTACCGCCGCTACTGGCGCTATGCGAGCATCGACGAACTCGGGCTCATTGTGTTGGCGATGTTGGGAGCCGGGTTGGTATGTGCGACGTTATACGGGATCCTTGTTGCACCACTGTTGCCGTTTGAGCCCGTTTTGCCTCACACCGTTCTGATCCTCGACGCGTTGCTCTCGTTGATGTACGTGGGAGGCACGCGGTACGCCATTCGCATGTCGGATCACCTCCGCCGCGGTGGACACGGGACGGCTGCCAGAGAACGGGTGCTGGTTATCGGCGCCGGCAACGCCGGGATGATGATCGCCAAGGAATTGCGGGCTAATCCCCAACTCGAGATGGAGGTTGTCGGTTTCATCGACGACAACGAGGCGAAGCACGGCAAGACGATCCAAGGCGTCGAGGTTTTCGGAGGACGGGAGGTCATAGCGCAAGCGGCCCTCAGTTGTGGAGCCGACAAAGCCATCATCGCCATGCCTACGGCGTCCGGAGCCGTGATTCGCGAACTACGTGACATTTGCAGGAAAGCGAAGCTGAGTACTAAGACCATCCCCGGGGTGTTCGAGATCCTCTCCGGGCGGGTGAGCGTAACCCAGCTCCGGGACGTGCAAATCGATGACCTGTTGCGGCGCAAGCCGGTGCAGACTAACCAAAGCGCTGTTGCGGAGCTGGTTTCGGGCATGACGGTGCTGGTGACGGGCGCCGGCGGCTCCATAGGCAGCGAGATCTGTCGCCAGGTCGCCAACCTGGGTGCCGAGGAGCTGGTGCTGCTGGGACACGGAGAGAACAGCATCTTTGAGATCCATCAGGAGTTGCTCTCGAAGAACCCCGGGTTGACGGTGGTCCCGGTGATCGCCGACACTCGAGACGCCTCGAGGATTCGAAGAGTTTTCGAGACGCTCCGGCCCCAGGCGGTGTTTCACACCGCCGCACACAAGCACGTGCCTCTCATGGAGCTGAATCCCGAGGACGCGGTTAGCAACAACGTCCTGGGAACGCAAAACGTGGTGGAGGCGTGTGAGGCCATAGGAGTGGATCACTTCGTCTTCATCTCCACCGACAAGGCGGTGAATCCGGCCAATGTCATGGGAGCTACGAAGCTTATCGGCGAGATGCTGGTGCATGACGCCGCCGTGCGCACCGACGGAGCGTACGTGTCGGTGCGGTTCGGGAACGTGCTCGCGAGCAGTGGCAGTGTGGTTCCACTTTTCCAAAAACAGATTGTCGCTGGGGGACCGATCACGGTTACACACCCCGATATGACCCGCTATTTCATGACTATCCCTGAGGCGGTACAACTGGTGTTGCAGGCGGCAGCCATCGGACGCGGCGGCGAGACGTTTATCCTCGACATGGGTGAGCCGGTAAAGATCGTGGATCTCGCCCGGGATTTGGTGCAGCTCTCCGGATTTCAGGTTGACCGGGACATCGACATCGTGTTCACAGGATTGCGGCCGGGTGAGAAGTTGTCCGAACAGCTCTACACTACAGGGGAGAACGTTGCCCAGACGGAGCATGAGAAGATCGTGGTTGTGCGAAACGGAACACAACCGGTCGTATTGAGCGATCGCCTTTCGGAGTTGCTCGACGCTGCCAGGAGCGGCGACAGCCTGCGCCTGCGTCATCGTCTTGCCGATATGGTGCCGGGTTACTCAGACGGCGCTTCCCCAGAGAAGACTCAGCCTGAGATGGCCAAGGCGCACGCAAGAAAATCGGATCCGTCCACGACGCAACGGCAAAGCCCGGCGGCCCGAGCCTAGGTCCGATTCACGGTGGAGTGGCATAGCGTTTCTCTCGTTTCTCTCGGATAGACTCCTCACGTCCATGCGGGGTTCGTGATGCGCGCCGTAGTGGTGGCCGGCGCTCGGCCGAACTTCATGAAGGTGGCTCCCGTCCTGGCCGCGTTGCGGGCAGCCGGCCAGGACGGGATCCTGGTGCACACAGGGCAGCATTACGACGCCAAGATGTCGGATGCTTTCTTCGACGAACTGGAAATTCCCCGACCCGCGTTCCATTTGGGAGTCGGATCGGCTACCCACGCCCAACAAACGGGACGCGTGATGGAGACCTTTGAGCCGGTGTTGTTGGAGACGCGGCCGGATTGGGTAATAGTGGTCGGGGACGTTAACTCCACCCTCGCCTGTGCCCTCGTAGCAATCAAGCTGAAAGAACAGCTAGGCCTACGGATCGCACACGTGGAAGCGGGCCTGAGGAGCGGCGACTGGCGGATGCCCGAAGAAGTGAACCGAGTTCTGACAGACAGAATATCGGACCTCTTGTTCACTCCGTCGCGTGGTGCCCTGGCGAACCTCACGGCAGAAGGCATTCCGGAAGACAGGGTGGCATTCGTTGGGAACGTGATGATCGACGTGTTGTCGGCGCAGCTTCCCAAGGCGCAAGAGCTCAACGTGCTGCAGCGGCTTGGTGTTGAGCCTCAAAGATATGCTGTCACTACGCTCCATAGGCCGTCGAACGTGGACGATCCTGACACGCTTGGCGCGGTGCTGGAGGCGCTCGTGAAGGTCGCCGAGCACATGCCCGTTGTTTGGCCGCTCCATCCCCGCACCGAGAAGAATGCCAGGACGTTCGGATTGGGCGGCCTCCTCGACAAGCTTCGCACGTTGGAACCCCTCGGCTATACTGAGATCCTTGCGCTGATGAGCGACGCCGCCGTGGTCCTCACCGATTCCGGCGGCCTCCAGGAAGAGACCACTGTGCTGGGCGTACCGTGCGTGACGCTACGCGAGCAGACGGAGCGCCCGGTGACCATCCACCAAGGTACCAACCGGCTGGCCCCCTGGCCCCTCACCGTTGGCGGAGTGTTCCAGGCGTTTGAGGATGCATTACGCACACCGCGGATAGGCGTGAGCTTCGACAGGATCGAGGGTTGGGACGGCCGGGCGGCTGAGCGAATCGTGGCTGAGTTGATCAGGATCTCGACATGACGACACACGCCTGCTGCAAATGCTGAATGAGTAGATCTGCTCCTTCGCGTCGCATGAGTGAATTGACCGCCGGTCGCATACTGGCCAAGAACACCGTGTGGAATCTGCTTGGGGCAGGGGCGCCTTTGCTCGTTGCCGTGTTCACCATTCCGCTACTGCTCGCCGGGATGGGGACGCCCCGCTTCGGGTTGTTGACCCTAGCGTGGGTGGTGATCGGATACTTCGGCCTCTTCGATCTGGGCCTGGGTCGCGCGCTGACCAAGCTCGTGGCAGACCAGCTGGGAGCAGGAAGGGAAGAGGAAATCCCAGGACTCGTCTGGACGGCGCTGGCGCTGATGCTCGTACTGGGTGTTGCCGGTGGTTTTGTCGTCGGTCTCCTCACTCCGTTGCTGGTTCAGCGTACTCTCAAAATCCCTTTCGAGCTTCAAGGGGAAGCGTCCGGCGCGTTCTACTTGCTGGCAGCTTCCATCCCCGTAGTGATCACCACGACAGGTTTGCGCGGGGTGCTGGAGGCTCATCAGCGCTTTGCGCTGGTCAATGCCGTTCGGCTGCCCCTGGGGGTATTCATGTTCTTGGGGCCGCTGCTGGTGTTGCCTTTCTCAGCGAGCCTGGTGCCCATTGTCGCCGTGCTCGTGGTGGGCCGCGTGGTCGGATGGGTGATCCATCTGGTGCTCTGCGTCCGTGTTATCCCGGGAATGCGGGAGAGCGTAACGTTCCGGCGCGCGAAGGTGAGACCGTTGCTTGCTTTCGGAAGCTGGATGACGGTGAGTAATATCGTGAGCCCGCTCCTGATCTACCTGGACCGGTTCTTGATCGGGGCAGTCCTTTCTGTCACCGCGGTGGCATACTACGCCACGCCGTATGAGGTCGTGATCCGGCTCCTTATTGTGCCCGGCGCATTGGTCGGCGTGCTCTTTCCAGCGTTCGCCGCGAGCCTGGCACAGGACCGTAACCGCACGGCGCAACTGTTTGGGCGCGGCACGACGTCCCTGGCATTGACGATGTTCTTGCCGTTGCTGTTGATCGTGATGCTGGCGCACGAAGGGTTGACTGTCTGGTTGGGTGCTGAATTCGCTCAGAACAGTACGACGGTGCTGCAGTGGTTGGCGATCGGTGTTTTCGCCAACGGGCTGGCTCGCGTTCCATTCGCGCTGGTACAGGGTATGGGCAGACCTGACGTGACCGCGAAGCTGCATCTGGTAGAGTTGGTGGTGTACATTCCTGCGTTGTGGGTGCTACTGGGCATGTACGGCATCAAGGGCGCAGCAATTGCCTGGACGGCTCGAGTGTCGATTGACATGGTGTTGTTGTTCGCCATGGCGGGATGGTTTCTTCCACCGGCCAGGCCCTATCTCCGCCGTATGGGTTGGCTGATCGCCGGGGCGTTGGTGGTCCTGATGGTCGGGACTTTCGTTTCCGGGTCTCTGGGCAAGGGGTTGTTCATGGGCCTCGCCGTGCTCGGCTATTGTGCTGCGGCGTGGGTGATAGTGCTCAGGTCCAGAGTGGGCGGCGGTTTTCGCGGGTGGCTGGCGGCGATCCGATGACCGTGTCGGCTCGGCAAGACGCAGCGGTTCTTGTCCGTAGTGCACGGAGTTGGCCTTTGTGGCCTCCCTACCTCCTGTTTTTCCTCATGCTGTTCCTGCCGCTGGTCTATCAACCGGTAAAAGCGGTACTGCTGGCCGCGACGCTTGCGCTCATCCTGCTCGCATTTCTGGCTAGCGACGTCGTGGCGTTACACCGATCCGTGTTGGCCTGGACACTGTTCATGGCTGCGACCGGGCTCCTTTTCATGCTGGTGGGCATGGTTAAGGGTGCGCCGGGTGCGCTCAGGGTGGGGACTGTGTACGTGTTGTGGCCTTTGGTGTACTCGGTCTTCGTGGCAGGTGCTACAAGGCAGAAGGTGATCGATCGGCTGTTCAAGGTACTGGTGTTCGGTACCTTCGCTATAGCCATCTATTCTCTGAGCTTCACGCTGAATGTCGCGGGATTGTTGCCGGACGCTTTGTACGTAGAACTCAATCAAGGTCAAGCTGTTGGCTTTTATGCCGGCTTCGTCGACGTCAACCTGCATTCCACGAACTCCCTCTTATTCCTAATGCCCTTCGCTGTTGCTGCTCTATTGACGTGGCCCAGAGACGCCGAGATGCCCGTAACGCGTTCGTGGATTTGGGTTACGCTGGTGGTGTCCCTCGTCTTTGCACTGTTGAGCGGGCGTCGGGCGCTTTGGCTGGTCGTTGGTATGGCGCCTTTCGTGGCTCTTGCGCTCAGGCTGTTCCTAATGCGAGCGGGCGAGGGACTCGGAGGGAAACGCGTGGTGCGTACCATCCTCATTGCTGTCTTGGTAATGCTCCTCGGGTTTGGCATCCTGCAGGCCAATTTCGATCTTGATCTCTTGAGCTTGGCGTCGCGATTTGTCGCTGCGTTTGACTTTTCGGGCGATGTTGGTGCCTTTCTTCGACGAGAGCAGTTCTTTGCCTTGCTCCAGGGTTGGTCCGAGCATCCCTTCTTGGGCTCCGGTCTAGGAGCGACGGCCCCCGGGTCAGTGCGTTCTATCGAAATGCTGTGGTCGTATGAACTGTTCTATCCATTGTTGCTCTTTCAGACAGGCATCGTAGGGTTTGCCATCTACGCAGCCGCCACGGGCTGGGTTTTCTGGATGGGTATTAGGTTGATCCGTTCAGGCCATCCCCTTGGCCTGTACATGTTGCCGGTGCTCGTTGGAACGTTTTGCTTCCTGGTGGCGAATGCGACCAACCCCACCATCGGGAAATTCGATCACATCTGGGTGATCTTTCTGCCAATAACGCTCATCAACTCGTGGCTGGTAGGCCTAGGGCCAGGGGTTGGTAAGGTCAGCAGCAACGGTAAGGTGTTGTGATGTACCTCGATTTCACCAACTAGGCACAGTGACGGTGTCATGAATCTCCTACGGAAATTCTGCAGCTTTATAACCCATTTGCTGGGGACAGTAGCGAGACGGTATTATCTTACAAGACTATGTACGGACAAATACATCAACGATTTGCCAGACAAACCGCTGAGCATTGACAATCTGTACTGTCTGGCGCGACCTGTGAATACACCACCATTTTGCTACTAGATGAGCATGGAAGCGGTCCACGATGAATCTTCGCACTATCATGGCGCTCACGCCATACCTGGAGATAGGAATTCGCAATCTCTATTGGCGATCGTCATTGCTTCCCAACATGGTAACGAAAGCTGGTGCGTGGCGCAGAAAGAGATCTAAAGGCAAAAGGAACTCTCCCATCCAGACCTGGACGGGGGAAATCATCGAGGCGATGCGAGGGTGGGGTGTTCGGGAGGGAGATCTTCTCGTGGTGAACTGCGGTTTCACCATTCAATCATTCATGGCAGCCAGGACCCGCAAACGGAATCAGGCTCCCGGTGCAAGTCCTGATGATGTGATCGACGCATTGCTCGAACTCGTTGGCGCTTCCGGTACTCTGGCCATGCCGGCGATCCCGTCTTGGCCGAAGTCGCCCAAACTACACGACCGGATGGTTGCAGACGTGAGCGACCTCGTACTCGACTACGACCCGGCGGTCACACCTGCTTCAACTGGTGCCGTTCCGAACACCCTGATGAGGCGCCCCACTGCTGTGCGCAGCCTCCACCCCCTCAATAGCATGGTCGCCATCGGTCCCCTGGCAGAGGAGATGATGAGGGACAACCTCGCCGGTGACAGGCCCTTGCCGTGCGGACCTACCTCGTCCTGGAACTTCTGTTACCAGAATGACTGTAAGATTGTGGCGATGGCGACCGATCTTGCCCACAGCCTTACCATGATCCATCTGGCCGAGGATCTTCAAGGTCAGGACTGGCCCGTGCGCGGCTGGCATCGGAATCGCAAATTCCGCATCAAAATGGATGGACGATTCGAACTCCGTACGGTCCGAGAACGGCACCCGAAATGGGCTATGTACTTCGCTGAGCGGACACTTAGCAAGGATCTGATTGAGACCGGGATCTGCACGAAGCTCGATGTCGATGGCGTGAATTTGGAAATGATCTCCGGAGTTGAGATGATCAACTACCTCAATATGCGTAATCCCCCATCGTATCCGTATTTCGTTCCGCGGAGGGCGCGCAAGGCGCCGGTGCATCGCGCGTCCGGACGGAAGCTACAACACTGCAAGTCCCTCCGTGGATTCCGAGCGCTTTGTGCCGGACCGGGAAGAGCAATATTGTCGATGGGAAGGGAGATATTCGTCTACGACTATGCCCGTGACGACGTTCAGCCCGTCTGCAAACTGCCGTTGAGTGGACATCCACTCAAGAAACGAGTCATATCGTCGAATCGCATGATGCGCCGGATCAACCGATACGGAGTTTTTGTTGGATGTCAGATTGATGACGATCGATATTTGATGGCCGCTGAGGACAAACTTTTGGAAGTCGACGTCCGGAAGGGCGAGTGCAGTTTGAGCGGAAGGCTTGAGGATGGGCGGCGACCACTGCAGCTGACCAAGATCACAGGAATAGATGGATTCGACGACATGATTTGCTACGGTGACTACGGCAGCAACCCGCAAAAGGGCCCGATGTCGATATGGGCGAAATCCACAGAAAGCAAAGGCTGGACCCGGCGCTATACGTTCGGGTCTGGGGAGGTAAACCATGTACACGCTCTCACCCCAGACCGGTACCGCAACTGTGTCTGGATTCTCACCGGCGACTACGGTGACGGTGCAGGTTTCTGGATGGCTCGTAATAATTTCCGCAGCGTCACCCCGATTTGTCGAGGACACCAGTTGTTCCGGGCCTGCAACTGCTTTCCGATGCCTTCCGGGTTACTCTACGCGACGGATTCGCACTTGCACCCGAATAGCATTCGGTTCCTCCACCAAGTTAGGGGGCGATGGGAATCCAAGGCGCTGTATCCCATGGCAGGCTCTAGCATCTACGCTTGTCGTCTAGGTCAAGAGTTTGCCTTCACAACCACAGTAGAACCTGGACGGCCTACCGGTTGGCGCATCCTAGACATGCTGGATCCAAGGTCAGGTCCGGGAATTCTCTCCCATACGTGTGACCTAGTAGTGGGGGGAGTAGACACTGGGTTTCAGAAGGAATTCCGGTGGGAGGTAGACCGTTTGCCAAAGCGCCTTTTTGGCTTCAGCACGGTTCACCTCCCTTCCGTCACTGGAGACCCTGAACGTTTCTTGGTTACAGGCGCGGGTGTACGAGGGCACGACGAAACAACTGAAGTTTTCTACTCACCAAATCGTTGAAAAGGCAGAGAGCAAGTTATGGACGGACTCACTATCGAACGGATCAACGTGGGCGATTCGGCAAATTCTCTAAGACCATGCCGGAATCCGACGTATATGAGTTCACTGGCATCACTGGGGGGCTTTCCTTGGTGATTGCCATGAAACTGGGAAAGGTCGATTCAATGCGACAGCTACTAAAAAAAATCTATCAACACCTAACCCATGCCATTGGCCGGGTTACGAAAAATTACTTTTTCGAGGACTTCAAGCGGGTCTACCCAGACGGACTAGCTTTCAACCGACTAGGAATAAAGGTACAAGCGACGACCCATACGCTCAATAACTATGCCAATCATAGGAAATTCTACATCTTCGCTTCGCAATTCGTGCGCGATAGAAGAGTCTCTGATATTGGATGCGGCAGCGGTTATGGCTGCCAGTTACTCATGGATGCGGGGCCATCTTTTGTCTCCGGCTCCGACATTTCTCGGCCAGCTATCCGATACGCCAGGAAACATTTTCACGCTGAGTTCCTGAACCAAGAAGTGACTAAGCTGGAACATTATCCCGATAACGCTTTTGATGTGTCGATCTCTTCTGAGGTCTTAGAACACGTCTTAGAATACGGCATGGAACAATCCGCTATCGCAGAAATGAAAAGAATCACAAAACCCGGAGGGCTCATTATCATCGGTACACCCAATACCGAAATGTCCGACGACCATGGGTTTTCGTTCGATGAGATTAGCCAGCTAATCTCCAGTAACTTTGCAAGATATCTCATTTTTGAGAACGCCCTAATCCCGTTCACTCAGAATAAGGCCCTATGGAAGGACCGGCTCCAATCAGGACGAACAGGAACAATAGTAACAGAAAGAATAAATCTCGATGAGACCGTTTTGCCTAACGGGATAGTGCCAGAAACCAAGATAGGCATTGAGCCACAGACAGACCTTGAGTTTTTCGGTTACTCGGTCAATACAAAGCTACTCCACAACACCCATTCCTGGGCCATTTTAGCGATCAAGGACTAGCTTAGGGCCTGGTAAACAATAATATTTACAAATGAATGATTTGCGGCTATACTGTGCTCAGTGCGAGACTATACGAGGATGGCAACGAGTCGCAAGGTCCCAGAGTCTGAACGGCATTGGCTTCGTGTGCTGGCAACGTTGAACGAGGCCCAAGCCCGGGTGTTCGTGGCACAACGCGCCTTGGAGGAGGGCCGAGGCGGGGTCAGCAGGCTATCGCGGCTGACCGGGATGTCGCGGCCGACGATCATGAAGGGGATCGCGGCACTCAAGAGGAAGGGGTCTCTTGGCGGCAGAGAGAGTGGACGGGTGCGCCAGCCCGGAGGCGGTAGAAAACGGGTTGAAGACGTGGCTCCCGCGGTGGAGCGGGAGCTCAAGAATATCCTTGACGACGCGACCGCCGGCGATCCGATGGGTCCCCTCAAGTGGACGAACAAGTCGACGAGAACAATGGCTGCGGAGTTGGCGAGGAAGGGTCACGACGTTTCCCACGTGACGGTGGCTCGATGCCTGCGGGAGATGGGTTACTCGCTGCGGGGAAACGTGAAGACGTTGGAGGGCACGCAGCATCCGGATCGAGACCAGCAGTTTCGTTACATCAACAAGCAAGTGCGAAAGTTCATGCGGAGCAAGGATCCGGTGGTGAGTGTCGACACCAAGAAGAAGGAGTTGATAGGAGCCTTTGACAACCGGGGACAAACGTGGAAGAAGAAGGGTCAATCTGTTGCGGTCTTTGTTCACGACTTTCCTAGCACGGCTGAGGGAAAGGCGATTCCCTATGGAACCTACGACGTAGCTCGAGACGAAGCACTCGTCAACGTTGGCGTAACTCACGAGACGGCAGAATTTGCGGTGGAGAGTATCCGGCGATGGTGGCGTATGCTCGGACGAAGATCCTACCCGCAGGCGAAGCGACTGCTCGTGTGCGCGGATGCCGGCGGCAGTAACGGCAGCCGACTTCGGAGCTGGAAGCTGCACCTGCAAAAGCTGTCGGATCAATTGCAGCTTCCGATCACGGTCTGCCACTACCCGCCGGGAACAAGCAAGTGGAACACAATAGAGCACCGGCTTTTCTCGTTTGTCAGCATGAACTGGAAGGGAAAGCCGCTCGTCAGCTACGAGGCTGTCGTGAACCTGGTCGGCAGAACCAAAACCCGCACTGGCTCAAGGTCAAGGCGATGCTCGACAAGAAAACATACGCAACCGGCCAGAAGGTGAGCGATCGAGAAATGAACGAGCTTCGTCTCAAATCGCACACGTTCCACGGTGATTGGAACTACACGCTTCAACCTCGGCCAGCACGATAGGTATTCTGACCTCTCTGAGATCAGGAATAATTGTCAATGTTATTATTTAACAGATCCTTAGCTAGCTAAGCTAACTAGATCTTGATCTTCCCCCGTTTTCATGGACACGGGGTTAAGCAGCATGTTTGAGTTCGTACATCACCGGACTGATATTTCCAAGTGTTGAATGTCGTCGCACCCGGTTGTAGAAGCGTTCAATGTAGTC
>SDBV01011470.1_pt1 | contig 11481 bp, 9 predicted proteins | sample 2277081 | NCBI WGS metagenome assembly SDBV01 (sample SAMN10402039, study PRJNA504765) | marine sediment metagenome | isolation source: marine sediment core GS10_PC15, 223 cmbsf | place: Arctic Ocean: Southern Knipovich Ridge | collected 2010
CAGGAAGTACGCAAACGCCATGTCACGCACCAACCCGAACAGACGGCTGATAATCGTCAGCACCGCAATCTGTCGAAATCCCTTAATCATATCACGCCAGTTTATAACACCTGAAAAACACCATTTACCGCTGCAACGCGGCAATACGAATATTTATATGCTGCTTACCCGCGCAAACTATCTGTTTTTTTAACCGTTCACAGTAATTCAACATTTTAGCCAATTGAAGCAGTTTTCGGCAGAAAGCATTTTTGCGATTGTCCGCATCTGAGCCGCCTCCGACGAGCTCGGTCGCGGCCCATTCTCGTCGGCTCAGATACTCAGTTGCTATTATCGTAACATTTTAGCACGCAGGATGCGTTAAAACGCACCGTTTCTGACTGTGAACGGTTACCTGTTTTTTTAATCGACCTGATTACTTTTTAATTTTTTCGCTTTTTTGCCGGGCAGATAGTTTTTGCCGGACACTACCTTTTTGCCCGATTTTGTCTCAAGCTCTTTTCTTGCCGTCCCTGCTACCGAACCACCTTCAATGGCAGCCTGTTTATTCTCATCGAATCCCTGTGTGTCCTTACTGCGGGTAATCTCGGTCGTGGCAGCCTCTCCAAGCATCGAAAAAATCAACTCAAGATCATTCATATGGTCCCGTAAGTTCTGACGTTTTAGACCTTTGAGCTTCTTGTATTCTGAAGGCGTTATACCAAAAGCGGCTTTGGAGATTTCAGCGGTAAGGATGGCGTAATCTTTCTGCTCTTTGACGCCGCGGTCTTTCCATTCGTCTGTCAACTCCTCACGAATTGCTATCGAACGCACCCGCTTTTCAATCCAATCGTCGGGGTAGCCCTTAGCCTTGTAAAGTGCCCGTGTTCGCTTGGTTGCGAGTTCCGGGTCTTCGATTTCCTGAATACGCTCGTAGCCAACCTTCGCCAGCCATCGCTTAAAAGGCTCTGCTTTCGGGCTGGGAACAGATTGGATGATGCGAAACAATGTTTCCGTATCCGCACAATCCGTTGCCCTGGACTTCCCATCCGCTGAGACTAATTTTAACCGTCCGATTTTTTCGGACACTTCATCATAGCCCTCCTTTACAAGCTTTTTCTTCAAATCGCTCCAATATTTGCGAGGTCTGCCAGAATCTGTTAATACCTCAATAATGTCAATTACCGAAAACCACCATTCGTTATCGTGAATTGTTTTCCTGATTTCCCTGCCCTTAAACAACGCTATCTGTGTAGATTGTTCGGCTTTGGCCATTATTTGCCCTTTCTGCAAACTACCGCAAACTTTCTGCTTTTTTCAAACACGATTCGACCAAATCGATTGCCGCCGGTGGTATCAACTTCCAATCGAAGGGGGGTACAAATTGTACCCCCCCTTGTCCAGCCGCTGGGTGTATTGACTATTGAGTCAATTTGTGTTGACGCGAGCATCTATTTTAACATTTTAAGTTTTTTATGAAAATTTCTGTGAACGGTTACGAATACCCGTTAATCAACCTCCTGCGTTTCGGTGTGAACCTCCACCCAGTCCATCTCCTGCATCGCTACGGCAGCGACCAGGACATATACCTTCGTTGCCCCTGCCTGTTTGAGTGCGCCGGTGCATTCGTTCAATGTCGCCCCGCTGGTGGTAATATCATCGACCAGGCAGATAGTTTTACCGGAAAAATCGTGATTCTTTCTGACGGCAAAGGCGCCTTTGACATTCTCGTATCGCTCGGCAGACGGCAGGTTCCACTGTCTCTGCGTATAACGTATGCGGAGCAGGTCGGTGTTTATCGGGATTGCAAAGCGTCCCAGCCCACTGCACAGAAGCATCGACTGGTTATATCCGCGTCCCAGCCTCCTTCGCCAGTGCAGCGGCACGGGCACGAGATAATCGACCTCCGCCGCGAAGCCGCTACCCTCCAGTGCCGAATCCGTCAGCAGTGACAATGTGCCCGCCAGCTCCGTTCGGTCGTGAAACTTCAACGCCAGTATCATATCGCGCAGCACGCCGTCATACACGCCCCCGCGTCCGATCCCGTCATACTGCAATGTTATGCCCTGGCAGGCGCCGCAGGCCCCGTCGATTATCCCATACGGGCTGGCGTCCCTGCCGCATCGACGGCAGTAATCACCGCCTGTGCATCGTTGCAGACCCTCCCAGCATTCGTTGCACAGTCCATTCTGAACGCGGTCGATATCCCCGCCGCAGCCGTCGCACACCTCAGGCCAAAGCAGATGAAAGACGCCGTCAAACCATGGGCGCAGCACACGCCACAGCCCGCCGGCATAGTGGTTGAATCGTTCGGTAGTCACAACGGGCGATTATACCCGTCAGGACGCCCCGGACAAACCTAAAATCAACGTAAAGCCCCGAATGATTCCGGGCCTACTTCAATTTGTAAGCGCTGTTGTCCGGCGAAAGAAACCCCGTCCCCGCAGCGATATTTATTGCTTCCGCAGGGCTGGTGTCCGTGTACAAATCATCGGTAGACTCAACTGCCCCGTCGCACCAGGCAACATTGGTACTGCCCAGATGTCGATAACTCTGTGTCCCGGCGTACCGCCCGAAAAAACTTTCATCGGCTGGACTCGGCCAGGGCGAACGCATAAATTTATTGGCGCCCCCCGAATAACCACCGTCACCGAACAATGCGCATCCGCTCGGTTGGCCCACGTCAGCCGCCTTTGACGGCACAACGATCGTCTCGCCGCTACCGTGGCCGATATAGCTGGTATTGTAATTGTATCCGGTATATGGATCGCTGAGCCAGTTATGGTTGCTACGGAACGACGGGCATTGCTGAATCTTTTCAATCGTTTCGCCCTGCCACAGTATCCCAGGCTGAACTTGCTGCAGGCCGCTGGCATCCATCGTCGTGGTAAAATCCCACGCGTATGAAATTACCATACTACCCGAAAAACTCCACTCGTACGCGATCGGATAGTAGCCATCGTTGTCGTTGACGTAGATGTGTGCGGCTATCGCTAACTGGCGCAGGTTGCTGCGGCAACTGACAGACTGGCCCTGTTTGCGGGCACGCGCAAGGGACGGAGCCATAATCGACAACAACAACCCGATTATGGCTATCACCACCAGCAGCTCGATTAATGTAAACGCCCTTCGTAACATAGTAAGCCCGATTGAAACCCCTAATCGCAATCCCATGTACAACGCAGCCAGCCCTCGGCTACAGCCGCAAGGTCCGCCATGTCCACGCTACAATCATATGTGACGTCGCCAACCGGAAACGAATGCCGGTAATCACCACACGCCGAAACATCTGCGATCGCGTCTATCTGCGTAGTCCAACTTTCTTCCGGATCGTCGCTGATCATGACGTATAAAATCCAGTCCATTCCCAACTCGGCAATATCGAATGCCGTCCCCCCCGCCGAACCTTCGTACACGTCGATCATCTCGGCAACCGTCATGCCAGCCACATCTATCCCAGGCGGCACAGGCCGAGTCGGATCAAGCTGCTCAGCCCACTGATCCAACTCGCTATCCCATCTGTAACCCGCCGTCGGCGCAAAAGAATTCGCAAACGGCCCCGCTTCAAAGGTATGCCACGTAACCCCGTCATGGCTGACCGAAACAATCCCCGGCTTTTCGTAAATCGTACCCAGAACTGTCGTCTGTTCAGGGTTTCCGTTCATCCATCTCAGACTGCCGCCGAGATCTTGACGCGCATTGCCATAGATAATAAAATCCATGCCGTAGGGATTGTTCCTGTCGTTGGCGACTGGGTGGCTGAATTTCAATATCAAATGGCCACCATTGCCGACGCTGACCAACTCCGATGCGCGAAACGCCGGGTACACCGGTACAACCGGCACCAATCCATTAGGATCATTCGGATCATAAGGCCAAAACGGGTCCCTTGTCGTCATGGACGTCGGCGCACCGATTGCCGTATTGGGATCGTTAAAATCTTCACCGCTTATATAGTCGCTCAGGACACCGCTACCCTGGACATATTCGACGACCTCCACGGCAAAATCATTGGGGTCATAGCCAACAGCGGCACCAGTTGTCATAGCAAACAGACAAACCAGCCCCGCTATCATTACTCTGGTAATACCCATAATCGCCTCTCCCGATCACACGCCGGAAATGTCAAGGCCAACGGTTCTCCGTCCGCCTCGACGCACACCGACAGGATCGTCGTTTTCTATTTTCTTCGCCGACGCATCGCCAGCGAACCAAGCGTTAGCAGCAGCATCGTCGCAGGTTCCGGAATCGTATTGGTGCCATATACCCAGCCAGCCGAATCACCATCCTGTATCACCAGGTCCATGCCACCAACCTCCCACGAAAAAACCCACTGACCCTGGTCGCTGTCCATGACCCAGTAATGCCACCAGTCCTCACCGCCGCCGTAACCTTCGTTGTCATGACCCAGATAGGCTATGCCGTCAACAAATCCTGTCCCCTGAAATGCAATCGTAAGATCGATATCGGCATCGGCCTCGACGACCTGCAGAAGTTCTACACCTGTTGTGCTGTCAGCCTCAAAATGCACCGCAAAGTCGATGCTGAACCCGTCCTTCCACTGGACATACAGCCCTGCGGTATTGTCCCCGGAGCCGACCTCGATAATCGACGCAGTTGCCGTCGAACACGCAACCGCCATCACAATCGTAAACAAAATACACTTCTTCATATCTATTAACCTTTCCTATTTTCATTACCCTCTTACGTTATCGTTTTTCGTATCACCAAACCTCCGCAGCCGCGGATAAACCGACACGGCTGTAACTATCAAAACACAAAAAACACCACGGCCGTTTTTGGCCAAAATAAAAACCGGCAAAAACAGATGATCGCCATGGTTCCGATTTGTCACTATGCACTGTTTGTACTTGCTCCTCCCTTTCTGCGTTTTTTTTCAGGCCCTTTACGCGAGGGCACAACCAAAATTCCAATAAAAAAAGACCGTCATTCCCGCAAAGGAACGACGGCCTTTTGTATTCGAATACCCACAGCCAGTCTTGCACAACACCCGGACCCGACAGACTCGAATCCGATGCCGCACCATTGTTCCAGTCGCGAAAACAACAACGCAAATACGACTTCAGGCAGGTTTTCTGACTTACATCCTACCGAAAGGCCCCTTCCCGTTCATACGAACAGTGGAATGATACCTCTCAGACTCGCAACCCGGGGCCATTAAAGCCCGGGCCGCAGCGGACGCTTACAGCGGCGCGACCGTCACGGATTTTCACCGTGTTCCCGTTTGGCTATCCGAAGGCAAAACAGCCCTCGGACCTGAAACCGTCTATCAACTTTTCAAAAAGAACACGCACTGCTTATACCGAACCCCCGTGGCATATGCAAGAAAAAAATCGAAATTTTCAAAATCGCATTCAAACACGCACCACGCCTGATTTGACACGGTTGGTCATTAGAAACTTTTTTTGCTTTTAATTCAGGCATTTTTTGTTAGCATATACCCTTCAGGGTAGTAAAATCCCGCGAGTAAAGTTGTAAATTGCTGTTGTAAGGCCACTTAGCCGCGCACAAACGGAAATTCTCAATCGTGAGCAGTACAGATTCCAGTCCGAGCCCAGCCGAGGTTAGCTTTGGAGAGGACACAAATGAAACTGGCAACGTACATGTATGAGAATCGGGTCTCCTGCGGCATCGTCACAGATAACGGCATTGTCGATATTCCGGGCAATTCCACCGGCCCGATCAGGCCCCACAGCGTAAAGGAGATACTCATTCGCGGCCGGGAGTGCCTGGAGCAGGTGGCAAAGATTGGTGAAACCGCCCGTGATTTCCTGAACCCGCAGGACGTCAGATTCCTTGCCCCGGTACCCAGGCCCGGCAAGGTGCTCGCCCTGGCTGGGAATTATGCCAAACACATCAAAGAGAGCGGCAAGACCCTGGGGCTGAGTGAATCACCCGAAGAAACCACCGTACCAAGGCCCTTTCTCATGCCTTCAACCGTTGTCACCGGGACAAATTCGACGGTCCCCTGGCCGGCCTACAGCCAGGAAGTTGACCACGAAATCGAGTTGGCCGTCATGATAGGCAAAACTGCCAGGTGCGTTCAGGCCGATGAGGCCCTCAACTATACTGCCGGCTACCTGATCGCCAACGACATCTCCGCACGCAGCGTTACCTTCAAAGAAGGCCGTGCAGAACGACTGTGGGACGGGTTCCACGACTGGCTCAACGGCAAGTGGTCCGACGGTTTTTTGCCGCTGGGCCCATGGCTGACGACCGCGGACGAGATCGACGACCCGCAGAACCTTGACATGACACTTACCGTCAACGGGCAGGTCCGCCAGCAGTCAAACACTTCTTCCATGATCTATTCCGTCGCCGAGATAATCTCGTTTATAAGCCACCTGATGACCCTGGAGCCTGGCGATGTTATCGCAACCGGAACGCCCCACGGCGTGGGCCTGGCAACGGGAAAATATCTTCAGCCCGGCGATATGATCGATTGCACAATCGAGAGACTCGGCACCCTGAGCAACGACATCGGCCACAGACCCGCCGAATTCTATAAACCGCTGGCAAAATAGCACCGCGCTGTTTTGTTAGTCGGTAGTGGTTTAACCGCCAATCTCCGGCGGCCCATAGATCGCGTCTTTGCAGAAAGGATCGTTCATGGAGAACAGTGGACAAGAACCCTACAAGCTGGGTCATCTCAAGAGCGAGAAACCCGTCGGGGAACACGGCTATTGCACCAAATGCCGATGGTGGTGCACCAACGACGCCGACAACAAGGAATCGGTCAACCCGCGTATTGGGCGATTGCCCAACAGCACTGTCGGCGAATGTCGATTTGGCCAGCCGCAGTTGTCCCCTCCGTCAGCCGATGGAAAGATACGCAGCGCGGGGCTTTGGCCGGTAACATTCAGCAACGACTGGTGCCGCGACTATGAACCGCACAAAGGAGCCGGGGGCCTGGCCGGAAGAATGACGATGTAATTGCAATCGCCAACCACGCCGGATAGGCTTGCATTGAATTGTCTGAAAAAAAGAAGTGAATTAAACTGTAATGCTTCAGTCGGGAGGTTTGTGACCAGCATGGCATCCCATGTGGCATTAAAAAAAGTGGCTCTCTGAAATAATTTGTGGGTAAAAACAGCAGGAATCGCCTTTGGCGAGGCTGTCGTTCGCTCCCTTGATACGGGAACGGGTGTGGAACTCCTTTTATTGAACCTACCGTTACTGACTCAACTCAAGTCGAATATTTTTACGCCGTCAACTACTTTGCATGTGTGGACGGCGTAGTCGTCTGCGAAATCCGGTCTGCTTCGCGGATAGGCGGTATCGACCGCGGCACGGGTTGCGTCAACGGCGCCGGCGGCGACCAATGCGCCCGCTGCTCCCTTGTCACCGCCGCCCAGCATCCGTTCGCCCATCACGCCCGGCACAGCCCGGACGATATCGCACATCGTCTCCAGCTCCGGGCCGGATATACAGTACTCGTCGCGCAGCCCGATACCGTCCTGACGAAAGATTGCGCCGACTTTTTCAATATCGCCGGCCTTCCATGCGTCCAGCATCTCATAAAAACGCCTCTGTGCGCCGAAGATATACGCCAGCCTGTCGCAAAGCTCCCGGTGCTGTTCGCCGAACTGTGCGATTATCCTGTCATATAGATCATTGTCACGGATGTCAGCCAGACATGAAATGTCGAACCCGCCTCTTTGCAGTATCCCCACGAACTCCTCGCACTCGGCACGCCTGATCTTGTAGGTGCTTTTTTCCAGCCCAGGCCGAACCGTGCCCGTATCCATCACCACGATGCGGAAATCCGACGCGCCGTCGCCCAGCGGTACATAATCGACCGTGCGTTTTGCGGGATTGTAATGCGTACCCATCCCTTCACGCGCGAAAAGAATCATGATCTGATCCAGCTGTCCGCACGGCGAACCGATGTAATCGTTTTCCACCGCCTGGGCCAGGGCGACTATCTTCATCGGGTCGTCAATCTCGATACCGTTGGCGCTCAACAGCGACAGGATCAGGTTCAGACTAAGCGACGCCGACCTGCTCATACCGCCGCCGGGGATATTGCCGTACAATACCGCGTCGATGCCCTGTGTCAGTGCAATCCCTTCGCGCCGCAGGATATAATCCACGCCGTATGGAAACCGCGCCCACGTGTCGGCGACCGCGGCGGTTTTGGGCTCCGGGACATTGCCCAGCCCAAACTCGACGATGCCGTCATCGGGAAAGTTGCCGCTGAACAGACGTACCCTGCCGCTGCCGCTGGGTCGATACGCCATCCAGATAAACCTGTCCGTGCCGACCCCGAACAACTCGGTGCCGTTGTAATCGCCGTGTTCGACACCCAGGCAGAACCGCGAAGACGTTCGCCTGACCGTTCCGCCCGTGATGTCGATACCCTTTTCCGAGGCGAGTTTTTTAAGTAATCCCACTGCCTGCTGGTCAGTAGTTGCATCCATGTCAAAAAGTCCTTATCCTGCAAGACCTATCGGGCTGAATAATACATAAAGAAGCAAAGTTATCACCACCACGAAAATACCGGCCAACTTTGCACCCCTGGAGCATGTCAGATCGATAGTTGTATTCTGCCGGAACTCGATGGGAGAGGCCAGAGGTTTGATTACAGTTATTATCTGCATGACGACCAGGCAGAGCACAAAGCATATCGCCATGCGGTTGAGGAACTGTATCTGAGGGACAGCAACCTTCAACACGCCATAAGAAACGATACTTGTCAGCAATCCGACAACGCCGGATACGGGGGGTGCCTTTCGCATGATAAGGCCGAATACGAAAACGGCGAGGATACCTGGCGAGATGAAGCCCTGGCTTTCCTGAATGATTGTGAAGATACTGTTGCTGATCTTTGGATTGCCTAATTGCGGGGCCAGCAGGACCGCCACGATTGAAAACGCCACAACACAGATTCGCCCCAGCAAGACGATCGTGGATTGGCCTGCTTCAGGGGAGATATACTTCTTGTAAATATCCATTGTAAAGATAGTCGAAGCGGCGTTGAGCATCGCAGCGAGCGAGCTGACGACCGCACCAAGCAGTGCGGCAAGGACGAACCCGACAATCCCCTTGCCCTGCGGGAGAACGTTGGCGAGCAGTTGGCCCATCGCTGTATCGTATTTATAAGCGATGAACTTTTCCGTTGAAGTTTTTGCACCCGCAGATTCAGCGGCTGATTCTACGGTTTTGTTGTATTCTTCAACTTCGGCGGTCAAGGCGGGCATTATACTTTTAGCAGCTTTGTCCTCTGTCTTAAACACGGTATATTCTTTAATTTCCAATTCGTCATAATTGGCCTGAACCAGTGGAAGAACAAACGGATTTTCTACATCAACGGTGTTTAGGGCCTGTTCGGTTTCGTATAACGCGATCATGAATTTGCCCGGCTGCCATGCCTTTACGGTATTTTCATCGGGAGCGGAGGCCGTTTCAATGAGTTGTGTGTTCGGGTTGGCTTTCAGATATTTGCCCAGCACCTTCGCGTTATCGGCAATCGTTTCATTCTGCATCGGTCCGGAGAAAAGGTTGAACGCGATAATTCCGGGAATTACGATAAAAAATGGAATCAGAATCTTCAGGAAAGCTGCGAATACAATACCTCTTTGACCCTGGGCGAGGGATTTGGAGCCGAGAGTTCTCTGGGTGATATACTGGTTGAGGCCCCAGTAGTAAAAGTTGGGAATCCACAAGCCGAGCAAAAGCGCGGTCCAGGGAAGAACCGGATCGTCCTTTGGCAGGAACATGTTCATTCGAATTTTGTTGAGTTTCCAGAACCTCTCGACGGGACCGGAGTCTTCGGCGAGTTTGACAATTTCGACGGTGCCGGCCTGAACATCCGTAATCGTTGCGGCTTCATCGACGCTGCCGAGCATGTTGAACGCACAAATCATGATAACCGCCCCGCCGACGATAAGGGCGCTGCCCTGAATAAGGTCGGCCCATGCACAGGCTTTAAGGCCGCCAGAGGCCACATATATCATAGCTATCAGGCCAATCACCAGTGATCCGGCGGACAGCGTGACGTCATAGCCCATCTCGCGGGCAATCGTGCGAATCGTCAGTGCACCGCTATAGGTTACCGAACCCAGCAGCAGCATATATATACCTATCGTTGCGGCGGCCATGATCGTTCTGGCAGTTGCGTTGTAACGGTATTCCAGAAACTCCGGCATTGTGTAAATACCGGCGCGGAGGAAATAGGGAAGGAAAGCAAACGCGACGATAACCAGTGTGATCGCGGCCATCCATTCGTAGCTTGCGATCGCCAGGCCAACGTGGCTGGCGGCGTTACCGCTCATTCCGACGAACTGCTCAGTGGAGATATTGGCAGCGATCAGCGAAAACCCGATAAGCCACCAGCTCAGCCCTCGACCGGCAAGAAAGAAATCTTCTCCGGTTTTTTCATGCCTGCTTTTCCATAATCCCAAACCTACCACACAAGCGACAAAAACCACAAATACAATAATATCTATAGCGGCCAATTGCATAATGCGTTCTCCTTAAAATGCATCCATTCAATTTATTATTAACGTCCCAAAGTTCGGGGATACACTGGACAATTCGACAAGTTTTTCTTGAATTGTCATTTGCGTTTTTCGCTTTTTGGGCTACCAGCAGAAATAAGTCTTTTTGCGTCCATAGAAAACCAACTTGCATTATGATCAGAATAGCGTATCATAACATATTGTCAGGCCGGAGGATAGAGGTCTATGTCAAGCTTCTATTAAAAAATTTGAATTTTTTGTTGTCAACATCGGAATTTTTAACAAATATCTCCGTTGGCTGTTAATAAAAGTTTGTTCATTGTATCGTGTGCCGGTCCGACGCATGGCCAGGATTATCTTGAGCCATTTGTGGGCCAAGGCACGCAGAGCCGCATGGTGATTATGTCCAGAGTTACGCTGTTTTTCATAGAATGCCTGAGCCCAGACGCATTGATGGCGGGATTTGTCCGCAAACAACTGCAAGGTCCTGCGAGCAAACTTCCAACAACCTCGCCGAAAGTGCACCGAACGATAATTCCCGCTGGCTTTGGTCACAGGTGCTGTACCCATAAACGCCCGAGCATCAGCGGCAGAAGCAAAACGTTGCTGGTCACGTCCCAGGCATGCCAACAGCGATGGAGCAAGAACATCTCCTGCGCCAGGCAGCGAGCGAATCCAATTGGCTTCAGGAAGCTCATTGAGTTTAGCGGTACGTTCCTCCACCAGACGAAGTCTGTCCTGGCAGGCGATCCGCAGAGAGATGATCTCAGGGTCGTCCGGACACAAGGGTTTATTGTCCTGGTGAAAGGTTGCCAGAAACATTGCAAGAACTTTCCGATCAATCTTATCCGACTTGTCACCCGCAGCCGAGAGGGCCTCACGAAAACGTTCCACAGTTTTTGGGTTTACCGGATACACCTTGTAACCGCGGTCAAGCAGTGCTTGTACCCAGGCCCCGTGAGAAGTTTCAATAGCAATACCGATCTCATCTGGCAGTCCATGGCTTTCCAATGCCGTAAAC
>SDBV01011471.1_pt1 | contig 11480 bp, 12 predicted proteins | sample 2277081 | NCBI WGS metagenome assembly SDBV01 (sample SAMN10402039, study PRJNA504765) | marine sediment metagenome | isolation source: marine sediment core GS10_PC15, 223 cmbsf | place: Arctic Ocean: Southern Knipovich Ridge | collected 2010
GGTGCTCAGATTTCCTATATTAAATGGGAAGACCAATATGCTGATGCGCGTAATTTCAACTTTTCTCAGGTTCCAGACGAATATGAATATATTTGTTGGTACGACTGTGATGATATAGTGGTTCACCCAGAAAAGCACCGTGATGCTATAGAACACATGGAAGTTAATAATGTGGATGCTGCCTTGTCTCATTATCATTATGACTTTGACGAATATGGTAATTGTATTACTCAGCACTTAAAGTCGAGAATTCTAAAAAACGATGGAACGTTTACGTGGATGAGTGCAGTTCATGAGGATTTTGCATATGAACGCACTATAGTTACTCACTATCTACCAGATTGTTATCCTTTGCATTTCACTGATGAAACGAGGATACGACAATCTGCTGAGCGAAATCTTAGAATCGCTGAACTTGAGACGAAAAGAAATCCGAAAGACCCACATACATATTGGAATCTTGCTAATACATATTATCTCGTAAGTAAGCTAGAAGAAGCAAAGAAGATTTATCTCCAGTTCTTAAAAGTTTCTGATTCGCTGGAAGAGAGATTTATTGCCTGGTATCGTTTGGCTGGGGTATATTTTGCCCAGAGAGACTATTCTAAGGCGATTCAGGCCGCTCTTGAGTGTATTTCGATGAGACCGTGGTATCCCGATGGATATTTTATGTTAGCAGAAACCTATTTCAACTTGAATGAATTTAGACACGCAAGGAAGTTTGTGGAGATAGGAATGCAGCAGGAACCACCTACTAATAAATTGATTGTATGGAATCCCCTGGATTACACTTACAATCCACACTTGCTGAGCATGAAGATTTTCTTGGGTTCCAGTCTCTTTCGAGAGGCATTTGCCGAACTCAAGAAATGTCTCAAAATAAGACCACGAGACAAGGGACTGAGAGATTTATACAAACAACTTAAGCCAAAGATGGCAGACGAAAAGAAAGTTCGTGAGATTTATGAGAAGGCAAAAGATATCACTGACAAGGACGAGATTAAGAAGTTGCTCGAAGAGATTCCCGAAGGGATGAAATACCATCCTGCTATTGCGCACATTCGTAATACGCACTTTGTCAAAGAGACGTCATCTGGGAAAGATTTGGTTATCTATTGTTCGCTTACTACACAGGAATGGAATCCAGATGTCGTTAGAAATATTGGAGCTGGTGGCAGTGAAGAAGCTGTCGTACAATTATCTGAGAGATTGAAGCAGAGAGGATTCAACGTAACCGTCTACGCGAATACTCCACAGTCACAGGAATATGATTTTGATGGTGTGAAATGGCTTCCATTCATGGCGTGGAATCCCAAAGATAAACAAGATGTTGTTGTCTTATGGAGACATCCTAGTTTTGTTGATAACTACATCAATGCAGATAAAGTATATGTGGATATTCATGATGTCATTTCCGCCGCAGAGTTCACTAACACTAGATTAAGTAAGATAACCAAGGTTCTTTTCAAGAGCAACACACAACGAGGATATTATCCAAATATCCCTGATGAGAAATGTGCAGTTATTCCTCATGGTCTCGATATAGAAGAGTTCGATTCACAAAGAGATATCAAGCGGAACCCGTATCTTATTCTTAACACGTCTTCCCCCGATAGGAGTCTTAAGACGAGTTTAAGAGCTATTAATCTAGCTTATATCCAATTATCAGATGAATTAAAGAAAAAAGTCAAATTTGCTTGGCACTATGGCTTTGATGTGTGGGATTCAGATTTTGTAAATAATGAGAAAATGTTGGATTGGAAGAAAGAGGCAATCGAAACGATGGACGGGCTAAAGAATAGGGGTATTATGACCTGGGAAAGTGGCACCAGGCTTTCTCAGAAGGAGATAACCAAGAGATACCTGGGAGCCGGATTATTACTTTATCCGTCAGAGTTTTTTGAGATAGGATTTATTAGTGGCATCAAGGCAATGTTAGCTGGTTGCATTCCGCTAACGACTGATGTATTCGCACAGGGAGAATTCTGTAAAGGAATTATACTGCATTCTGATGTTAATTACGAGAACTGGGCAAAGAACATAGAAGATGGTGATGATTATGGTATTGAAGATGTTAATATTGTTGCAGATAAAATCGTAGAATATCTGAATAACGTAGAAAAATATGAATCACTCCGGCAGGAGGTTATAGACCACGCCAGGCAGTTTTCGTGGGATAAGACCGCTGATTCTTGGGTGTCACTAATCAATGGCTGAAACTGAAAAAGATATTAACAAGTTCTCCCACGAGGGTTCCCGGGCTGAAGGCTGTGCTACAGGCCAGCATTTGTGGAACGAGGATGCGGCGGAAATAGTAGCAGATGGCGAATTAACGGCATTACGAGTTAAGTGTTCCCGTTGTCATAATAAGTTTACCATGTCTTCGCTACTTAATTTAAACGATGTAGTAGAAAAGATGGAAGAAGCTGTTGCTGATATCAACAAACCACAGCCACAACCAACGTTAGTGCCAGCCAAAGAAAGCGAATTCATCAAAGAAGAAACAAAAGATAGCGTTGGAGAAGAAGTATTAAATAAAATATTCGGATAATGAAAACTATACTAGTAACTGGAATTAACGGTTTCGCAGCTTCTCATTTGGCGAGGAAGCTATTAAAGGAAGACAATACGGAGATACATGGTACAATTCGTATACGTAGTGATTTACACAGAATAAAGGACATTAAGCACAAATTGCACCTGCATTATGTTGAGTTGACTGATTACGTGTCTGTCGAGAATGTTATATCAAAGATAATGCCGGACGAAATTTATCATCTTGCCGCACAAACAACTGTTAGGCAGTCTTGGGACATGCCGATGGAGAACTACATGATAAATACTCTTGGCACCATTCATATAATGGAATCTTGTAAAAAACTTGACAAGAAGCCAGCGATATTGAACGTATCAACATCTGAAACATACGGAGAGGTGGATGGTTCCATTAACGAAGAGACACAACAGAATCCAAACACACACTACGGTATATCGAAGTTAACACAGGATTTGATAGGGAGATTGTATTATAAGGCTTATGGTTTCCCAGTCGTGACAACTCGTGCATTCAACGTGACTGGTCCGATGCGTTCGGATATGTTTGCTGATTCTAGTTTCGCCAAACAGGTAGCAGAGATAGAAGTTGGAAAATTAGAGCCAGTAATTAGACACGGGAACCTAGATAGCGCAAGGGACTTTATTGACGTCAGAGATGTTATAGACGCATATGTTCTAGCTCTCAGAAGCGGTAGATATGGTGAGGTGTTCTGTATAGGACGCGGGGAACCAAGAACGATTAAGTCTCTATTGGACCTTCTGGTTGCGAATTCCACCGTGAAAGGGATAAAGACAGAGATTGACCCAGCGAGATTGAGACCAGTTGACACGAGGTCAATGGAGTGCGATAACTCAAAGATGAGGTCTCTCGGGTGGGAGCCAAAGGTTGATATTGAACAAAGTGTTAAGGATACATTGGAGTATTGGAGAGAATATATCTAATAACGTGAAGAAGGGATTTATACCAGAAAAATTATATAGGCAAATAGAGAAAAGTGTAATCACCCTGTGTGTTGATGTGATAATAAAGAAAGACGGTGAATATCTACTAGCTAAAAGAGTGCTTAAGCCGTACAAAGAAAGATGGTTTATTCCTGGTGGGCGTGTCTTACGTGGGGAGACAATTGAACAAGCTGCCAAAAGAAAAGCGTTTGAAGAACTGGGGGTCAAGATAAAAAACTTGGTGCTTTGTGGATATAACGAAACAGTTTTCAGGGATAGGCAGGATTTTACTATGATATTTATAGCAGAGATGTATGGTAATAAAATAACGCTTGATTCAAAACAAAACTCTACTTATAAATGGTCAAAGAAACTTCCACCAATGTATAGAGTGATTAAGATAAAAAGAAAATGATATCCTTAGCTACCAGTGTCATAACAGACAAAGTGCGTGAGAACGTTAACGCTTGTCTTGATGACAACAGAATAGGACAGGGCAGATTCAATAAGGAGTTTGCAGAGAAAGTTGGTACATTCTGTGGTGTCGGGCCTGGTGCAGAGGTATGTAATGGTTCTATGGCAGATGTTGTGGCGCTTACATCTCTTAAGGTGTTGTATCCAGACAGGAATGAAGTTATCGTTCCTGCATATACGTTCATAGCGCAAACAAATGCTATCTTTATTGCTGGGCTTAAGCCCGTGTTTGTTGATGTTAATGATGACTATCAGATAAACACGGCACAAGCAGAGGAAAAGATAAATAAGAATACACTGTGTTTATATCCGGTTCATCTGTTTGGTAAGGCATGTGAAATTATGACGCTTAAGTTAATCGCAGAAAAATATGGGATAGGACTAGTTGAAGATTGTTGTGAGTGTTTCGGTGGCGAGTATAGTGGCATTAAAGTCGGGACGTTTGGAGACTATGGCACATTCTCGTTCTTCCCATCGCACACGGTGACTACTGGTGAAGGCGGTATGATTATTTCCAAAGACCCCTCTAGAATTGAGTTAGCTAAGAAAATTGCCAACCATGGGAGACGTGGTAACAATATCTTGGACAAATTCCACTTTGATGTTGCGGGGTATAATGGTAAGATGAGCAATGTTTTGGCGGCCATTGGTTCTGCTATAATTGATGAGGCACAAGACATCATAGAGCGACGTAGGGAGAACGTTAAATTGTATAACAAAATACTTGGGCTGAACTGGCACGCTACATCTCCACACTGCTATCCGGTACGCTATGCGAACGAAGAGCAACGTGACGAGACACTTAAGAGACTAGAGGCCAACGGCGTGGAGGCGCGTAAGGCGTTCTCGTCTCTGCCAACTCAGGAGAAGGTATATGCATATCTTGGCTATAAAGAGGGTCATTTCCCAGTGGCAGAAAAGTTTGGCAGGACTGCACTGTTTGTTCCTGTACACCAAAACTTGTCCGAAGACGACATTAGATTTATTACTTCATTACTATGAGACACGATGTCTTTATAATATTCCCACATGGGATACAATATTTCGACGAGATATTGAAAATACTCTACAAGTATCCAGATTTAGAATTATTGTATTTTAGAAAGTATGTACCCTATGATTTTATTCAATTCATAGAGGACGTATATAAAACAGACACTGTTCCTTGGCAACATATTAAGGGGAAAACAGAATACCTAAAAGAATTGGGCAAAGATGTGTGGGTTATATTAATTAAAAATCATGCGCCAGAAGAAGTGACGGTTGGAGAGGGCGAGTATCAGCATAAACAGTGTATGTTGGTCAATAGATTTAAGTGGGAGGTACGTGAGAGATTTAACCCCAGGATAAATGGTGAACGTAGTGAACACCATGTTATTCATGCTACGGACTATGAATCTCAGGCGTTTAAAATTTGGAATAAGATAGGGTTCCATTCAATAGAACATATAAACGGAACAGCCAATCCCTTGTTCCCACATTTGCCGTTCTTTTTGCCAGAACTTGGAGGATACACAATCAAAAGCCAGAACCTTGATGAATTGAAGTGTTACCAAATGCATGAGACAGAAAAGAATTATAGAGTCCCAATAAGAGAATCTGTCTATTATAAGTATGCCGCTGGTGATAAACAACCATATATAGATTATTGGAATAAATTCAAGGGGGTACGACTGTGGGTAGACAGTTCTCCCATGAAGTTCGATAAACTTATAGAGAAGTTTGACCCAAAATTATATCCAGATAGATACATGGTTATCAGTGATGACAACGTTGTGATAGATGGTAATCATCGTGCAGTTATAATGTTGTCTCGTGGGATTAAAAAAACTAACGTTATTAAGATATCATGGCACGACTTGTGGAAATAAAAAATATATTAAAGATGTGTACCGAGCCTTTTGTCTTTCTCAAAAGAGATAAAGAAGACTATGGTTATGTTCCCGGTGGAGATATTGATATCTTGGCCAGAAATGCTCAGCAACTAACTAGGGAGATTCTACACCTATCTTCTGGTCTGATAATTGATGAATTGTCACTTAAGATTAATAAACACGAAGAACACTATCATATAGATTATATGGAGAACGATGAGATTATTGTTAGATTAGACATAATAGACACACTTGATGGGTTCAAAAGATTATTATTGGATTATGATGAATATGCACATCTAGCATTCAGATTATTAGAGTATGCAAAGTGCCCACACAAAAAGAAACATTTAAAACACGTAAAAGATGTATTATCTAGAAGATAAAGAGAGAAAATTTATCTTATTCTGGAGTCCTAGGGTGGCATGTATGTCGCTAAAATATTGGTTCCATGGATTAACCGAAACAGAAATGCCACCAAGCACTGCTGGGCAAAAAGTAACGTGTGAAAAGATGCAACGGCTGGATTGCAAAAAGATAATTGTTGTACGCAACCCAATAGATAGATTTGTATCCATTCTGAATCATACGATTATTTATCGTTATATTGAGGGGAGAATTCCTGACCCACATAAGGATGCTAATTGGGGTTTTGTAAAACACAAAGGAAGAAATAGAATAGACCCTCTCCTTGATTACATCGAAAAGAATGGAGTTCTTTCTGACCATCATTTTGAACTACAGTGTTTCTCACATGATAATCCAAAATATCATATTGATACCAATGTGTCCAAGATGATGACTCATGTTGTGAAAATTGAAGACAACCTCCCCGCAATAGGGAAGAAAAGCAAGAATAACCCCGAGAAGTTATTCCCATCTGTTATACCAGAATTAAATAGGATTGTTGGTACAGAAAGCGTAGATTGGACAATTAATACTGGTAAAGACGCGAGAACACTCTTTTCAGCAAGGGGGATAGAATATCTGGAAAAAGCCGACCTTACTGGAGAACAGATTAATAGGATAAAGAAGTTATATCACTATGATTTCTTGTATTTTTATCCAGGATTACTATGATTAACTTAATAACATTTAGTAAAAATAGACCAATGCAACTTCAAGCTCTGTTGGATAGCGTAGAGTTGCATACTAAGGGATTCTTCAACAATATAGATGTTGTTTATTTGGCTACCGACGACAGATACAAACAGGGTTATGAGATTCTGAAAACCAGAAGACCACAAGTTAATTATATTACTGAGTCAAACTTTGAAAAAGATATTAAAAGTTGTTTCAAGATGGAGTATACCTGTATGGCCGCAGATGATGATATTATATTCAGAGACTTTAACAAGGGTTTGTTCAGGGTATTTGAAGACCCAGAGGTAGGTTGTTTCAGTTTGAGACTGGGACTGAATATAGATTATTGTTATTCCAACGATAAGCCAAATAAACTAAAGAAATATCAAGAAGATGGGGAATTTATACACTGGAACTGGAGGGAAGAAGAATTAGATTTCGCGTATCCGCTGTCAGTAATTTCGCACATATTCAGAACTGATTTTATCAAAGGTCTTACCGACAAGATATCTTTTAAAGATACAAACATATATGAAGGGACACTTCAAAGAATGATTCAAGAATGTCCAAGTAAGATGTATGCCTATAAAGAGAGTAAGATAGTTGGTGTTCCAGCAAATAGCGTGAACAGCTCATGGACCAATCGTCACGGTTTACAGCATTCGTATTCAACGGAAGAACTAATAGATAGATATATAAACGGTGAGACTATTGATGTGACTAAAGTTGATGCTGACAAGATACATTCAGCACAACAAGAATTGAAATATGAGTTTAAATAGAATCTATTCATATTGGGAAACCCCAAAAGGAAAAATCAAACCAGCATACATAGACCTGTGTTATGAATCTCTGCTTAAACATTGCGGTGATACTTTTGATATCCATAGAATGTCCGAGTGTGATAGTCCGAAAGAGCTTCATACCATAAATCACAAGACAGATTGGTTAAGAGCAAATTTAGTTTATGAGAATGGTGGTTTCTGGATTGATGCAGACATGCTCGTAATGCAAGATTTGACACCGTTAATCAAGTTGGTCGAGGAACACGGGTTCTGTGGAATTCCTGGCTTTTTTGGTGCAAAGCGAAAAAACAAACTCTTAAAGGAATGGATTCGTGACATGGAGAAATTATTTAAGAGTAAGAAGGATATGGTTTTTAGTGACTTGATTCTGCCTCTATTGAAGAATTCAGGGTTTAAAGAGTTCGAACATTTTACAAAAGAGATGATTTGTCCGTTGTATCATACGGGAGAAGAGTTTTGGAGATTCTTTGAAGATAGAGAATTAGAAGATTACGTTACTGATAACACCTATATCGTGACTCTCTATAACAGTGCCTTTGATGAAAAAGTTAAAAACATGACCGCATCAGAACTGTTAAATAAACCAGGATGGTTATTATCTAAAATGTTTAAAAAAGCATTAGACAAATGAGAATATGTTCAATAATTTGTTCGTTTAATTCTCCAAAGCTCACAGATAGAGTCTATAAAGGGCTATTGAAGAATGAGGAACATGATATATTTATTCTCGAAAATTCTACTCATGAGGATAAAATGTACAATAAGGGAAATATCATAGACCTAGGAAGAGAGAATGTTGGGTTTGGTGGAATGCACGATTTTATATGGTCAGAGCCAAGGTTCAGGGAATATGATTTTGTTGGTATTTATAATAATGATGTTTTTGATATTCCAAAAAATTATATAACAACCATCAAAAAATATTTGAATAAAGATATCGGTATAATAAGTTCTGTATTTGAAGGCAAGGGTACTAGTTGGGCACACATGCGTAGGGTGCACAAGGATGGACTAAGAGACGTGGGACACGTAGAGGATATGGCTGCGTTCTTTAATACGGAGATGTTTGATGAACTTTGCAGGTATATTCCATACCATAGACACGGCCTTCTTGATATTAGTCTTGCCGTGTTATATAAAGATAAGGGTTACAGGACAGTAGTAATAGATGATATTATAATGGGGCACATGTTGTCTGGGGCAAGGAAAGAAGCTGGAGTATATGAAGAATATCTTGTGAATCTTGGTGGAGAGATGGTTAACTGGCACAATAGACATCCAAATCTTAAAAATATGTATAACGGTTATTTAAAAAGCATAACTAAAGATATTGTTGTGGTCATCCCTAATTATAATCATAATCATTTAATAAGGGCGGCTGCTCTTAGTGTTATAGAGTCTGGTCTTAGCGCAGACATTGTTATAATAGATGACCATTCAGACGTTTCGTCTTATGATGAAGTAAAAGATTTGCCTGTGAGATGGTTTAGACACGATAGAAACAGAGGACTGGCACAATCTAGAAATACAGGAATAGCGAACTCAAACGCTAAGTGGATTATACCACTAGACGCTGATGATACATTTTTACCAGGTGGTCTAAAGGCGTTATGGGACAGTAGAGACAAGGGTGACGTAATATATGGCAACTTAGTGTGGAAAGATAATGGTATCCAATTAAAACCGGGGATGTCCATTTATAAAGAGCAAAGTCCCGAAGCATTATTTATGGTTAATAATCAGATTCTTGGTTCTTCGCTCTATAGGAGGCAACGTCGGGAGTCCGTTGGTGGTTATTGGGAAGAGCATAAAGAGTTTTTTGAGGACTGGGATTTATGGGGCAGAGTAGAAAAGAAGGGATACAAATTCCATTATGTAGATTATGATGTGTACTCTTATGCTGGTGGTCCCGATGGAATGTGCGCCAGAGTTGGTAGAGAAAGAGAGAAGAATATGAAGATAGTAAAAGACCACATAAAAGCATCTTGACATGAATGACGTTACTTTTCTTGTAACATATTTTGCTCAACCAGACCTTCTGAAGATTAATAAAGATTCTTTGGATAAATACCATCCTGATGCGCTTAAGATTATTAGCCAACAGGATGACTACGAGCCCAATGACCTTGGCAAGTGGGACAAAATGATGCGTCATAATATGGGGAAATATTCTTGGGGTCAGGTGTGTAAAAATTTTATAGCAGCCTGTGACACAGAGATTGGTGTGTTTATTGAGCATGATGCATTTCTTTTGAATCCCCTTGACGAACTGTTAGACTTGGTTCGTTCTGGTGAATATGATTTAATAGGACCAGAAGAGGAAATACCCGGGCTAAGACACTCACCAGGGATGGTATGTCAAAGTTTCTTTATTATGAATGTTGGTAAATTCAAGAGAGAGTATGACCTTGAATGTGCTAACGTTCGGGATATAGAGAACAGAAAGAAAGCTGGATATCAGATTGAGTCAGCTCATGGTATCTCTCAGACACTTGATAAGAAGAAGTTTCTTCCTGTTAAATATTCTGGCTATGCGCATGGTACGCTTTATGGAGACCTTGTACATCACCTATGGTGGGGTAGTTATCCGAAAAGAGACCTAACAATAGACAATATTGATAAAGAGTGGATGGACATTGAGGCCAAAAGACTTATTGACGATTATTGGAATAACAATCTACATTTCAAATGAGTAAAATAGCTGTTCTAACAATATGCTTTAACGAAGAAGAGGTTATTGGAGCCTGTATTCGCAACTGGAAAGATGTAGCCGATAAGCATCTGGTATTAATCTCCTCTGAGACCTGGAACGGCTTACGATGGGACATAGACAAGACAGAAGAAATTGCTAGAGGTCTTGGTGCTGAAGTTGTTAAGGGGGAGTGGAAATCTGAAGCAGAACAAAGGACATGGGGGTTGGCGAGACTATATGATTGGGACTATGTTCTTATCGTAGACCCAGACGAGTTCTATACGAAAGAAGACCAGAATAAGATTCTGGTACAATTGTCGAATCCAATTGACCCAAGTTACAGACCTGACGTTCAGCTTCCTGCATTTAGGGCACAGAACGTAATGACATATTGGAAGACCCCAGAATTCGCGTTTGACCCGCCAGATAGACATAAGCCAGTAATAGCGGTTGACCCAAAACAATTGTATAGTCATGAACATAGGTCATTCAAATTTATGGGAGATAGCCGCAAGTATCTTGACTATATGCCTTTTATTGATGTTACAATGCATCATTTCTCCTACGTGAAGTCTGACGCTAAGATAAAAGAGAAGATAACATCTTTCTCACATTCTGAATCAGTGAGACCAGACTGGTATGTAAATGTGTGGCAGAAATGGACGGAGGGTTCTGATATAATGGTTCGTAGTTATGGACAAGAGCAGAGTGTGGCTATTCATAAGCCAGCTCCACTTGAGATTGTTGAACTCTTCAAGTAAAATGTGTTATAATATATAGTATATATGGCGGATGTTGAACTTACTCTAATAGACCAGTTCTCAGGTGGTATCACTAAACATGATAGGGACCGCTCTGTTGGTGTTGGGTTGAACTTCCAAGATATCAACATATTTGAGAACAGAAACTACATAGAGCCTTCTACTGTTTTGGTGTCTGACAGTGTTTCTAGTGGTTCTTCAGCAAGGGTTTGGGGTTATGATTCTGATGATGCTGGTAATCTGTATGCCATCACAGATGATACTTTCAAGTCTAGAGTTATGAGGCTTAGCT
>SDBV01011472.1_pt1 | contig 11480 bp, 11 predicted proteins | sample 2277081 | NCBI WGS metagenome assembly SDBV01 (sample SAMN10402039, study PRJNA504765) | marine sediment metagenome | isolation source: marine sediment core GS10_PC15, 223 cmbsf | place: Arctic Ocean: Southern Knipovich Ridge | collected 2010
TCTCTGAACCAAGCAATTAGAGAAGAAGAAGATTTCAAAAAAGAATTGCAAGAACTGAAAATACAGAGGAATGAAAAAGAAAAATCTTTACAGAAAAAAAAGCAACTTGAACAAGAATTAATTCAAAAATTCCAAAAGTTAATTGTGGAAAGAGATGCTCTGCAAAAAGCAATTAGGGAAAATGAATTAAAACTTTCTTCAAATAAAAATATAACATATAATTTTGAAAAAGATGTTAATAATTTCAAAATAGATGTGGCAAGAGTTGGTGCAGAAGTTGAAAATCTTGAAATAGAAATGCTCAATTCTCCAAATATTGAAATAGTAAAAACAAATAAAGAAATCCTTTTACAAAAACTAAATAAATCTCAAGAGATTATTTCCAGAATTGGTTCAGTAAATCTTCGTTCTCTGGAAGTTTATGAACATATTAAAAAAGAATATGATTCAGTCAAAGAAAAGGCAGGGATTATAGAGAAAGAAAAAGAAGGAGTGTTAAAGATAATACATCAAGTTGATATCAAAAAGAAAAAAGAATTTCTTAAAACTCTTGTTTCACTAAATGAAATTTTTACCAGAAATTTTTCCCAATTAAGTGAAAAAGGACATGTTTACCTTGAAATGGAAAACACAAAAGACCCTTTTGCTGCAGGGATTAACATCACAGTAAAAACAGGGCACGGAAAATATCTTGATGTCAAGTCATTATCTGGAGGAGAACAAACTCTTGTAGCACTTTCATTAATTTTTGCAATACAAGAATTAAGCCCGTATTATTTTTACATATTAGATGAGATTGATGCTGCACTTGATAAAAGAAATTCAGCCAGACTCTCAAGTTTACTTGAAAAATATATGCAAAAAGGACAGTATATTATTATTTCTCACAATGATGAGATTATTTCAAATGCAACAAATCTTTATGGAGTAAGTATGCACGATGGAATTAGTAAAGTGGTTAGTTTAAAAGTTTAATAAAAAAATAAAACCTCTTTTTTTAATATCATCTATTTAGGATTAGGCATATTTTATTAACTATTAAGTATTAGGATATAAAAGTTTATAAGTGAACTGGTTCTGCCAATGATTAAGATGTCATTAGATGATAAATTTAATCCAAATGATGGAAGTTTAATTGATATTTTAGATAATGCTATTTTTGAATTTAATAAAAAGATTGCAACTAAATGGCAAGATAAAATATACAGAACTAAAGCAGATTTAGAGAGAGTTTTGTATTTTGGAAGTGCTGCGGCATTTATGGGATGTGCTGCGGACACAAGGCAGTTTATAATGGCTGTTCTGGCAGCAAATGTAGCACTTAGAGGAGCTGTTGAAAGGACAAGACCAAAAAGTTCTAAAGAGGAAGAAATACAAAGCGAATTCATCGGATTACCCTCTAAAACTCTTAAGTATCTGAATGTAATCCTCTATGGTTCAGGAATTTTTGGAACATTAGTTGGAGTAGGACATTTAATTGCAGGAGCAGTATCTGGAAATAATGAATTGTATATGGATTCTGTAAGTCATCTCACATGGGGATTAGGAATATTAGGTTTGAAAAGTGCAGATTATATAGCAAAATCCGACATTGGAACTCCTCCTCCAAAACCAAAGAAGAAACCAGTATTAGAAAGAATTAAAGATAAGATTGGAGGACTTTTGCCACAACCAATTCCAGAATCAGTTTCTGTTAGAATGTATTCAAAGATAGAGAATTATGCTTTAGTCCAGTCCAAATAAAATAGTTAGTTTAAAGATTTAGATTAAACTTCTATATTATAGAACTATAATTTGGTGTATAGAAATCTCTAATTTTTTCACAAAGGTTTAATAGTTTCTGAGAATTTCCATCATTATAAAATTCATTTGGATTTTGTTTTAATTTATCCAATTGTTTTATTAAATTTCTAAAACCCCCTCCCATTTTGCCAATATCTTTTTTTGAAGGATTTGAACATTTATAACCAGCCATTTTAAGTATTGGGCATAAGTTTTCTACAATAAAATACTCTTTTGCTTCAATTATTGATTCTAAACTCTTAACTATGTCCCTAAAAAAACTTTTTGCATCATCAAGATATATTAAAGCAGTTTCACTAAAATCAGTTCTTCTATTTGTAATTGAATAAACTATACTATTGAAAGCTAACTCATATCCAAATTTGTCTACATCATCCATGTTTGAGTCTAAAATCAGGAATATTTAAGTTTTATTGTATTTCACTAAATATTTAAATCCCTCCCCCTTTCTTCCCACATGAACAAAACTCAACTCCTCCAAAGCTTAAAACAAAGAGGTTTTTCAAAACAAATAGTAGATGCTTTTTCAGAAATTAAAAGAGAAAATTTTATCCCTTCCAAATTAGAAAAACATGCTTATGAAGATACTGCCTTGCCTATTGGAAAAGGACAGACAATTTCTCAGCCATACACAATAGCAATTATGTTTTCTCTTCTTGATTTGAAAAAATCCCAAAAAGTCTTGGAAATAGGTTCTGGGTGCGGTTATGCTTTGGCTTTAATTTCTAAAATAACTAAAGCAAGAGTTTTTGGAATAGAAAGAATAAAAGAACTTGCAACAAAATCAAGAAAAAATTTAAAAGATTATCCAAATATTCAAGTTTATTGTAAAGATGGTTCTAAAGGGCTTCTAGAACAAGCTCCATTTGAAAGAATTTTGATAAGTGCTGGAGGTCAAAAATTGCCAAAATTACTTGTTTCTCAATTACAAGATAATGGAATAATCGTTGCACCTATTGGAGCAAGACATGAACAATCCTTAATCGCTTTCAAAAAAATCAAGGACAAATTAGTAATAAAAAAAGAAATTCCAGGCTTTGTTTTTGTGCCATTTATTGAAGAGAATTAAAAATCTAACTTATTATTATACTTTACTCCAGCCCAATAAAATAATTTAAAGTTTTTTCTCGATTGCGTATAATTTCGAAATGAAAATAATTATCGTAAATTAGCTAATATAATTGTTCAATCTGCGGGACGCACACAATTTAATTTCCCTATTTTCTTCATGGATTGCTTTTAATTCTCTTAATTCTTCTTGTGTATATTTACTATAAATTGGAGTAAGACTATTATCAAATGTATCCTCAATAAAATATTTAGTAGAAGGAGGGTTACCTTTAAGATGCATTTTTCTTAAGCCATTTATAGAAGAAAATTGTCTTTCTAAAAATTTAATATCAGAGTTTAGGCTTTCTAAATCTTTAATAGAAAAAGGTCCTACATCTAAGAGATGAAGATATATTTCTGATTCCATAATTTACATACTTAAAACATATATTTAAGTTTTATTGTAATAAAAAAAGAAATTCCAGGCTTTGTTTTTGTGCCATTTATTTCAAATTATTAATTAAAAATCTAACTTATTAAAAAAAAGAAAACACCTCTTTTTTGATAAAAGAAAGTTAAAAAATAAAAAAATAAAAATTAAAATGGAGTTTAGTAATAACTTTCTCCGAATTCTTCAGTTTTTTCTGGTTTCTTTGTTATTAAAACAATCATAACAACCAATAGCACTACAAAGATTATTGCTAGTATTACAGTTAATAGTACAACAGGGCTTGTTAATGTTTCTGATTCGCTTACGCCTGCATAGTTAATTGTACCAACAAGTTTTTCTCCATCAAAGACAAATACGTCAAAATTGTATTGTTCTCCAAGAGTTTCTATTGAAACTAACTTGCTTGAACCAGCTTGAACAGCAATTGTCATTTCTGCTGATGGGTAAATAACTTTGTAAACTTTCAAATTGTTTGTTGGATTAAGTACTAACAAATCATCTCCTGACTTCATTACAACTTCAGGAAATCCGTTTGTAATACTAACTTCTCTCTTAACAACATCACTGAAATCTTCATTAGCTACTTCAACTTCAAGTGTGTAGATACCAGATGCAACATTGTAAGGCACTTCTAAGTAGATTCTTCCACTTGTAGTAGTGTCATCATCATCATGGTGATGATGTTCGTCTTCACTAACTGCTAAATCTCCAAAGAAAGATGTTTTTTCAACACCTAATTCAGGAATTCTTACAGTAACATAAAGATTGTCCAAATCATTGTAACCTGTATTTTCCAAAACAACATCAACAGGAGCTATTTGTCCTGCTTCAACTGTATTGCTTACAAGTATTGACATTATCTCTACATTGTATGAAGGTCTTTGAACTCTCAAAGTAATCTCTGCTTCTGATTCAAAATCAGAATTTCCAAGATTCAAAGTAAGAACCATATCATCACTAAGTTCATCTTCAAGTTCATTTGGAACTACAAGAGTTAATGTTTTAGAAAGTGTATTTCCACCTTCAACATTAAAATAATCAGTCTCAGCATCAAAATCTCCAAGTTCTGCTTCCATTCTTATAAGTTCTGTTCCATCTGCTATTTCCTGGAGAGGAATTGTGTCTGGATTGTCGTATAAATCAGCTACTGTAAATTTTACATTCACAGTAATTGTTTCACCAGCAATAACACTAATCTTATTAGTATCAGTAACTGTCATACCATTGATTTCAACAGTTGCTAAGCCATCTACAATTCCAGTGTAAGCACCATCATCTGTAAATACAGTCAAAGCACTAACAGTAGTTGCTAAGAACAAAAGAGTCGCGATTGCTAAAAAAGAAACCAAAGTTCTTTTTGCATTCATTTTTTTTCTCATTTTATATTTAATTGCAGAAAACTTCGTTTCCTGTAAATTTGGGATAGGAAAATTGTTTATAAACTTTACGGTGACAACATATATTTCCTATTCCATAGTACTAACTGTAAGTAACATTTGGTGAAATATCTTTTGATTATTCACTACGTGTCAAGTTTAGTAATAAAATAAAAAAAAGGAGCCGAAGCCCCTGAGATTAAAAACTAAGTAATTGAATCTTTGTATCTGTTGTTGCAAAATTCTTAGCAGCAATTACTTTACAATCTGCTTCTTCTGCAGCTTGAATTGTAGAACTTGTTACAGTTCCATCAATTATAATCACTAGACAATTTGTTTTGCCTCTTCTAAGTGTGTTATTCAAACTCTTAGCAGAAACTTTCTTTACTTCATTCAAAGATTCATCTAAAAGAATTGCCTTGTCTGTGCCCTCATTCGCTTTTGACAATTCCTTGATTTTTTCTTTATCTTTACCGCTTAATGCAAATTTTTCAGCTTCTACTTCTATCCTTTGAGGTTGCTTGTATTTCAAAAATTCGTTTAAAGGAATTTTTCTTCTTAATGCCATCAAAACTTCTTTTCCAGCAAGTTCTTCAACTTCTTTTCCATCAGGTGCTGTTGCAATATAAGCAACTTTCACATTATCAATGACATTTTGAGCAATCAATTTTCCACCCCTGTCTCCATCAATAAACAAAGTAATTTCTTTTTCTTTACTTAATTCATTTATTTCGTCAGGAAGTTTTGTTCCATTCATTGCTATAACATTGCTAATGCCGTTTTTGAGTAAATTCAAAACATCTGCTCTTCCTTCAACAACAATAATTTCTTTGCCAGACAAATTTCCACAAGGAAGTTTACTTTTTCCATGCTCACTTAATCCGGCCATTCTTGTTGAACCTTTAATTTCATCAGAAATTTCTCTTGAACTCGTTGAACCTTCAATTTCTCGCATTAGTTTTTTAGCCCTGTCAATAATGTAGTCTCTCTTGCCTCCTCTGACATCTTCAATTCTTTCAACTTCAATCTGAGAATCACAAGGACCAATTCTTTCAATTGTTTCTATAGCTGCAGCAATCAAAGTAGTTTCTGACCGGTCTAATGCAGTAGGAATTTGGATAACACCAGTAGTTCCTTTATTTTCTCTATGCAACTCTACTTCTATTCTACCGATTTTCCCTTCTTTTTGCAAGTCCCTCATTTCAAGGTCTGCTCCAAGCAATCCTTCAGTTTGGCCAAAAAGAGCACCAATTACATCAGGTTTTTCTAACGCACCTTCGGCTGTAAAAACTGCATGTATCATGTATTTTATCGATACTGGACTTATTTTTGCCATGTTTATTTTCTGTTATTTAATTTCACAAAATCGTATGATTTCATATAGAAAAATATCTCACTGAAATTCTAATCTGTTCTTACTCTTACAAATAGCATAAAGCTAACGTAAGACACCTAACGGTTTCTTAACGGTCAACTTCCCTTAAGTTAAACTCAAGGTTGATTAACTGAATGTGACTGTGATTAATAATAATCAATCGTGATATATTTCTAGTAATTATTTGTGCAAAAAGAAGTTTTTAAAGTTTTGGATTAATTTGAGGCAAGTCTTGAATACTTGTCATTATAAATACCCACTTCAATAATCCCTTCTTTATCAGACTTAAATCCTCTATCAATTGCACCCCAAATCTTAAAACCAAGTATAGAACCTATCTTTTTTTCCAATAATCCTCGTGCTTTTTCTTCAGATTTAGCAGAAACAATAGCAAATAAGTAAGCACAAGAACTAACGTCAAAATCCACACGATAAATTTTATTATCCATTTAAAATAAATTTAATCTAAATTTAAAAAGATAATTATAGTAGAAGATACATTATTTCTTTTTAGTAATTTCAGTACACATTCCTGCAGCCACAGTTTGCCCAGCATCTCTTACTGCAAATCTTGACATAAATGCATTGTCTTTTTGTGTTTCTAAACATAAGTTCCCTTGAGGTTTAATTCTTACCTTTGCAGAATCTCCGTTTTTCAAGAAATCAGGATTATCTTTAATTGATTCCCCAGTTCTTGGATCAATTTGAGCAATTAATTCTGTAAATTGGCAAGGAACCTGAGCTGTATGAATATGAAACACTGGTGTGTACCCTTTAGCTAAAACAGTTGGGTGATTAATTATAGTAACTGTTGCTATAAATTCTTCAACAACAGGAATAGGATTTGCAGATTCACAAATAACATCCCCTCTTGCAATATCTTTTTTACCAACTCCTCTAACATTGATTCCAACATTGTCTCCTGCTTCTGCTTCTGGAAGTGTATCATGATGCATCTCTATTGTTTTAACTTCTCCTTCAATTCCTTTACCAGTCCTTCCAGGAAGAACCTTAACTTTTTGTCCAACTTTCATAATTCCTGTTTCAATCTTTCCTACAGGAACAGTACCAATACCAGTAATTTCATAAACATCTTGAACAGGCATTCTCATTGGTAAATTTGTTGGTAATGAAGGAGCAGGGAAAGCGTCAAATTGTTCAATTATTGTTGGTCCTTTATACCAAGCCATTTTATCTGATTTTTTAACAATATTGTCTCCTTGTAATCCGGAACACGCAACAAAAGTAGTTGTCTCAGCGTTGATTCCAACACCTTGTAATAATTTTCCTACATCTTCTTTAACTTTATTGAATTTTGCTTCATTGTATTCAACTTCATCCATTTTGCTAATTGCAATAGCCAAATTTTTAACACCCATTGTTCTAAGTAACCACAAGTGCTCTGTTGTCTGTGGTTGAACTCCAGATTTAGCAGCAATAACTAAGAATGCTGAATCAGCTTGAGATGCTCCAGTAATCATGTTCTTTACAAAATCTCTGTGTCCAGGCGCATCAATGATTGTGATTTGATATTTTTGAGTCATTAATTTTTTATAAGAAAGGTCAATTGTAACTCCTCGCTCTCTTTCTTCTTTAATATTGTCCATAATATAAGCGAATTCAAAACCAGCTTTACCATGTTTTGCTGCTTCTTCTTTAAGTTTTTTCATTTCTTGTTCAGAAACAAGACCAGAATCAAACATTGTTCTACCAACTATGGTTGACTTTCCAGCGTCGACATGTCCCACGAACACAACGTTCATATTTGGTTTTTCTTTAGCCATTTTTTGGTTGTAAAATTTCATAAGAAATTTTTAATAGTAATTAATGAAAATTTGAATTTAAAAATGTTTTGGTTTTCTATTTAAGAATTATTATAGTTTGCTATCTTACTAATTTTCCGCAGTTTCTCTTTCTTCTCTTTCTCTTTGAAACGATTTATATTTCTTTCCTCCTGAATCCAAGAGAAGTATTCCTGGAATAATCCCAAATCCCCAAACCATGAGTGGAATACCTATATCCTGATGATAAGAAAAATATTTTTCATCGTGATTCTTTAAGAAAACAGATTCTTTTTCTAAGCGTGAAATTCTGGCTTTTTCTTTCTCGTAATCTTGACTCAAATATAAATTTGAGTTCTGGACAGGCATATTTAATTCTTCATCTATTTTCGCAATTCTTCGGATTGTTTGACGATACTCTGGTTGTTTTATTCCGTAAATCATTATCCCAATACTACTACCTACTGCTGTTAATCCAGAACCTAAAAGAACAGCTCCACAAACCATTGATTTGAGACCATTACGTTTTTTCCTTTTTCTCATAATTTTTTTGATGAATTAATACTTTTTAAGAATTATTATACTCTATTGATTCTCAACCAATTTTTTCTTATCAATTCTTTCCTTCTTCCTTGTCCAACATTCAAGATAACGTTTTTCAGATTTATTAAATTCATCCATCCATAATTTTAGTTGATTAGATTTATATCCATTATTCCAAAGATAAGTTGCAACATCATATTGCAAATCATAAAAACAGGGATGATCATTTTGTTTTAAATATTCTAATAATCTACTTTTGTCTCCTAAACTCAGATAAATTTCAAAGATATCCTCAATTAACCAGTATAAACCACGATGTCTTTCTTTATCTAATTCTAAATTTATTTTTAATACTTCATACATAAATTGAAAGAATTCATTTAACTTTTAAACTTGTTGATTCTCCGCCAACCCCTTCCGAAGGTTTTTGCGAAGCATAATCTTCGCAGGTCGACTTATTGGTTTTCCGCGAGGCCTTTTCGACTTCTTATCTTTCTGATAACATTGCGATTAAGAGAAATTTGCGGAACGAAGGAAGCAAGTTTTTTCTTCTGCGTTAAAAGAAATTTAAATCTCCATTTTTTAGGGGGGCTGAAGCGCGTATTTGTCACTATTAAATAGTTAAATTTAAATAGTGAACAAAACTTTTCTTGATTATGGATTGGTTAAATGAAATTCCTGAACAGCACAGAAAATCGCTAAAAAAAGTTTTAGAGGCGATTAAAGATTTTCCAGGATTAGTAGCAGTTGTAGGATCTTCAATAAATGAGAAATATCTTTTGGGAAAGGATATAGATATTGTTTTAGTTGGGTACTCTAAATCTTCTGGATTAGAATATACTAATACTTTAGCGAAAAATCTTTACGAAGAATATCTTGCGAATTTGCAAAGATTATCAAATACTCAAAATCTTGAAGATTTAAAATATCCTTTAATCAAAGAAATTAGATTTGATTTAGAAGACCCCATTATTTCTACTTATCAGGAGATGGTGCCTGGGCACGGAGGTTCAAATATTTCTTTAGAATTACTTCCTTATCCGATAGGAAGTCTAAGAATGGGAGAAGATTATTTAACAGAATATAGGAGTAGAAAAATTGGACCGAATAGAAGTTTAATTGATTTAGTAATAGATTATTCCTTTCAAGAAAATACTGATTTAAATCGAAATATTTCTCATTGGAAAGAAGTTATGGAAAAAAATAAGAGAAAATATTTCATTTTAAGAGAATAGTTCTTTAGGGTGCCTCTGTCTTGGCGGGAGATTAGCAATAGGAGATTTAAATTTCAGCAGAAGAAAAAATTCAACTTAACAATAGAATTACTGATTCTCTGCTAACCCCTTCCTATTCCTTATCTTTCTAATAACATCGCCCTGCAAATTTGTCGGGATTCTTTCAAAAAGCTGGTCTGTTAATGAACTTATCCCCCGCCCTTCTGTAGCACTCCTTAAATCATTACTCCATCCAATCATTTCTGCAACAGGCAGTTTTGCTGTGACTTGAGAAGTTCCTGATTCTTGTTTGACTTCAATTAACTGCCCTCTCTTACCTCCAACCAATTTTGTAACAGAAGTCATAAATTTTTCAGGAGATTCAATAACATGAATTTGTAATGGTTCTAAAAGAGAAGCATTTGCCTGCTTCATAGCTTCAGTTATGGCTTCTCTTATTGCAGGATAAACTTGGGCTGGCCCACGATGGATAGCATCTTCATGAAGCTTAGTATCCACCAAAGATACTTTTATTTTCATACAAGGTTCTCTTGCTAAAGGCCCCTGTTCCATCATTTTTTCAAATGCATCCAAAACCATTTCAATAACTTCTCCCATATGAACTTCTCCTCTTGTTTCATCTAAAAAAACATTACCCTGAAAAACATCTCTAATATTTCTAATGCTATCACCGTCCCATCCAAGCTCTGCAAAAACTTTGAAAAGAGTATCATTTTTTTTCTTTACTCGTCTTTCAGGAATAGCTCCAGATTTAATTGCTTCATAAATTTTATCTTCCAAAGGTTCAACATAAATAAAAAAGCTGTTATGTTTATTTGGACTTCTTCCTTCTACTGTTGGGGATTCTTTGTTAACTGTTTCCCGATAAACAACAATCGGAGCAGAAGTTTTGACATCCAATCCTTTCTCTGTCTTAATCCTGTTTTCTATAATCTCCAAATGTAATTCTCCCATACCTGACATTAAACTCTCTCCAGTTTGTTCATTAATTGTCATTTTAATAGAAGGGTCTTCCTTACTTACTTGTTTTAAAACTTCTACAAGCTTTGGAAGGTCTGCTGATTTTTTCGCCTCAATTGATTTCGTAACAACTGGTTCAAAAAGATGCTTAATTGCTTCAAATGGTTCAATTGGTGTTCTGCTTACTGTTTCCCCAACAAAAACATCCTTCAATCCAACAATGCCAACAATATTCCCGGCAGAAACTTCATCAACAATAACTCTCTGAGCCCCTTTGTAAACAGAAACCTGTTGCACTCTGACTGTTTTCTTTGCCATATTCATATAAACTTCATCTCCTTGTTTTATTCTACCAGAAAATAACCTTCCCCCAGCAACTTCCCCAGCATGTTTATCAACGACAATTTTTGTTGGAACAAAAACTGGTTCTCCATTAGCGTCACAATCAATCAAATTTTTACCAATCTCTGAGGTTAAATCTCCATGCCAAATGTTTGGAATTCTATACTTTTGTGCATCAACAGGATTTGGATGATGTTTTATTGTCATATCTAAAACGACTTCATGAAGTGGAGCTTTTTTCGCAAGTTCCTTGTAATTATCATTTTGATAAGCATCAATTACTTCCTTAAATGTAATTTGTCTCTCTTTCATATAGGGAAAACTCAATGCCCAATTATGAAAAGCAGAACCAAACGCCACACTTCCGTCAGCAACAGAAACTTTCCATTTTTCCTTGTATCCTTCTCGTGCAATACTTTCAATAAGTTCATTAACATGATTTATTATAGAAATGAACTTCTTTTCCATTTCTTCTGGGGTAAGTTTAACTTCCTTAATCAATCTGTCAACTTTATTTATGAAAAGAATCGGCTTTACTGATTCTTTAAGAGCTTGTCTAAGAAC
>SDBV01011473.1_pt1 | contig 11480 bp, 10 predicted proteins | sample 2277081 | NCBI WGS metagenome assembly SDBV01 (sample SAMN10402039, study PRJNA504765) | marine sediment metagenome | isolation source: marine sediment core GS10_PC15, 223 cmbsf | place: Arctic Ocean: Southern Knipovich Ridge | collected 2010
CATTGAGCACTCTGTAATTTGTGTCTATAAGGATTAGAGGGAAGCTCTGCCCATTTCCTGCCGACCTTTTACCTAAAAACCAGCAATTAGCTGCAAAACCTCAATCCTACCTTATCTCCTACCATTACCTCGGCTTCCAAAATTACTCTCTTTACCGGAAAAGATCAATCTAGGATAAAAAATGAAAAAAAAGGTTGACATTTTCTTGATTTTTGTATGAAGATCAATCTCGGATAAAAAATAGAAAAAAGGGTTGACATTTTCCTGATTTTGTGTTTAAAGCGTCTACAGGTTCAAAAAGCAATTTCTTATCACCCTATCAGAAACTGAAGAATCTGGCCATGCTAATCAGGAATATCACCAAGAAATCAATAGAAATTGAATCAAAATCAAAGGAATTTCCTTTAGCTATAACGAAAGCTATTCAAGAAAAGGATGAGCTCAAGAGCGAGCACTGTATGCATGAGCACCTCAGCACTACCTGTCGAATGCTGGTCGAATCTTATTTAGTTAATAAGGCTGGGTTTATGATGGTGGAAAATTGAACTCTGAGCAATAGGTATCATCAAAGGTGATGAGAGGCTTATTTTTCTGGATCGGCGTCTATTAAATTGAAAAACCATAGCCATAGAGGAGGTGCGACCTACGCCTGAATTGATAGAGTAGCTATAGAGGCTTAGCCGGGGAAATCTAAGTGTTAACTGTATTAAACTACAATATTCTAGGGCTGAGGTGAATTGATTTAATAGTGGTCAACAGACTTTAATATTATCAATGCCTTACGGATTTTATGAAAGGCTGATTTTGCAGGAAGAAAGGAGGTGATTTTTATTTAATGTTAGGGTGCTGTTTAGGTAGGCAAAAAAGCTTTAACAACAGGACATTTTAAGAAAAAGGAGGAAGAGAAAATGATAAAGAAAACATGTCTTTTTTTCATCTTGGCAACTGTGATTGCTTATAGCCCTTTCGTCAACGTTCCTGCCACAGCAACGGTTACCATATCCTATTCTGATTGGCAGTTGGCCCAAGACATTTGGGGTAGGTCTCTCAGAGAAGCTTTTGCTGAATTTGAGAGGCTGAATCCCGACATTAAGGTTAAGACGGAACCTGTCGCCCTGGGGCAAAGGGATGTCAAATACACAACAGCCATTCGTGGGGGAAAGGGACCCGATGTTTTTGCCTTGGATGCCAACCCTGTCAAGCAGTACATCAAGAACGGCTGGGTGAAAAACCTCACCCCTTTGATCGATAAGGAGGGCGGAAAAAAGTGGCTTGCGGATTTCTATGCACCTACCCTGATGCCAGTTACGGAGAATAACAAGGTTTATGGTGTTCCCAAAAATGTCGTTGCTATGGTATTGGTTTATAACTCTGAGCTTTTTAGAAAAGCTGGTATAAGTAGTCCTCCGAAAACATGGAGTGAATTCCGGGAAACGTGTAAGAAACTGACACTGGCAACAAAGTCAGGAGGCCCCATTGATCAGTGGGGTGCAACCATAGTAATGGCAAAGGCGTGCTTCGATTTAAGATTCTCCGTCATTTTGAGGGGTTTTGGTGGAGACTTTTTGACTCCTGACTGGAAACATTCCGCCTTGAACACGCCGCAGGCAAAAGAGGCGTTCAATTTTGTTGTCGACTCAATCTTGAAAGACAAGATTATGCCTCCTGGAGTATCCCAGGTTGACTGTAATGGCGCCCGAAGGTTACTGGCTCACAAAAAAGTGGCAATGATTTTCGGGACTATGTGGACGATAACAGAAGTCAGTGGCATGAATCCAGACCTCCATGGCTGGAAAGTGTTGGAGATGGCGCCTGTACCGCAACAAGAAGGAAGCCCTTCTAAAATTCGTTCCACTCTCTATCAAAAATCAATTTTCATGAATCCGAATACCAAACACCCGGAGGCAGCGTGGAAATTGATCAAGTTCATAACGGATAAAAAGCAGATGGAGAAATGGTTTGTCGACAATAACATGCTTTCGTGCAGACGAAGTGTCAATGAGGGGTTTGGTCCCATATTGCAGAGTAAGTATGCGGCTGTAGTCATAAAAGAAATTGAAAGTCATGCGGCATTCCTACCGCTTATGCCGCAATGGCCGGAGTGTTTGGAAACTTTCCGAACGAATTTACAGGCCGCCGTGGCGAAGAGCAAAACACCTCAACAGGCGCTCATGGATGCCCATAATCAGATTGAATCCATACTGAGTCGGTAATAGACTTCAGGGGGGCAGAGGGATTTCCTTTGCCCTCCTTCACATCAAGACTATCTCTTTCCAAAAACGTACGAAAGGCATATTTGACAGTGCAAATCCGAGAGCGCCATAAAGGGTATCTATTCATCCTGCCCGCATTTCTGCTCCTGCTCCTCATCCTCGGGTTCCCTGGAGTGGCTGCCATCTTACAGAGTTTCAATATCATGTGGGTCATAGAGCCCTCTTTTACAATGAAGAGCTACACAAGGCTTCTTCACGATGCTGAGTTCATAACCTCAGCTATCAACACTGTTATTTTTGTTTCCACTACCGTAGGTTTCCACTTATTGATCGGCCTTGGCGTGGCCCTCCTCCTGAATACGGAAATTAAAAAAAAACATTTTTTCAGGGTAATCGCAATCCTTCCTTGGACGGTTCCGGATGTGATAGGTGGCTTGATATGGAAATTCATGTTCGATACCCTTCCTGGCATCGTTAACGCTGTTTTGTTGAAGACTGGATTCATTATCGATCCAATTGATTGGTTGGGAAATCCCAAGTTGGCTTTTCTCTGTTTAATCTTTGCAGAGGTTTGGCGCGGCTATCCCTTTGCAATGCTCATTCTCCTAGCTGGACTCCAGGCTATTCCCAAACAACAATACGAAGCGGCAGAAATTGACGGTTCCTCCAAGGTACAAAGTTTTTTCTACATTACCATTCCAAACTTGAAATACATGTTTGTTATAGCCCTCATTCTGGATACCATATGGGAATGCCGCTTATTTGGCATGGTCTATAGCATGACAGGAGGTGGACCGGGTTATTCCAGTCAAGTACTCTCGTTGCTCACCTATAAGCATTATTTTGTATTCTTTAATACATCATATGCAGCCTCCATTGCAGTCATTCTAGCAATCCTTATGCTTGTTATTAGCATTCCATATCTCAGGATGACCATGAGACGGGAGCTATAATCAATGTTGAAAAGAAAACAGGTCTTTTGGATATTCATTTATTTGGCCTTGATCGTCATGGCAATATTCAACCTTGTGCCTTTTTTCTGGATGGCGACCTCCTCGTTAAAGACTGACTATGAAGTCATCGATTATCCTGCCACCATATTACCCCGCGAGGTGACATTTGGTGCCTATTCCCGAATGTGGACCCAAGAAAATTTTGTTCAATACTTTAAAAATAGCCTTATCGTTTCCTTATCCACTGCCGCCTTCTCTTCGCTGGTGGGGGTCTTTGCCGGCTACGGCTTTTCCCGTTTCTTTTTTCGCGGCAGAAATACGCTCATGACAATCTTTTTAGCATCTCAGATGATTCCTGGCGTCCTTCTTGTAGGACCCTATTTCAAGATGCTTACCTATGTAGATCTCTACGACACCCTTCTTGGCCTAATCCTGTCCCAAATAACCATAACGCTTCCCTTCAGTATATGGATGCTTAAGGGATACATAGATACTGTGCCAATAGAAATCGACCAAGCTGCTATGGTGGATGGTGCATCACGCACGAGGATATTGTTGATGGTTGTTCTACCCAACATAATGCCTGGTGTGGTGGCCACCATCATTTTTGCCTTTCTCTTATCTTGGGGTGATCTCTTGTGGGCATTATGTCTTATCAGTGAGAAATCGAAACAAACGATGACACTGGGTATCACGCAATTGGTCGGTCAGTTTCGCGTACAGTGGTCAGAGATAATGGCAGCGACAATGATCACAACGATTGTCCCTGCAACTTTGTATCTTATGCTTCAAAACTATCTGGTGAAAGGGTTTACGGAGGGTGCCGTTAAACGATAGTTGAAAAATTTCTCCTAATAAGGAGTGGAGAAATGATTTACAAAAAAACGGGCGGCGCAAACGTTGAAATTTCCATTTTCTCGATAGGGGGACATGAGTACTTACCTGATGGGGGATCGCGAGGGTTTAATGAAAATATTGATCTAGCTATCACACCCGACTATATCTTTGAGGGGTTTGGCCAGGAAAGAAGGAAGAGAATACTCTCGCTTGCCTTTGAGCATGGCATTAACTTTTTTGACGTGACACAGGATTCCGAAAAAGAAGCTCTTGGCCGCAATTTAAAAGAAATTCCGCCTCCTTATGAAATCTATGTTCAAACCAGACCGGAAGGCATGGTCTACACCTATGATCAATACAACAAAAAAATGGCAAAATATGATCTCTTAAAGGCGGAAGTGCAGCGGGGACTTAAATTGCTCCAAAGAGACCATCTTGATTTCCTGAACATCGCCTTTATGAGATCTGCACTGGATCATGACCCTGAATACCTTGATAAGATTAAGTCAAATATTGAGAACTTGAAAAAGGAGGGCCTAATACGTTTTGCATGCGCAGACACCTTTTCCGGGGAATATACATACCTAAAACAAATAGAGACGGGATGTTTTGACGCGGTCTACATCAATTTTAATTTTGCTGACCATTGCGCCAAGCGTAAGGTTTTTCCAAGGGCAAAAGAGAAGACACTTCCCGTGATATCCCGGGAAGCCTATATGAAAGGCGAATTATTTAAAATGGGTGATGAGGTGGGCTTCAAGGATCGAAGCGAGTTAGCCAAAATCGGCTTAAAATGGAATTTGTCACATGAAGAAGTCACAACGGTTGTTGTTGGCACGAGCAATCCTGATCATCTCATAGAGAATTTGAAGGTTTTGAATGATCTAAAACTTAATGATGAAGAAAAGGACATCATCCAAAAAATAAAAACATCATTCATCTACAAGGCATATGAGGACAGAAAGACGAAGGAATTCTTTGAGCAGGATTGATTGCCATTAACACATTGAAAAGGATTTAACAATAACCACGAGGTAACTATTATGAGGTTTAAATCTGCTCTTTGTGTTGGTATTTTCTTTCTATTATCACAGGTGCAATCCGTGGAGGCTGAAAAGTTCATAGTCGTTGAGAATGACTTTCACTGGTACAGTTCAAATCTGACAGAGGTTCCAGTGGATCAGATTCACACTATTCAGGTCAAGAAGAATTATGTCGCAGCATACCGTACTCCCCTGGGGCATATGGCCTACAACAAACATTTTGATACCTTTGGTGCACCGCCGCCGCTCAACTTCCTCCGTCCACTTAAGAAAGGCTCGGCTCTTGCTAAGATTGAGGGCAAATATGTTGTATTCACAAAAGCAGGAAGCAAAATCCCTCTGAATAGCTCCATTGTCCCGTCCGGTGCAGATGCGGCAAACCCCTATCTTCTTTCAATACCCAATCTTGATCGAGTACTCGTAGCATATCCCTATTATGTCTTTCAAAATAAGGACAACGTTTGTATCACAGAAATGTACTCCGGCAGCGGTGCACTCTTGACTACCTTTAGCACAGTACCGACCCATGTTTCTGCAAAAAATCCCTCTTTGTTGATTACTCCCGAAAGATCTGGCTGCTGCGATTCGCTAGTATGGAGCATACGATTCTATGACCTTTATCAAGGCTCTGTATCTGAATATACCTGCCCGGAAGGTTTTTGTGGAGATGTCTTATTCACGAAACTTGCGAAGGATGGACCTTTTTTCATTGCTCAAGAAATTGTAGGGAATGCTGGAGAAATTGGTTCATCACTCCAGACAAACATCTATATTGTTGAAAATGACGGCGCATTGTCCGCGTCCGGAAAAATAATCCATGCAATTCATGACCTGAATATTAGTAAACATATGATGCAAGCCCTGTCGCCTTATGCTGTTTCAAATTTGGTGGCTGTTGATCAGTTACCAGAGAAAAACAGTTGGCTTCTGCGTTTTGGTGTTGATGGTAAAGAGAAGACGCTAAAACTTGTTTCCATTTACAAAGATCCGGCCCCTTCAGTGGTTTTTTTTCTATCACAAGACCCCTCTTCCTATAATAAAAAAGGGCTCGTAAAGATGGCAAAAAAGACATTGGGGAGTCTACCGCTGCTTGGGATAGTAGAGCCGGGTCAACATACGTTTACAGTCTTTTTTGATGACGGCACAGAGGGTACCACAGTCGCGAACCTAGAATCTGACCGGGTTAACATGGTGATATTTTGAAGAGGAAAGGTACCACAATTACAGATGAAAATTCGTAGAGGAGATACTATGAGAAAACGATAGAAGGGATTATCCCTGCCCTCGTTACCCTGTTCGACGACAATGGAACCGTTGACAAACCACTATATTAGGCAAATACGATTCTAATGGCAGGTGGGGTCAGCACGGAGTATTTATGACCATCGACTTGTACAGCTGTCGGCGTAAGTAGCGGAGGAAAGATTTCTAGTTTGTAGCGAGGGATTATATTGTCCTTCGGTAGCAGTTTCAAATTTATCTTCTGACTGTGCAGATCAATTCCTGATGAATTAGGGGGTCATTGGATGGGCAATGGAGGAATGAAAAGCGATAGATTGAAGCAGATCTCCGAAGCAATAGTAGAGCTGAAGTGGAACGAAATTGCTGGGCTGACAAATGAGGCACTGAAGGTCGGCATCCAGGCACTGAAAATATTAAACCAGGGTCTAGTGCCAGGGATGTCGGTGGTGGGCATTAAATTCAGGAACGGCGAGATATTTTTGCCTGAGCTAATGCTCAGCTCCAAAACGATGAAGACGGCGCTGGAGATACTGTTGCCTAGCCTTAGCAAGAAGAGGGGCGACTTCGTTGGCCGGGCGGCCATCGGCACTGTCAAGGGCGATATACACGACATCGGCAAGAACATCGTAATCAGTATGATGCAGGGCAATGGTTTTGAGGTAATGGACATCGGAATTGACATTGATCCAGAGAGGTTCGTGGAGGTGGTACGCGTTAATGACGTGCAGATACTTGGTCTCTCAGCACTGCTTACCTCTACTATGCCGATGATGGAGAAAACGATAAAGGCACTCGAAAAGGCTGGGCTCAAGCAAAAGGTGAAGGTGCTAATAGGCGGTGCCCCGGTCACCCAGAGCTACGCTAACCAAATTGGCGCTGATGGCTACGGTGCCGATGCAGTGGCGGCAGTGGAGAAGGCCAGGGCTCTTGTCAGCTGAATCGAATTAGCTAGAAAGGATTGTGAGGCGCAATCATGACAAAGTTGACAAAAGCAGAGCGAGTCTTCCGAGCTCTGGAGCGAAACCAGCCGGACATGGTGCCACACTACGAGCAAGGCATTCATCGCAAGATCATGGATCAGATTTTGCCCGGTGCCAGCTACGAAGAATTTATAGAGCATATGGATTGGGATGCGCTGATACATCGCGACAGGAGCTTTCTCAAGGAGGAAATCCTCAGCGAGAGCCCTAAGATAGTCCGCGATGAGTGGGGTGTGATTAAGCGCTATACGCACGAATACACCCCGATACCTATAGAGGCACCGATCAAGTCAGAGAACGACCTGGAGAGCTACAAACCGCCGGACCCAAATGAGGACCGCCGTTTCGAGCAATTACAGCGGTGGGTGAGGCGCTATAAAGGGGAGCGAGCTATCGTGGCTTTTGTCACCGACCACAACTCTATAACCAGCGACATACTGGGCTTCTCGGAGCGGCTGATGGCCTTCTATACTGACCCGGAGTTGGTACTGCGCGTACACCAGATAGTGCTTGACTACTTACTGCGCTACATCAATAATGTCACCGAGGCTGGCGCAGATATTGTTCATATCTCCGGTGACTGGGCTTACAAAAACGGGCCAATGTTCTCGCGGGAACACCTGAATAAGTTTGTACTCCCTCCATTCAAGGCTATGGTCCGGGAGGCAAAAAAACTTGGTGCCTACGTGACAAAGCACTCCGACGGGAATTGCTGGTCGTTCCTGGACGACCTTGTTGAGGCAGGAGTTGATGGCTTCCATCCAGTGGATCCCACGGCAGGCATGGAGATCGGTGAGGTAAAGCAGAAGTATGGGGACAAACTCTGCTTGATGGGCAACGTGAACTGCGCGCATACGTTGAGCTTCGGTACTGCGGAAGAGGTGCGGCAGGAGACTAAGGAAGTGATACGCAAGGCCGGCATCGGTGGAGGGCTCATCGCTGCCTCTAGCAACACGATACACGTGGCAGTGAAGCCAGAGAACTATGTAGAGATGGTCCGTACCATCAGGGAGTATGGCAAGTACCCCGTAGATATTAGAGCACTGACTTGAGCACTGTTGGGGGTTAGCAGACTTTGTTTGGTGTGCTAACCAATTGACATCCTGTCGATTCTGACGTGACCAGCTGTGACAGAAACCAGAGTCTGTGGCCACAGCAATGGCTCCGAAAGGACTACCATTGGGCAGAGTCCATGGCGAATGCCCATGTTTAATGGATCATAGATGAATCTTAGCGTGTTACGAAGAGGACTGGATGGCTAAAGTAACCTTAGAGGCTGTTTCCAAGAACTTCGGCAAAGTGGAAGCCGTGAAAGACTTCAACCTGAGGGTGGATGATAAGGAGTTTCTAGTGCTGCTCGGACCCTCGGGGTGTGGTAAGTCAACAACTCTGAGATGTGTCGCGGGATTGGAGGAGGTGACCGCAGGCAATATCTACATAGGAGACGAGTTGGTCAATGACATGCCACCCAGGGATCGAGATATCGCAATGGTCTTCCAGGACTATGCCCTGTATCCCCATATGAACGTCTATAAAAATATGGCCTTTGGGCTGAAACTCAGAAAACACCCCAAGGCTGAAATCGACCAGAGGGTTAAAGAGGCTGCGGATATTCTGGGAATCCAGGAACTTCTGGAACGGAAGCCGAGAGAATTATCCGGGGGACAGCGTCAGAGGGTTGCTGTAGGGCGGGCTATCGTTCGAAAGCCTGCCGTGTTCCTTTTCGATGAACCGTTGAGCAATCTGGATGCCAAGCTTCGAGTGCAGATGCGGGCAGAACTCTCAAAGCTTCACCATCGACTGAACACCACCATGATCTATGTGACCCATGATCAGGTAGAGGCCATGACCATGGGGACCCAGATAGTCATCATGAAAGACGGGCTTATAGAACAGGTTGGAAGCCCCATGGAAATCTACGAATATCCTGTGAACATGTTTGTGGGGGGGTTCATTGGCAACCCGGGCATGAACTTCATCCCCGCGAAGATCACCTCAAAGAAATCGAGGCTCTATGTTGATGCAGGCAGTCTTGGCCTGGAGATACCCTCAGAAAAAGAAAGGTTTCTCCGTAGTAAAAAAGACCAGGAGGTGATCCTTGGTATCCGACCCGAACATATGGAGGATAGATCCTTTGCTGAAAAGGGTGTCTTCAGCGGTTCAATCAAAGCGCTTGTTGAGGTGGTAGAAACCTTGGGCTCAGAGGTTCAACTCGATGTGAGCGCCGGAGAACACAGCCTGATAGCCAGGGTTGATCCCCGGACACAGGCAAAAATTCAAGAGGGAATCGAATTGGCCGTGAATATGGATAAGATCCACCTCTTCGAAAAAGATCCGCCTAACCAGAGGCTCAAGACAGAGAAACGCCCCTGAATACCCTACCGGAACTTTAGGCCCTGCACGCTCCAGCCGGGATAAACTATGCTTCCCTCCTTCCTCCTTGTTTTCAACCCGAATTTCGCAAGGCTCTCAAAATGTCATTGCGAGAAGCGAAGCGACGAAGCAATCCCCTCACCAAAAGCCCGGCCTGGCGCGACGTGGTTTGAATATGCGATTGCTTCTGCCGCACTTGACGCTTGTTTGTCCATCACCGTATCTGTACAGGCCAGGTCTGGGCCAGGGATTGCTTCGCTGAGTTTATGCTGAGGAACAAAGTGCTCGCAATGACAGGAACGGTAACGCTTTTCAAAAAGCCTTGCGAAATTCGGGTTCAAACAACTTTCCCACCCCAAAGCTGTTCCAAAAATATCTGCCAGGGGAGTATTTCGATTTGGTCTTGCGTTTTGCGGGGTTTTGAATCCAATGATACCAGTATGCTTCGCCGGACTGAATGTTCTTCTTTGAATCTTCGAAGTCCTTTTAAATGTGTCGTATTAGCTAATTCGGTAGATTTTGCTTCGATGGCAATTTCATGATCTCCGATAATGAAATCAACTTCAAACCCGGAAGCGGTCCTCCAATAAGAGACCGGGTAAAACAATTCTGAATAACTAGAGTGAGCTACGATTTCCATCCATATATAGTGCTTAAAAGCCCGGCCAAAGAGCTCGGAGCCCGGAACTACTTTACCCCGGCGGCTGAGGTGAATCACAGAGGAGAGGTCAAAGAAGTAGAATTTTGGGCTGGTCACCAACCGCCGCTTTATCCTTTTTTGAAATGTGGGCAATTGGCGCCCGATAAGTGTGTCTTCCAGGATCTGGAAATATTCCTTGACCTTCGGACTGGTGATTCCGCATTCACGGGCCATGTTAGTATAATCGACTATTTCTCCATTCGACAGTGCAGCTACTTCAAGAAAGCGGCTGAATGAGGGAATATTCCGGGCCAAAGCTTCAACGGCGATTTCTTCCTTAAGGTAATCCCCGACGTACGACTGAGTCAATCGTTTTCACGAGGGATACGTAACAAGCAGGGGGCTGAGAGATCTTCTGATGAACCAGTAGCAAAACCAGACAAAGACATAGAGATAATAGACGTCTCTGACTATCAACCTCCACGTATTCCATCAAAGACCTGGCGTTTACCCCGTTAGATATATACTATCCTAACTTGATAAAACTGGAAAAGAACTCATTAGTTTTTTAGTAGTCTCATGTTAGATTTCTATTATCTAACGGGGTGAATGTATCAAAAAGGTCTATAAGGCGGGCCCCCTTACGTGTCCTCGCTGCGGAGGAGAGATGAACCCCGTTAGATATTGTGCTGTTATAGATAGATTGACTTTTTGAAAACATGGGAGTTTTTATTGTAAACTCATGTTATGTATCTACTATCTAACGGGGTGAAGATCATCAGTTTCATTACCAATCCTCAGTTAATACGCCATATTCTTGAACATCTTGACCTCTGGGTACAGAAGTCCTCCAGAGACCCCCCCCCAGCCAAGAGGCCCCTCATGAAAATGGCGAGAGTCTATGAACCCCGTTAGATGTGTGCTATCTTAATTGCATTAGCTTGTGGGACTTCCAGGATTCTCTTGAATAGTCTCATTTTCATTGTGTACTATCTAACGGGGTGAACCCTTTAAGCCTGCACTGAACTTGATTCAGTGATGGTTGGCCTCGCTATGAAGATCCATCTATTATGTTAAACTTGTGCTGAGCTTGTCGAAGCATTGAGCACTCTGTAATTTGTGTCTATAAGGATTAGAGGGAAGCTCTGCCCATTTCCTGCCGACCTTTTACCTAAAAACCAGCAATTAGCTGCAAAACC
>SDBV01011474.1_pt1 | contig 11479 bp, 9 predicted proteins | sample 2277081 | NCBI WGS metagenome assembly SDBV01 (sample SAMN10402039, study PRJNA504765) | marine sediment metagenome | isolation source: marine sediment core GS10_PC15, 223 cmbsf | place: Arctic Ocean: Southern Knipovich Ridge | collected 2010
CTGCGCAACGCTTCGCGCAGTTGCTTGAGGAGCAGGGCGTCGAGGCCAATCTCTTGGGGGTCCCGCTTTGCATGGTCGATAAGGAAAGTCTCGTGAGGACCGCGAACGCCCCGCAGTGCGCGGCCGATCATGCACACTATATGCCGCAGGCGTACTCGCTGGCGCGAAAGCTGTATCGCCGGGGTCCAATCGTCGCGGGGAAGATCGTGCTGATGTTGCTTTCGCGGTATACGTTCAAGAGCCAGCCTATGGACAACTTACTGTTTCCGGCCCTCTTGAACAGGCACTACTTCTATCTTCTCGCGCGCATATACCGCAGACTGACGATCCATTTGCGCCTGGTGCGTAGCGTTCCGAAGGAAGTCTCGAAGGATGCGTATGACAGAGAGCTTCAGAGTGCGCGCGCGGCCGCGAAGAGGGAAATGGGGCCCACCTGCGCCCGGTGCTCGCTCAAGCGGATCTGCGATCAGGACAGCGCTCGCATCAAGAGGGCGCTTCCGGGGCTCGAGGTCCATGCGGTGGCGGGCAAGAACGTCGTCTCGCCGTTGTACTTTTCGTCGATGCAGCCAAAGTACTACGACCCGGTCGATTTGGCCCGGCTCGATGTCGAGCTCCGGTATGAGGAATTGGCCGTGGAGGCGGACGATATATTGGTGCGCCGGCCTCCGGATATCGAGCTGGGCCCATATGACTATGGTGTGGAGGAGACGCACTTTAGCCAGATGGAGAGCGGTCTGAAATGGTGGTCGGTGAGCAATATCGAGAAGCTGAGTACGCAGCTCGGTACCTTTCGCCTGCCGTTGACGCTCTCGATGGACGTGGGTGCCGGGATAGCGGATTATGTGGGGTTTAGTTTCGGTCGCCACTGCAAGATCTTGTGTCCGATGGAGTCTTACCGTCACAACATCACGCTTTACGTCAACGCGGAGGGCCGCTACGTTCTCATGCGTGACAAGCGGCCCGTGAGGCCCGCGGAGTTCGAGGGCCGCCATTACCCGGCGCTGCGGCTGGGCGAGAAACTCCAGCCGAGGATTTCGCTCTGGAATATTGATGAGTGTATTGCAACGCAGAACTTGCGCATCTGGACCGGAAACGATGGCGCTGAGGCCGGGATTTCTTCGGTCAAGTACTCGGTCATTATCGTGAGCACGCGTTTCACGCGGCGGCTGCACGCGGTCATTCGCAATCTCGCGCATCAGAAGGACTTCGATCTCGGCAAGATCGAAGTGATCGTCTGTTACGTTCCGGGGCTGGACGCGACGGACGACCTGATTGACGGGGTGACGCTCACCTATCCGGATCTCAGGGTGGTGCGCTCGCCTTTCTCGGCGCAGTATGCGAATTCGAAGGGGTTCTTGATTAACGAATCCGCGAAGACAGCTTCAGGCGAGTGGATTATGTTGCTGGATTCGGATACCTTGTTGCCGCCGGACTATTTCGCGAAGGTTGATGCTGTTGCGGCGGAATCGGAGTTTATCGCGCCGGACGGGCGCAAGCTGTTGCCGAAGGACGTGACGGCGCGGATCTTGATGGGCGAGCTTGACCCGTGGGACCATTGGGAGAAGTTGCTCGAGGGCGCGGGCGAGTTTAGGCATCGTGAGACGATGGGAATCCCAGTGGGGTTCTGCCAGTGTTTCAGGGCGAAGTATCTTGTGGAATACCCGTATCTGGAAGAGGACCATTTCGAGACGGCCGACATGCTATTCGGCGCGGCGTTGCGCAAGCACGTTGGCGAGGAGCGCCGTCTGAGCGGGACGCCGGTGATTCATCTCGACCATGGCGGCAGCCAGTGGTACGGAACGCAGAGACATATGTAGGAGCAGGCCGGCCTGTGGCCCTTAGAACGACCCAAGATCGACTTCGACCCGTTCGCGGGCTGGTGCTCGCGGAGAATTTGCGCGGGCAGCCCTTTCTGCCGGCCGACGTTCGCCGGTGGCTGCGCATCAACCGTGTCGTGTTCAAGACGGACAAGGTGGACATTCTGGCGGGGGAGGACTCGGCGGGGGCCTTTGGCGAATTTCTGGCCTATGCGCATGAGCTGGACATGCGCGCTTCGCTTAGGACGGACTGTCTTGGCCAGCCGCCGGACCTGAAGGAGCTGCGGGACCTGGGCCTCCTGGATGTATTCCTGACGCCGCGCCGCGCGACGCAGTCGGAGTTTCAGACGTGGCTCGAGCGTGCGCAGGAGGCGGGTCTGAAGACGCGCATACAGCTTCATGTGCCGCTGCACAAGAGTCTCGATGTTGAGGCGTATGCGCAGCGTTACAAGGAGGCCGGCGTAACGGCGGTGAATCTGGCGGCCTACGACGCTTTCGTGCAGACGGAGGCCTGCCGGGACAAGGAGCAAAGCGCGGGGAGCATCGCGCGCATGATCGAGCTCGCCCAGGCGCTGGAGTCGAAGGATATCGAATGCAATATCTTGCGGGTGCCGTTCTGCGCGGTCCCGAAGGAGCATTGGCAGCGCGTCGTGAACGGTGCGCAGTTCTACCTCGACCATCAGCAATACAGGAAGGACTCGTACGAGCTCGCGCTTCGATTGTCCGAGCGCGGGCGGATAGTTGGGGGCAAGGTGCTCTCGATTCTCCTTGGGCGGTACACGATGTTCAAGGACCCGATCGACAGCCGCTTGCTACCGTGGTTGCTGGAATCGCCATGGCTGCGCGCGCGGGTGGTCGCGTGGCACAAGCTGACGCGCCATCTGCGGCTCACGCGCCATGTTCCGAAGCCGATCGAGAATTCGGAGCAGGCCTACGAAAAGGCGCTGCAGGATAAGAAGCGCGATACGATACGCGAACTCGGGCCTGTGTGCGGCCTTTGCAGCTTGCGACACGTGTGTGACCATGAATCGGCGGACTTGAGCCGCGCGCTACCGGGTATTGAAACTGCGTCGCAGGACGGCGACGTCGTGATGGGTCCGATGTGGGCGGCGGAGAAGCAGGCGAAGTATTACGACCCGATAGACGATGCGCGGGCTGGGCTGGATTCGGCGCTGGTGACGCTCACGGCGAAGGCCGACGATATGGTGACGAACCTTCCGCCCGACTTGGAGATCGACTCGTTCGATTATTCGATTGAAGGGCAATGGGCGCACCAACTGCCGGGCGGGGTCCGGTGGCACGGCTTCACGAATACGGAGAAGGTGAGCACGCCGCTGGCGAAGGTGGACCCGCCGTTTACGTTGTCGGTGATGTTCGGCGGGGGCATTGCGGAGAATATCGGGTTCAGTTTCGGGCGTGACTGCAAACTGGTTTGCGCGATGGAGGCGTACAAGCACCGGGTCGTCCTGCACGTCGAGCCGGATGGCAGCTACGTCTTGCTGCGCGACGGCCGGCCGGTGCACCCCCGGGAGTTTGAGGGGAACTATTACGTACCGCTGCGCCTGGGCGACCGGTTGGAGCCGCGGATTTCGATCTGGAACATCGACACGTCGATCGTCACGCAGAACGTGGCGCTCTGGAGCGAGGACCTGCGGCAAAAGAAAGAGGAGCGCCGTCCGACATTCTCGATCGTGACGGTGTGCGTGCGTTACGCGCGGCGGCTTCAGGCCGTCTTGCAGTCCATCGCGCATCAGGAAGGCGTCGACTTGGCGGACATCGAGGTGATCGTCGCATATGTGCCGGGCGTGGACGTTACGGAGGACGTTCTGGACAGTCTGCGCCTGACGCATCCCGGCCTGCGCATCCACCGGTCGACCTTCACGGAGCAAAACGCCTCGGCGAAGGGGTTTATCATCAACGAGACGCTCAAGAAGGCCAGCGGAGATTGGGTTGTGTTGCTCGACGCCGATACGCTGGTGCCCCCGAATATGTTGGCGAAGGTCCTTGAGCATACAGAGGGCAACGATTTCCTCGTGCCGGACGGACGCAAACTCCTTACGCGGGAGACGACGGCGAAGGTGTTACAGGGCGATATTCGGCCGTGGGAGTGCTGGGACGAGCTTCTCAACGGGGCGGGTGAATTCCGGTACCGTGAGATGGACGGGGTGCCGATCGGGTTTTGCCAGATCGTCCGGCGTTCGTGTTTCGACAAGGTGACGTACTACGAAGCCGACCACTTCGAGGGGGCGGATTGGAAGTTCAGCGTGGATATGCGCGAGGCGTTCGGCCGCGAGACGCGGCTGTCGGGCGTGCCCGTGTTGCATCTCGACCATGGCGGCTCGAAGTGGTATGGCACGGAAAGGCATTTCTGACAGTGCCTGCTGAAGAAATCACGGTCGCGCTGGCCATGGAGTCGGAGGGGCCCGCGCTAGATCGCTTGATGCAACTGTACTGCTATGACTTTAGTGAGTTCAGTCAGATGGCGCAAAACGACGATGGGACTTTTGGCAGTGCGGAGTGTATCGCGGAGCTTTTCGGGCCCAAGTACGCGTCCTATGTCATCCGCGTGGATGGCGCACTTGCAGGATTCGCGATCGTGGGTCCGCACAGTCATTTGACTGGGGATGCGGGCGTGACGGACATGCAGGAATTCTTTGTGATGCGTGCATACCGCCGGGATCGAGTCGGCGAGTTCGCGTCAACGTTTCTGTTTGGCGTTTACCCGGGCAAGTGGGAGGTGCGCGTCATCGAAGAGAATACGGGGGCCAATACCTTTTGGCGGATGGTGATTAGCCGCTATACCGGCGGCGCGTTCACCGAATCGGATTTCGACTCCGGCCACGACCGCGGCACGCTCTATACCTTCGTCTCTCCGCCGGCCTAAGGACCTGCGCGGCTTCACGGTGCGCCTTAGCCGAGCTGATCCATGGGGATCGATTCGTCGATGAGCATGATGGGGATGTCGTCGCGAATGGGATAGAGGTAGACGCCGTCTTCGCGCAACAGTCCGGCGTCGATGGCTTCTTCGATGGTCTCCCCGGCGCGGTTCTTCAGGGTCTTGGCCTGGATGGCGTCGTTGATCTTCGCGAGGACGCCGTCGTCCACGAGCTTGACGGCGGTCTTGTTCTCAGGACATACCAGGATGTCGAGCAACTCTTGATCTACCATTTGATCCTCCGTCGCTTTCTCTCGCTGTTCGCTGTTTCGGCCATATCTTAGCGGAAATGCCGCGCTACTCCAAGTCCAACGTGCGTTAGGCGGCCGACTGGGCGCGTTTGGCGGTTGCGCCGTGTTTTCTGAGCAGGTCGGCGGCCGCGGCGTGCTTGCCTTCGAGTGCGACGGCCAATGGCCCGGCGTAATCGTATCCGCGTTTCGCGTTCACGTCGGCCCCGGCGTCGATGAGAGCGCGCATGAGGGCCACGTGTCCGTTGCCCGCGGCGGCGCAGAGGGGCGTTGCGCCGGAGTTACAACTGGCATCCGGAGCCGCACCGGCGGCGAGGAGGCGTTCGAGGACCTTAAGGTTCCCGCTCTGCGCGGCGAAATGGAGCGCCGTATACCCCTGCTTCGTCCGCTGTTGGCAATCGAGTCCGCATGCCTCGGCGACTTTTGTAAGCTCGAGGTCGCCCGCCCATGCGGCGATGTGCATGAGGTTCGAGCCATTCTCGTTGGTTGCGTGGACGCTTGCGCCTCTCCGGATTAGGGCGTTGGCAAGCGCAAGGTCTCTGTTGGCGGCCGCCATGAAGAGCGGGGTCTCGCCGCGTTCGTTTACGGCCTCAAGATTGGCGCCGTTGTCGAGGAGCACGTGGGCGGCGGTTTCATGGCCGGCGACGACGGCGAAGTGCAGCGGCGTGCATCCGCGTCGGTCGCGCGCCTCGATGTCGGCGCCGATGGCGATGGCGCGGGCGAGGGCGTCTACGCGGCCCTTGCGCGCGAGTTCGTGAATCGGGACGATGAGCGGGAGAAAATAGCGGGCGAACGCGGCGATGCCTATCAGCGTCGCGCCGAGCACGATGATCGCCCCGCTGGCGATCAGGCCGTATTTCAGTTCGGCGACCACGGAAAGGTTGACAGCCTCGAAAAGGTCGATAACGGCATCGCGGCCGAATCCGCTGATGAACGAGACGCCGAGCGCTATGCCGGCTGCAACGATGGACCAACCGCCCAGGGCGAGCACCTTCGCCGTAGTTGGGCTCTCGGGCGCGGGCCGCTGCGCAGTAACTGGTGGTAGCCCCTCACCGGCCGATTTCTCCGAACGAATGGATTCGCGGACGCGCGAAGAGGCGGGTCTCTGAATCACCGGGGCGGGAGCGGTTCTGGGCGGGCGCATCTTCGCCGGCTTGACGACCGGGTGCCTGCGTCGCGATCTCGGCGCTTCGGGCACGGGGACCGTGTCGCGGGCCTTAGCTTTCGACCGTTTGACAAGGTGCGCGTAACGCCGGTCCAATTCGTAATAACGCTCTTTGAGCTCTTGCCGGCGCTTCGTGTGGGCCGGGTCCTCGCGGTCGAGACTTTTGTATTCCTTGCGAATGGCGTGGTACTCGGCGAGCACCGCTTTCGCCGCATCGTCCAGCCGTCCCATACTCGATCGCCCCCCAACTTACCTGCGCCTTCACCCCTCTAATAATGATAAGGAAGAGGCCGGAAAAACGCAAGCTGTTGGGCGGACAAATTCTTCGAGGCGGCTGAGAACGCCCGGGACTATTACTCCTTCGGCTGAACCTTCTCGGCTATGGCGGCGAAGTCTGCGAGGGTGAGGGTCTGCGGGCGGAGTGAGGGGTCGATGCCGGCGGCTTGGAAGGCGGCGGCCATTTCTTCCTCGGGGACGCCGAGGGTGGTGTTTTTGATGAGCGAGTTGCGAAGCGTCTTCCGGCGTTTGGAGAAGGCGGCGCCGATGAGGGCCATCAGGAATCGGCGATCCACCTCGGGGTAGAGTGGGTCTTTGCGGTTGCGCATGCGGACGATGACGCTGTCGACTTTGGGCTGGGGCGTAAAGCAGGTGCGCGGGACCTTGTGGACGACATCGATTTCGGCGTAGTACTGCGTCGAGATCGTAAGCTTGCCGTAATCGTGCGAGCCGACGGGCGCGACCATGCGAAGGCCCACCTCTTCTTGCAGCATGACGATCATCCGCTCGAAGAAGAGTGGAGACTCCCAGAATTGAAAGAGGATGGGTGTCGTGATGTAATACGGCAGGTTGGAGACCATCTTGAGTGTGCGCGCGCCGGGGAGGAATTCGCCGGTGAGCTTGTCGAGCGCGTGATTGAGGATGTCGCCGCGGAAGAGGACGACGTTTTCGTCCTCGCCGAAGCGGTCCTCGAGAACGGGCATGAATGCGCGGTCAATCTCGACGGCCAATACGCGGCCTGCGCCTTGCCTGAGGCGGTCAGTCAATGCGCCGAGACCCGCGCCGACCTCGACGACGTCGTCCTCGGGCGTGAGCGCCGCCGCCTCGACGAGGATGCGGTTGATGTTCTCGTCGAGGAGAAGGTTCTGCCCGAGCCCCTTCTTGAATCGAATGCCGTGTTGTTGAACGAGGTCTTTCAGCGCCATCGTCTAGTTCCCGGTCCCGTGTAAGAGGGTAGAGACTCGGCCAGCTTAGTTCAAGGCGGCCTTTTCTTCGCTCACGCATATGAAAACATGGAAATGCGGGATTGAAGGTGAGCGTGTGCGTTGCTATGATGCTGCATGGGAGTGACCTGAATGCCGCATCTTGTAATCGAACAGCCCGGAATCCCTCCGATGACGGTGGATCTCACCGCACCTGTGACGTCGTTCGGTCGTGCGGAGGAGAACACGATTGTGCTCTTGGCGGACGAAGTTTCGCGGTTCCACGCGAAGGTCCGCTTGCAGGGGCCCCAGACGATTCTTAATGACCTGAAGAGCATGAACGGCACCTATGTCAATCGGCACCGTGTGGTGGAGCGGGTGCTCGCGGACCAGGACGAGGTGTGGTTTGGGAGTAAGTGCCGCGCGATCTTTCATGACGATCCGGAGGAGGTGAAGCAGCGGCGCAAGACGGAATCGTCGCTGGCGGTGGAAGTCGACAAGATTCGCGAGGAGATGGACAACGTGACGGCGTCGATGACGATGATCGCGCCGTCGGCGCCGCAGGCGACGCAGATCGCGGACGTCGAGATGGCCAAGATGAAGCGGGCGTTCCGCCGGCTCAATGCCTTGTACAAAGCGACGCAGCTGATCGCGTCCGATTTTGACGTACAGAAGCGGGTCACGCATGTGCTCGATCTCGCGATGGAGGTCACGAACGCCGACCGGGGCTTCCTGATGATGAAGGAGGAGGACTCGGACGAGTTGCTGGTGAAGGTGGCGAGAGGGATGGGCCGGGAACTTTCGAGCAGTTCGCCGAGCATGGGCGTTGCGCAGCACGCGGCGGTGGACGGTGAGCCGCTGCTGATGGCGGATTCGGGCTCGGACGCGCGATTCTCGGGCCGCGAGAGCATCATTGCGCAGAAGATCACGAGCGCGATGTGCGTGCCGTTGAGGGTCGAGAACCGGATTCTCGGGGCGATCTATGTGGACTCGCAGAAGAGCGGGATGCAGTTTACGGAGGAAGATCTCGAATTGTTTCAGACGCTGGCGAACCAGTCTGCGATGGCGATTGAGAACGTGCACCTTTACGCGAAAATGCTCGAAGCCGAGAAGAAGCGGGCCAATTTTAGCCGGTTTCTGTCACCGGCGGTGGTCGAGCACCTGATGGCTGACGACCGGGAGCTGAAGCTCGGGGGCGAGAAGCGCCCTGTGACGATATTGTTTTGCGATATCCGGAGCTTCACGCAGCTCTCTGAGGGGTTGACGCCGGAGCGTCTTGTTGAGTTTCTGAATGAGCATTTCACGGCCATGACGCAGATCGTGTTCCAGTATGGCGGGACGCTGGACAAGTACAACGGCGATGAGGTGATGGCGCTGTTCGGCGCGCCGTTCGCATCGCAGAATGACAGCGCGCTGGCGGTCCGGGCGGCGCTGGCGATGCAGGCGAAGAACAAGGTGCTGAACGAAGGCCGGGCGCAGAGTGGGTTTTCGCCCTTCGAAATCGGAATAGGCATCAACACGGGCGAGGTTTTCACGGGCTACATCGGCTCGCCGGACCGGCTGGACTACAGCGTAATCGGCGACCACGTGAATGTGGCGGCGCGCTTATGCGACGTGGCCGACCCGGGGCAGGTGCTGATCGGCGAGCAGACCTATGACGCCATCAAGGACATCGTCGAGGCGCGGTCCGCGGGCACGCCCACGCTTAAGGGGAAGTCTGAGCTGGTCAACGTGTACGAGGTGACCGGCATCAAGGATTCAGGGGCCTCCAAGGCCCGCGAAGCATCGTAGCCCAAATCACCAAGGCGCTCAGGGCCAGGGCGCCGCATACGATCGCGATGTGCATCCACCACTGCGCCCAGAAGCCGGGCAGACCGGCCTCTTCCACTTCGGCGGGCCGGGCCGGCGCCACTGTTGAGGGGGCCTCGTCTGCGCGGGCGGCCGCTGCCGCTATTTCGCCGGCGCGTTGCGCGAGCTCGTACTCTTCCTTGTGCACCCAGGCACGGCCGTCGGGCGTATCGACCTCGACACCGCCATGGGCCAGCCAACCCTTGCGGATGCGGGCCTTCCGCGGGCCGGGCTCTTCGAGGTAGGAACCTTTGTATTCCGCCCGGTGGAGCTTTAAGTTGCGCTGATTGACGGGTAACCAGGGCTCGTCGAGAATCGCGGGGAAGATGGGCTTGCGCGTCGCCTCTACGTCCTTTGGCTTAACGAGCACATGGAGCTGTGCTCCTTCCTCGCCGAGATGAATGAAGACGTAGGGCTTGAGGCCGGTTGTGTCGGGCTGCGATTGGGCCAGATGGACTGCGGCGGCAACAAACAGAATTAGCGGCATGAAGCAAGTATAATCGGTGACTGGTGACTTGACAAGGCGCGGCCCCGTCGCGCATGTTTCACCGGTGCGGGGCGGCGCTGACGCTGGCGCGATAGGAGTAGTGGAATGCCGGAGCTCGGGCCTTTGGTCCTTCCCATAGCGATTGCCGTTGCGGCGGTGGGGACGCTGATCGTCCTGACGCCGCGGCTTCTGCGGACGGAAAAGGGCAAGCAAGCGAAGGGCCTGCCCTTCGAGATGCCGTGCACGGTGTGCCAGCAGAAGCTGGTGATCGCCCAGGCCGATTTGGAAACGATCACTGGGCCGGAGGTCGCACTGGTTGTGCGTGAATGCAGGGGGGCTGAGGGCAAGCGGCTCGGCGGATACCGCTGCCCATACTGTGAGGCGTATCATGTCTTCGATGTGGGCGGGCGGCAACCGAAGTGGCTCGTGGCGAACCCGTTTGAGCCCCAGCTGGCGACGAACCAATGTATGGAATGCCGGCGTCCCTTGCAGAAGCCGCCGTGGCCGCAAGGTGAATACGATGGCCTGTTCAGCGAATTGCAGGATCTTCTGCCCAAGCATGGCCTCGTCTGCTCGCGGTGCGGCTCGATTTGCTGCGTTGAGTGTTGCCGAGACGTGACGCGCGGCCGTACGGCGGACGGGTCGCTGCTATGCCCGCGGTGCTTTCGCGGTCCTGTGGATAAGATACACCACTTCTAGATCGATCGAGGCGCCTTTGAAGATATCGAGATTGTTTATGCCGCCCCGCGTGGGCGTGCCCGCGATACTTGCTGTCTGCTTTGTTCTTGTCGTGGGGTGTGCGAGCACTCCGACCGGGGACACGCAGGAGGGCCTCGGCGGGGCGGAGGCGATCACGCTGGATCTGGAGCGTGGACCGGTTGGGCTGGCGCTACGCGAGGTGTCGAAGGCGTCTTCGCTAAACGTCGTGCTCATGAATGGGCTCGAATTGGCCCAGACCGGGCCGTACCGGTTCCAAGACCACGAACCTAGGGCGGCGATCGGCGATATCGCGCGCGATCTGGGCTACGAGATCCACGAAGCGCCACATTATGTGTTTGTGTACGCGCCACGCTACGGAGTATTGCGCGATGTCGTTGTCGCGGACAGGCTCGATAGCCGGGCAGCCGCTTTGCGCGCCGACGTTGCCTTTGGGGCCGACACGCCCCTCTATAGCGGGCTGGCTCTTTTGGGGCATACGCTCGGGCACACGATCGTCGCGGACAACGCGATCGGAGGGACGGCGTGCGGCGAGATCCGGCTCAGGGACGTGCCGCTGGCCACGGCGCTCGAGGCCCTTCTTCAGTCGGCCCGAGTTGGCCGGGATTCGTTCTATGTCGAGAGCACTCCGGATTACGTCTTTCTGGGGTCGGCACACAACAAGCCGCGGCCTCAGTTGCTGACCAACGGGTCGTCGCTGACGGAAGAGCAGCGCCGCACGCTTGGACGCCGGGTCAGCGTGACTTTACCGTTTCCGCAGGGGGACCCGGAGCACATACAGGGCCATATTGGCGCATCGACGTTGGGCGAGGCGCTGGATGCTTTGTCTGAACAGCTTGGACTGCCAGTAACGGCGGACGCGAGAATGCATAAGCTGCCCGTCAACCCGGTCGTAATGCGGGACGTGTCTATCGAGACGGCGCTGGAACTGATCGTGCGACAGTGGTTGGTACCAGAGTTCGCGTACGAGCTCAACGGCGCGGGCATCCGGCTGCGGCATGTCTCCGCGCCGCAACGGAGGTAGGCGGCCGCGGACGCGCGGGCGCGTGCCGCTCCCATCGTG
>SDBV01011475.1_pt1 | contig 11478 bp, 10 predicted proteins | sample 2277081 | NCBI WGS metagenome assembly SDBV01 (sample SAMN10402039, study PRJNA504765) | marine sediment metagenome | isolation source: marine sediment core GS10_PC15, 223 cmbsf | place: Arctic Ocean: Southern Knipovich Ridge | collected 2010
TGACCCCTTTGCAGCGCCGCGCCTTGGAGCTGCTCGAGTTGTAGACAGTACGTGGAATTTCCATTCGCCTCCAACATCAAAGCTGCCAAGGACTTACATTCGTCTCGGCCTTGGAACTTCGGACTAGTTACGCACCTCCATACGCCGGTGAGAATCGTGTCTGAGCAAGCTTCAACACCAAGCCGACGGAATTGGGCGGTTTCAAGGCGGTCGGCGTTTCGCACTATGGCCGCGGTCGGGGCGACGGTCTTCTTGGCCGGCGCGAGCATCTGCCTCATGGTGAAGGCCGGCCGGCCCGCCGGCACCGTCATCCTGGACGTGCCCGGCTCCTCCGGCCGGCCCGCCGCACCCAAGCCGGACCCCGACGAGCGGCTCCGCCGCTTGGCAGTGGGAACGTGGCGAGACTTCTACCAAGGCAAACGGACCCTGACGCTGCGTCCCGACGGCACTGCCACGATGATCGTCGAGCTGACCGGATTGAAGGCCCGGCTGTTCACGCCCCGGCTGGAACTGGATATCGCCTGGTCGATCGAGGACGGCAAGATGCACCGCCGCACCCTTGGCGGCCGGCCGGCCAACAAGGTCGCGTTCGTCAACAAGCGAGTCGGCGTCGCGGTTGCCGAGCAGATCCTGGCGCTGGCCGAAGACCGAATGATCCTCCTCGACCCCAACGGCTCGCGTAAGTACACCTGGCGGCGCGTAACACAAGATCCTGGTTCCCGCTAGCCGGGATTGTTCACAAGGACGTCAACGAGCGAGTTTGCGCGTGCCACGGCTGTGTCAGCCGTGCCACAGATCTCCCTGCTTCGCTGCTTACCGCACGGCCGACACGGCCGTGGCACCTTTGTGAATTATCCCGCCTAGGCGGGCGGGATCGCGGGGCAGTCACCACTTTCCGCCGGCCGAGTCCCACCTCCGCTCACTCCTTTTGCCCCAGCGCCACGGCGTAAGCGGTGGCGTGAGTTCGGCAGTGCGAGATGCTCACCAGCAACTCGGCGATGCCGAGCTGATCGACTACTTCTTTGACACCGCCGCGGACGGCCACCACCGGCCGCCCGCTGGCCTCGTTGCAGATCTCGACGTCACGCCAGGCCATACCTCGTCGCCAGCCGGTCCCCAGCGACTTCAGGATGGCCTCCTTGGCCGACCAACGACCGGTGAAATGCTGGGTCGCCTGTGCGCGGCTTTGGCAGTAGGTGATCTCATCGGGCGTGTATACCCGATTGATAAACAACTCTCCGTGCCGTTCGATCATCCGCGCGATCCGCAAGCACTCCGTAATGTCGGTGCCGATTCCTATGATGTTGGGCATGATGGATCACGGTTGAGGGTTGAAGGACTAGAATGCCCGGGCCTTTCCTGCCTTACTACTGAAACTGTAAACACATAGCTGTAGGAGGCGACTCCAGTCGCCGATTTCCCGGGGGTATTGGCGCTTGCGCTGCGAATCCGAATCGGCGACTGGAGTCGCCTCCTACAATAGTTTTCCCAGCAAATTGCCGCCCCATGGCGCCCCACGCATCAAACTCGGGCTGACAGAGCACTACGGACTATCTCCCGCCTTTCCCTCGTCGAGCGCCCGTACGATCCGGTCGCGTCGCTCCGCGTCGAGCCAGGCCCGGACCGAAAAAGCAGTCCCCCGCGCCTGCCGCCAATTCAACTGAAAGTCGGTCGGACCGCAGCCGCCCTTACAATCGAGCAGCCGGTAGCGGGCCGAGATGGGCGGCCGCTGCGGCCGGGCGTCGGCCAGTTCGGCCAGCCGTCCCGCGGCTCCCGCATCAATCCGGCCGCTTCGGGTCACACGGTACCAGCTCCCACAGCGATCGCAGAAAGGCATCCGGGTGGCCGGGACCACCATGGCCAACGTGGCCAACAACGCCAACATCCCGTCGATGCACCACAACGCCCACGTCGCCGGCGCTATTGCCGAGCCAGCAACCCAATCGGTCAACGGGGGGCGGCCGCAAGCCGCCTGGAGGCGCATGAACTCGGGAAAACTGGGGATCCACAGCTCGGCCAATTCGGACAAGTCCTGCCCGCGGGCAGTCTGTGCCGTGATCTCCCGCCAAGGCCATCGGTAGGCCATCAAGTAACTTACGTAGTGCTGCCCGACAACGGTCACAGTAACCGCCAGTAGAGTCCCCAGCAGCACGGTAGGCCGGTTGCCCACCTGGCCCAGTCTCATCAGGCCGACTAATAACGCCCCCAGGCCGACCCCCACCAACAGGGGAAATATGATTACGGGAGCGAAGTAGCCCGGCGCGTTGTATTGCTGAGCAACAACTGCCGCCCAGGCCACCGGCACTCCCAAGACCAGGCACCCGGGCAGCCAGAGGGCAAATTTGCGCCAGGCAAGACGCCCCCCGCCGACCGGTCCGGAGCTCTCTCGAGTTCTGTCTTGACCGGTTTCCATGCCATCATGCTAAACCAGTCCGCCGAGCAGGAAAAGGTGCTCCCGGTGTGTTCATGGAACCGCGACCGGCCATCGCGGCGTCTTCGCATGACGTCATCAGCGCCGCAGAATCTCCAGAGGAGCAGATAGATCAGGATGGATTATTGGCCCCCCAGCCGATGGGCGGCCGATTATGGTGTGCCCCTATTGACAAGACCGACAGTACTGCTAATATATTAGCATATGAAAACTGGTTAGCACTCCGGCTCGGCCTTTCACGCCTCCCGAAGGAAACCAACACGCACGCAATAGGACGGTTGTTTCCCATGGCCCGAAAGTCATCCAAGAACAAAACACTGGCTGATCTAGGACGTCGCGAGCGCCAGATCATGGAGGTCGTCTACCGGCTGGAGCAGGCCTCGGTGGCCGACGTCCTGGCAAACCTCTCCGACCCCCCCAGCTACTCGTCGGTTCGGGCGATGCTCAATTTCCTCGAGCAAAAGGGACTCCTGCGGCACAAGCAGGACAAGCGACGGTACGTCTACTACCCGACCCTTCCCCGCGACGAGGTGAAGCACTCGGCCCTGAACGATCTGCTCAAAACGTTTTTCGAAGGCTCGCCCACGCAGGTCGTGGCGACCCTGTTGGACTCGTCGGCCGGCAGGCTTTCCGACGCCGAGTTGGGCGAACTGGCCGACATGATCGAACAAGCGCGCAAGCAAGAAAGGCAAGTGCCATGAACACTCTGATTTCGGAAATGTTCACAAGCGACGGCCAGACTGTCGTCTTGCTGCTGATCGACTTGGCGTTGAAGACAACCTTGGTGCTCGTCGCGGCACTGGCTATTACCCGAGTTCTGCGTCGCGCGTCCGCCGCAACGCGACATCACGTGTGGGCCATCGCGATCCTTGGCGTGTTGACGCTGCCGGTGCTGGGGCTGATCTTGCCCGGTTGGAGATACCCGGTTTCCCCGTGGGGAGAGACCGCGCCCACCGCCAGCGCAATCGCGACCGGCCCTGCATCCGGAGTTCGGGCAAACGAAGACACGCTCGCCGGCGCTGGAATTCCCGGACGCGGGCCCGATCCCTTGCGGGAAGATGAAATGTGGCGTAGCCATGCGGCCGGCCAAGCCGGGTCGGGTAATCCCGTCGGCGTCGGCGAGAACACCGGCCTGACGGCTGACGGCCCGGCTGCCGAACGTGCCACCGAAGTAGCCGCGTCGAAACGGAGCCGGGGGACTTCTGCGGCGAGTTCGCGTTTCGCAGCCACATTGCCCATCGTTTGGGCCGCCGGATGCCTGCTGGTGCTTGCCATGGTCGCGTGCAACTTCCTTATCGCGTGGCGGGCGGCCCGAAACGGGCAAGGGACTATGTCCGAGCAGTGGCAGAAACTCGCTCGAGAGGTCAGCCGGCAACTGGGCATCCGGCGGCCGATGACGGTGCTTGTAAGTGATCGGATTGAGATTCCCATGGCCTTCGGGCAACTGCGTCCGGTCGTTTTGCTGCCTCGATCGGCAAGCCGGTGGAGTATCGAGCGTCTGCGGACGGTCCTGTTGCACGAAGCCTCGCACATCAAACGCCACGACGTCGCCGCCCAAATCGTGACCAACCTTGCCTGTGCCGTCTACTGGTGGCATCCGCTGGTCTGGCTGGCCGCCGTGCGTATGCGGACCGAACGTGAACGGGCCTGCGATGATCTGGTGCTGCTCTCGGGCGTCCGCCCGTCGCTCTACGCCGCGCACCTGCTGGAAATCGCCAAGTCGCTCCAAACCCGCCGCTCCCTTCTCGTCTCGGCCCCCGCCATGGCCCACTGCTCGGCGTTCCGCACACGCATCGCTGCCATTCTCGAGGACCACCGACGGCGCCGGCCGTTGACCCGCCGCGCCGCAACCGTCACGGCCATGGTTGCCGCCCTCTTGGTCGTCTCCTTGGCCATGGTTCGCCCGAGCGTCGCCGAGCCGGAACCGGGCGACGGGCCAACTCCGCCCCAGGCAGAGGCCGCAACGTCGCCCGCCGATACTGACACACCGGTTCCCGAAAACGCTGATAGGCCCGCGGTTGAGGAAGAGACTGCCGAGCCCACTTCATCCGCCGGGACCGACCTCTATGGCGACCCACTTCCCGCCGGAGCGTTGACACGGTTGGGTACGATGCGGCTGCGGCAGATGATGGGGTGTGACGATGTGGCGTTCAGCCCAGACGGGAGCATTCTGGCGACGACCGGGTCGCTGGACGAAGCGATCAGCCTGTGGGACACGGCGACCGGGAAGCCCGTGCGACGGCTGCGCAGTAGCCTGCTCGGCCGCCTTCCTTATGCAGCCAGGTACGTGGCCTTCTCGCCCGACGGGCGGTGGCTGGTCTCGGTGGGTTACGGGCGCCAGGTGGGCAATGAGGCCCGGAAACCCGAGGGCCTGGTGCAGATGTGGGACGTCGCTCGCGGCACGGAGATGTGGAGTGTGCAGAAGCACAAGGAGAGCGTGTCCGGCGTGGCATTCAACCCCAACGGCCTGACGTTTGCCACGGGCGACACTGGTGGAAGGGTGCAGATCTGGGATTCCGTCACCGGAAGGTTGTTGCGCACCATGCCGCATAAGGAACAAATGGACGCTTGCCCACTCGCGTTCTCGCCCGACGGGCAGTTGCTCGCCAGCGGGGCGAAGGGGACGATCGACGGGAAGTCGCTTGCCACCGATGCGAAGGGAACGATTAACATTTGGAACCTGGTCGAGCACGACGATCCGCTGGTCATCCACAACGCCCACGAAGCCTTCGTCGGCTCGCTGGCCTTCGACCGCACGGGAGAACGGCTGTTTTCCGGTGGCCTTGGGCTGGTCTATGGGCCACCCGATCCCGTGTCGAAGCGGCGCGTGGGTCGCGGCGTTCCGGAGGCCCACGTATGGGACGTCGGCACCGGCCGGCGACTGGGAGAGCTGAATGCCGACGGGCCGGGGAATCCAAACGGATGCCGCTTGGCGATCTCCGAGGACGGCGGCCTGTTGGTCACAACACAGCGCGACCGGCTCGACCTTTGGAACCCGGACACCCGCACGCTGATCCGCACGATTCGGATTGAAACGGGCGGCACGCGCGGTTGGCCGGGCCGCGTGGCCGTTTCCGCGGCGGCCAGGAGGATTGCGACCGGCTGGCGGTCCGGGGCCAGGGTTTGGGACTCCGAGACCGGCGAAGAAGTCCTGAAACAGACCGACTGTCACACGAGCTCGGTCTCCTCGGCCTGCTTCTCCCCCGACGGACGACTCGTGGCCACCGGCGGAGGAGATTGCGTTGTGCACCTTTGGAATGCGTCGACGGGCAAACTGGTGCGTCGATTCCCGCCGGGCACGGGCAGCATCCGCTCGCTATGGTTCACTCCCGATGGGCAAACGATCATTGTCGCCCGCGATACTTACGACGCAAAGACACGCAAGTCGCGTGGTGAGATCCGCTTCCTTGAAACGGCCACGGGCAAGCTGGCACGAACCATCGAGATGCCCGGCCGCTTCGCGGCGACTGCTCTATCGCGCGACTGCAAGCGATTTGCCGCGGCAGTATCGCCGAAGGGCCCCGGTGTTTTCGCAGGCGGCGGGGAGGTTCCTATTCACGTATGGGAAATCGAGTCGAACCGGCACTGGCAACTTCGCGGACCCGAGCGAGGGGTCGTTCGGCTGGCCTTCGACGACCGTGCCGGCACGATTGTCGCCGTAGGAGGGGATCGCACGGTCCGTCGCTGGAACATCGCGAGAGGCAAGGAAACGGAACGGCACGAGTTGCCAGCGCATCTGCATCCGAGTGCTCTCTCGCCCGATTCTCGTGTGGTCTTCTTCAACGACTGGAGCGCAGTGGCGGGCGAGGCAACCGACGATAACCCTGTCCGGATCCTCGCCTGGGACCTGGGGACGGGCGAGCGCGGGCTTCCGATAGATACTCCGGGAGATTGGGCCCGGCTGATGGAGGTCTCCCCCTCCGGCCGCGTGTTGGCCGCCCATCTATGCCCCGAAGACGGCTCGATCCAAAACCACATCGCGCTGTACGAGACCAGTTCCGGCCGCGAACTGCTCCGCTTCGACATCGAGCCCTGCCGAGCTGATGCGTTGGTGTTTGCACCCGACGAGCGGCGTCTGATTTCCTGCCTGGGCGACGGTGCCCCCTTGATCTGGGACGTCACGCCGGCGCTGAAGGAGCTTTCGCCGTGAGCCGCGGCCCGTTTTCAGCCTGCGCGGCCCCTTGTAGAATCAGACCTTCACGCCGCAGGCACGTTGGGCCCGCAGCAGGACCTCGCCGGCCGTTTTCCTGGCCTTTGCGGCGCCGTCGCCAAGAATCTGGCGGACGTTTTCCGGATCGGCCTCCAACTGCCGGCGACGCTCGCGCGGCTCGGCAAAGAAACCCTCAGCCAGGTCCGCCAGTGCCTGCTTCACCTCACCGTAACCGAACCCGCCCGCACGGTACGTGGCGGCCATCTCGTCCCGCTGCCGCTGGTCGGCAAACAAGCTGTAGAGCTGGAACAGGTGATCGGTGTCCGGATCTTTGGGCTCTTCCATGGGCCGCGAGTCCGTGGTGATCCGCATGATCTTCTTGCGCAAAGCCTTTGGCTCCTCGAATACCTCTAGCGTGTTATTGTAGCTCTTTGACATCTTCTCTCCGTCCGTGCCCGGAACCCGGGCCGAGCTGTCGAGCAGCTTGGCCTTGGGCATCACGAACGTCTGGCCGAACTGATGATTGAAGCTGGCCGCCAGATCGCGGCAGACCTCGATATGTTGCACCTGGTCCTCGCCCACCGGAACCGTATTGGAGTCGTAGGCCAGAATGTCGGCCGCCATCAGCACCGGGTAGGCGAACAGCCCGGCATCGGCCGAAAGCCCCCGGGCCTTCTTGTCTTTGTAGGCGTGACACCGCTCCAACAGACCCATCGGCGCCCCGGTCATCAACAGCCAACACAGCTCGCTGACCTCCGGCACGTCGGAATGCAGAAACAGCGTGGCTCGATCCGGATCGAGACCCAATGCCAAGAGATCAATCGCCGCATCCAGCGTCGAATGCCAAAGCTCCCCAGGGTCGCGAACGGTCGTCAACGCGTGCAGGTTCGCAATAAAGTAGAAGGCATCTTCCGCCTCGTCCTGCAATTGGATGTACTGTCGGATCGCTCCGAAGTAGTTTCCCCAGTGGAAACGTCCCGTGGGTTGGATGCCGGATAGAACACGCATGGGTAGAGATCGGGGATTGGGGTTGGAGATAACGACGAGTGCCGAGCTGATCGGGTCGTCGCCGGTAATCTGTCATTCGTAGCTTGTCATGGTTTCGATCGTTCCTGCGACGTCGGCCACGCAGGTTGCCCCCAACTCGGCCAACGCCCCGGGCAGGGCATCTAGGATCTGCATAGACGCCGTAGGATTATAGAAATTCGCCGTGCCGATCTGCACGGCCGTGGCGCCGGTGACCAGAAACTCCATCGCGTCGTCGATCGTGGCGATGCCGCCGATGCCGACCACCGGGACCTCGACCGCCCGGGAAACCCGGTAAACCGCGCCCATGGCAATCGGCTTGATCGCCGGGCCGCTGAGGCCTCCCAGCACGTTGCCCAGCATGGGACGCCGGCGGCGCCAGTCGACGGCCATCCCCAGGCAGGTATTGATCAGCGAGATCGCGTCGGCCCCTCCGGCTTCGGCCGCCTTGGCAATCCCGGTCACGTCGGTGACGTTGGGCGTCAGTTTGGCAAGCAACGGAAGGGAACAGGCACGCCGCACACCCGCCACCAGCCGCTCGCACATTTCCGGGTCGGTGCCGAAGTCCACCCCTCCGCTGACATTCGGGCAGGAGATATTCAACTCCAGCGCGGCCACGCCGGGCGCGGCGTCGAGCCGGGCGGCCATCCGCGTGAACTCCTGCTCGCTTCTGCCCGCAATGCTGACAATTATCGCCGTCCCCAGCGATGCCAGGTACGGCAACTTCCGTTCGATGAAGGCCTCCAGCCCGTCGTTGTCCAGCCCGATCGAGTTCAGCATCCCGCTGGCCGTCTCCACCGTTCGCGGCGGGCGGTTTCCGGCACGCGGATCCGCGGTGACGGTCTTCGGCAAGATCCCACCCAATCGGTCCATGTCTACCAGACCAGCCATCTCTCTGGCATATCCGAAGGTCCCCGAGGCGACCGTGATCGGGTTGGCCAAGCAGAGCCGGCCCAGTTGAACTTCGAGGTGGACGTCGGCGGGATTCACGTTGGTTCGATACCGGGGGGGACGGCGGGAAGACGGTGGCTGGGAAAACTCCAAAACCTGCGAGCAAGCTGCGCAGACGCTTCAACTCAAGGTCTAAGAAGGCCAGTGTAGCCGTCCGCTCCACCTCGTGTCAATTTGACCACCCGGCGGAAGCCATCACCGGATGCCACGGTTGGCTTACGGCCGGGGACCTGGGGGAACTCGCAGAGAAGATATAGCCCCGCCCGGGAGGGCAAGGTTGCTGGAATGTCGCCAAATCCAACCCCGCCTTCTTGGGCGGGGCTGTCAACAAACGCAAGAATGCAGGGCTTGTCGTTCGGCAACTCTTCAGCGGCTGCCCAAAACAACGCTGGGATGCTCTACGGACGGTACCGATATTCGCGCAGCCAAAAGTGGGACTATCTCCCTCCCCCCAAACTCCCTCCCAAACACCGCAGGCGCACGGCCCCCGCGCCCTCAACTCAGATCAACCCGCCGTGAGTCCGATACGGCGTCTGGTGATCCGGCTGGTCCAGCATCCACAACCGTTCCCATTCATCCAGGAGCAAGCGGAAGTTCTCGGACGTGAAGATCAGTTGTTGCGTTCGGCGAGCTGGGTCGGCGGAATAGGCCGGGAGAATGCACCCGGACGTCGTGCCGACCAATAAGCCAAACGCTAAAGCCAATAGTAATCTGCGCATAGGACAACTCCTCCTTGAGACGAATCATCTCGCACTCCGGACTGTTCGCGTCGGGGGTCACCGGCTGAATTCTGCGGGCCGACTGTCCGAGCTACCGGAGTGGCGAAACTGGCAGAAGTGTGTTTACTTGCATGCGGGGCAACAGTCGCCGGCCGTCGAGCGGAACGCTCACACGGGGCGGGAGAATTGCGGGGCTCCACGTTGCCCAATTAATGAAGAAGCCGGGTCTTGCCGCCGCAGACCACACGGCAGCCCGCCTTTGGTGCACGAAGGTGTGCCGGGGAATCTGCCCCCAAAGGGACCGTCAGGACTCGCTGGGAGGAGAACCGTAACCTGTTGGCGCGCCTAGTGTTTCGGGAACAGGCCCTTCAGACGTGCCACCCTCGGACGGCTTGGACTGACCCGCCTGAGCAGCCTTCGCGGCACGTCGCTCCAACTCCCGAACTCGTTCCTCCATCTCCTTGCCGGGCTTGAACGTGACCACATACTTCGCCGGCACGAAGACCTTCTCGCTCGTACGGGGATTACGAGCCTTACGCGGTGCACGCCGCTTGACCTCGAAGACACCGAAGTTACGAAGTTCGATCCGCCTGTCCCTAACCAGCGTGTCTACAATCGCGTCGAAGGTCTTCTGAACGATCTCCTTCGTCTGCAACTGCGTCAGCCCGATTTCTTCCGAAATGGTCCGAACGATCTCTTTCTTGGTCACGACTCGATTCTCCTCTCAGAAGAGGCCGCCACGGGCTCGGAATGGGACCTTCAAAAACGCCCATTTACGCTCCAAGTGTAGGCCCCGTAACGACTAGAGTCAAGATCAATCAACCCCTTAGACCGGCAAACTTGGGCTTTCTCGGGTGCCGATATTTCGCCATCCGGTCGGTCTCGCTGTACCGACCGAACCGTCTTAAGTGCTTATTGTCAAAGATCTTAGCCCACGCAGGGCCAGTTCGCCGGGGACCCTGACTCCGCAAGTCCTTTGCTGACAAGGACTAACGGGAAAAATCCCCAATCCCGTGCCGGCCCGGCCCGCGCGACAATCGCGCAGCTACTCCGGCAACTCCCCCGGGATGAACCCTATATCGACTGCCTGACCCGAAAACTCCAGCCAGACCCTACAATCCGCACTAACGGATAGCTCCGCCGAAAGATCGCCGCAGCCCACCGGCCCGCTGGCCCCGATGGAAAGGAACTGCCTGGCCGGCTGTCGCTAAACTCACAGGTAGACGGAGTTTCCGTCGTCGTGGACTAGACGCGGATCACGTCCGACTTAGCCCGAATCTCCCGCAGCGAGATCAGGGGGCCGTGGTCTGCGCCCGGGCAGCCGCGGCACGTCTGCTGCCAGATCTGGGGCGTGCGAAGGTTCGACGCCCAGAACGGCCAGGTGCGGCACTGCCGCGGACGAACCTGGTAGATCCGGCAACTGCGGCTGCGGGTGTCGAAGAAGACACAGTCGCCATTGGCGTACTCGATCAGGCTCTTACGGATGCCGATCAGGCGAATGTATTTTCTTTCGAGTTTCTCCACGTCCAACCGCAGCGCCGCGGCCATGGCCTCGACTTCGGCCTTGTTCACCCACACGTACCCCGGCGCGCCTACACAACAACCGCCGCAGCCCGTGCAATGGAACCTAAGTCCTTTGTGGTACCAGGGTCTGTAGCCCATGGGTTTATGCCGTAATTCCCAGCGCGGCGGAGCCACAACCAAGAAAAACAAGGGGAACCACAGAGGGCTCAGAGAACACAGAGAGGATTTGTTTGTTGTGCGTACTCTCTGTGTTCTCCGTGTTCTCTGTGTAGTCCTAATGCCTTCTACTACAAGAGGTTAACGCAACCGCCGCGTAAACATTCGTCGAACCCGTTTGTAGTGACCCGATTCATCGGGTCGGACCGGCCAGTTTCGCGACAGGGCCGCATGAATGCGGTCACTACAAACAGCTTATCACGGGTTGGGCGAATGTTTACACCGCCGCTTGAGAACTTTGTCAAACACTTAACGATGTTTGAGGTTAGTAGTACAGTGGTAACGGGCTGCCGGCGCCGCCGTACCGGCGGCGGCCAAACGGACCAACGCTTGCGGCCCATTCATCATTCTGCATTCATCATTCTGCATTCATCATTCTGCATTCATCATTCTGCATTCATCATTCTGCATTCATCATTCTGCATTCATCATTCTGCATTCATCATTCTGCATTCATCATT